>Ga0247831_1008787_pt1 | contig 10450 bp, 8 predicted proteins | sample LaCruzMarch2015__9_FD_192406 | JGI IMG/M metagenome (GOLD analysis project Ga0247831, IMG submission 192406) | Freshwater microbial communities from meromictic Lake La Cruz, Castile-La Mancha, Spain - LaCruzMarch2015_1m | ecosystem: Environmental > Aquatic > Freshwater > Lake | place: Spain...
CGATATCCCAGAAGCCCTGCTCGTTCATGTGGCTGACGTCCACCATGATGCCGAGCGCGTTGCAGCGGGCGACCAGCCGGCGGCCGGTCTGGGTGAGGCCTGGCCCGGTGTCGGGCGACGCGTTGAAGCGGAATGGCACACCATGCGCGAAAATGTTTGAGCGGCTCCAGACGGGGCCGAGTGAACGAAGGCCCGCGGCGTAGAGCACGTCGAGGGCGGCGAGATCGGGATCGATCGCCTCGCAGCCTTCGATGTGAAGGACGGCTGTATGGCGGCCTTCGGCAAGAGACGTGCGGAGAGCGTCGGCGTCGGTCGCAATGCGGAAGGCCCCGGCGCTTGCCGCCTCGATGCGCATCAGCAACGCGGCCATCTCGAGGGTGGTGCGCAATGCGGCCGGCCGGTCGACCTCGCTGGCCGACGGCGCATCGGCGGCGTCGACCAGTGCCGCAGTGCCGACGGGTGCGCCACGCGAGGGCACGAAGATCGCGTAGAGCCCGCCGACCATCCCGGCAGTGGTGGCGCGCGGCAGATCGAGCTGCCCGCGCGGGCGCCCGTCACGCTCGCTGCCATCGAGGAAGGCTGCCACCGGATCGGCGAAACCGCTCGTGTGTAGCCTGAGCAGCACGTCGTTGTGGCCGTCGAAAACCGGGATCTTCGTGGAGGACGGGTTTGGTCGCATCATCGGCGTTGCGTCAGCCCTCCATGGCGGCTCTGAGCCGTGTCGCGTGCGCCGCAAGCACGTCGGGCTTTGCCATCTCGCCGGTATGCGGCCGCAGAGCGACGCCTGCATGCCGCGGCATGACGTGGAAATGCAGATGAAACACGACCTGTCCGCCAGCCGACTCGTTGAACTGCTGGATCGTGATGCCCTCGGCTGCGAACGCTGTCATCTGCGCGCGGGCGATGCGCTGGACGGTGGCAAGGCAGCGGGCGAGTTGTTCCGCGCTGGCGTCGAGTACGTTGCGCGCCGGTGTCTTGGGGATCACCAGAACGTGGCCGTCGGCGCGGGGCATGATGTCCATCAGCGCCAGCGTAGCGTCGTCCTCGTAGACCTTGTGGCACGGCAACTCGCCGCGCAGGATGCGCGCGAACACGTTGCTGTCGTCGTAGGCCGGGCTGGCTGCGGTCATGGTGGGCCTCGCAAGGTCGGGGCTGGGCGAGCCGTCGGGAGGGCGTCAGGTGTCATACAGCCTTGACGGCGCGGCGCAAGGGGCGGGTCGCCCTGCTGCCGAGACCGGCAGGGAGTGCCCGCGCGTGGTGCTTCCGGCAGCGGGAGGGCTGTGTTAGCGTCAAATGAGCGCTGCCGGTCGGACTATGCCGAGAGGGTGTGGATGCGTGTGCTTCCACTCCTTCTCGTGGTCAGCCAACGAGGCGCGCCAGCTCGACAATGCAGACGCGTGGCAGTCAGGCGGTCGTTGCACCGCGCTAAAGAGGTTGCATCCAGATGACGAGAGCCAGAACCGTCGTAGCCGCACTCCTGCTCGCCGCATCGGGCATGGTCGGCGCGGCCACCGCCGCTGAACTGAAGATCGGTCTCGAGGCCGAGCCGTCCGCCATGGACCCGCACTATCACAACCTGACGCCCAACAACTCGGTGTTGAGCCATGTGTTCGACCGCCTGGTCGAGCAGGACGAGAAGCAGCGCTTGAAGCCGGGCCTCGCCGCCTCTTGGAAGGCGATCGACGAGAAGACCTGGGAGTTCAAGCTCAGGGCTGGCGTCAAGTGGCACGACGGCACGCCGTTCACCGCCGACGATGTGGTGGCCACCTTCGAGCGCGCACCAAACGTGCCGAACAGCCCGTCGAGCTTCGCGTCTGCCGTGAAGGGCAAGACGGTCAAGGCGGTCGACGACCTGACCGTCCACATCTCGACGCCCGAAGTCTATCCGAACATGGCGAACGACGTGTCGACGATCATGATCGTCTCGCGGGCGCACGGCGCCACGGGAAAGACCGAGGACTACAATTCGGGCAAGGCCGCGATCGGCACCGGTCCCTTCAAGCTCGTCAAGTTCACCCCCGGCGACCGCATCGAGTTCGCCCGTAACGACGCCTACTGGGGCGCCAAGTCGCAGTGGGAGAAGGTGACCTTCCGCGCGATCAAGGCCGGACCGGCGCGCGTCGCGGCATTGCTCGCCGGCGACGTCGACATGATCGAGGGCGTTCCGACCACCGACATCGAGCGGCTCAAGAAGGAACCGAAGATCTCGCTGTCGCAGGGCGTCTCGAACCGTGTCGTGTACTTCTTCGTCGATCACGAGCGCGAGGAGACCCCGTTCGCAACGGCCAAGGACGGCGCGGCGATCAAGAACCCCTTGAAGGACAAGCGCGTCCGTTTGGCCATGTCGAAGGCGATCAACCGTGATGCGATCGTCGCCCGCGTCATGGAGGGCGTCGCGATCCCGGCCGGCCAGTTCCTGCCCGACGGCTATTTCGGCGTGTCCGACAAGCTGAAGGCCGAGAAGTTCGACCTCGAAGGCGCAAAGAAGCTGCTCGCCGAGGCGGGCTTCCCGAACGGGTTCAAGCTGACGCTGCACGGGCCCAACGGGCGCTACATCAACGACGTCAAGATCGCCGAGGCGGTCGCACAGATGCTGACGCGCGCCGGCATCGAAACCAAGATCGAGACGCTGCCGCCCGCCGTGTTCTTCAGGCGCGCCTCGACCGGCGGCCCCGAAGGTACGCCGGAGTTCTCGTTCATCCTGGTCGGCTGGTCGTCGGGCACGGGTGAGGCCTCGGGCTCGGTCAAGCCGCTCGTCGCCAGCTATGACAAGGTCACCGGCTATGGCACGTCGAACCGTGGCCGCTACGCCAACAAGGAGGTCGATGCGCTGACCAAAGAGGCGCTCGCGACCGTCGACGACAAGAAGCGCGCCGACTTGCTCGCCAAGGCGACCGAAATCGCCATTGCGGACGTGGCGATCATCCCGAGCCATTTCCAGGTCAACACCTGGGGCGCGCGCAAAGGGCTGACCTACGAAGCCCGTTCTGACGAGTACACGCTCGCGATGGGCGTGAAGGCCAACTGAGACGGTCGACGACACGGACGCCCGGATCGTTTTCCGGGCGTCGCATCGCCGTTACCGCCCCTCGAACATGGACGGACCACGACACGATGACCGCCTTCATCATCCGCCGGCTGATGCAGAGCGTCGTCGTCGTGCTCGTCATGTCGGGGATCGTGTTCTTCGGCGTTTTTCTGGTCGGTGATCCGATCCACATGCTGGTCAATCCGCAGATGGATCAGGAGGATATCGACAAGGCGATCAGGGCGCTCGGCCTCGACCGGCCTGTCTGGGAGCAATACTTCCACTTCCTCGCCAACGCCGTCAGAGGCGACCTCGGCACCTCGTTCCTGTTCGGGGAGCCGGCGCTGAAGATCATTCTGCAGCGCATGCCGGCGACGCTCGAACTCGCCTTCGCAGCACTGTTCATGGCGATCGTGCTCGGCATCCCGCTCGGCCTCTACGCGGGCCTGAAGCCGGACAGCTTTTTCTCCAAGGCGATCATGACAGGCTCGATCGTCGGCTTCTCGTTGCCGACGTTCTGGGTCGGCATCATGCTGATCATGATCTTTGCCGTCGTGCTCGGCTGGCTGCCCTCGACCGGGCGCGGCGAGACGGCGACGGTGCTCGGTATCACATCGAGTTTGTTCACCCAGAATGGTCTCGCTCACATCCTCCTACCGGCACTGAACCTCGCGCTGCTCAAAATCTCACTCGTCATCCGTTTGACGCGGGCCGGCGCGCGGGAGGCGATCCACCAGGATTACATCAAGTTCGCGCGCGCCAAGGGGCTCTCGAGCCGCCGCGTCATCGGTGTGCACCTGCTGAAGAACATCATGATCCCGGTCGTGACCGTACTCGGTCTGGAGTTCGGCAACCTCGTCGCCTTCTCAGTCGTCACCGAGACGATCTTCGCCTGGCCCGGCATGGGCAAGCTGCTGATCCAGTCGATCCAGAACCTCGACCGGCCGGTGATCGTCGCCTACCTGGTGATCATCGTGCTGCTGTTCGTCGTCATCAATCTCGTGGTCGACATCCTCTATTCGCTGCTCGATCCGCGCGTCCGCCTCGGGGAGAAGGGCTGATGAGCGTCGCTGGAGACGAGACGACGGTAGCGGATGGTGCGGCCCCGGTGATCGAGGGCGCTAAGGGTCCTGTCGTGGCCGAGACACCGTTCCGACGGTTCCTCTCCGAGTTCCTCGAGAGCCCGGTCGCGGCCATCGCGCTCGCGGCGCTGGTCATGATCGTGGTGCTGGCGCTCGCCGCGCCCTGGATCGCGCCGCAGAACCCTTACGATCTCGGCGCCGTCGACGTGATGGACAACCGTCTGCCGCCTGGCGCCACAAGCATGTCGACCGGCATGGTCTACTGGCTGGGTACCGACGGCGCCGGCCGCGACCTGCTGTCGGCGATGCTCTACGGCCTGCGCATTTCGCTGGCGGTCGGCGTCGCATCGGGAGTGATCGCCATGGCGATCGGCGCGATGGTCGGCCTCGTCGCCGCCTATGTCGGCGGGCGCGTCGAGCAGATCATCATGCGCATCGTCGACCTGCAGCTTTCGTTCCCGGCGATCCTCATCGCGCTGATGCTGGTCGCGGTGCTCGGCAAGGGCGTCGACAAGATCATCATCGCTCTCATCACCGTGCAGTGGGCCTATTATGCGCGCACCGTGCGCTCGTCTGCGCTCGTCGAGCGGCGCAAGGAGTACGTCGAGGCGGCGCGTTGCCTCGGTCTCGGCCACAGCCGCATCCTGTTCTGCCATGTGCTGCCCAATTGCCTGCCGCCGCTGATCGTCGTGGCGACGGTGCAGGTGGCGCATGCCGTGGCGCTGGAAGCGACGCTCTCTTTCCTCGGGGTCGGCCTGCCGCAGACCGAGCCCTCGCTCGGCCTGCTGATTTCGAACGGCTTCGAGTACGCACTCTCGGGCAAGTACTGGATCTCGACGTTCCCCGGCATCGCGCTGCTGCTCACCATCATGACCATCAACCTCGTCGGCGACCAGTTGCGCGACGTCATGAACCCGAGGCTGAAGCGGTGATCGTGCCCAGTGCGCCTGTCGGCGGCAGCGGTGACGACGTGCTCGTCGTCGACGACCTCGCCACCCACTTCTTCACGCGCGGCGGCGTCGTAAAGGCGGTCGACGGCGTCAGTTTCCGTGTGCGCGCTGGCGAGATCCTGGGGCTCGTCGGCGAGTCGGGTTCAGGCAAGTCGATCACCGGTTTTTCGATCCTCGGCCTGATCGACCAGCCGGGCCGTATCGTCGCCGGCTCGGTGCGCTTCAACGGGCGTGAGATCACCGGGCTCGATGAACCATCGCTCAGGGCGCTGCGTGGCAATCGCATCGCGATGATCTTTCAGGATCCGATGATGACGCTGAACCCCGTGCTGCGTATCGATACGCAGATGGTGGAAGCTGTGCAGGCGCATGCCCGCGTCTCTCGGGCGGAGGCGTTGGAGCGCGCGCGGCTGGCGCTCGAGCAGGTCGGCATCCCGGCACCCGAGCGGCGCCTCAAGGCCTATCCGCACGAACTGTCAGGCGGCATGCGCCAGCGCGTCGCCATTGCCATCGCTTTCATCAACAAGCCGGACCTGATCATCGCCGACGAGCCGACCACCGCCCTCGACGTGACGATTCAGGCGCAGATCCTCTACGAAGCGCAGAAGCTCTGCCGTGAAACCGGCACGGCGATGATCTGGATCACGCACGATCTCGCCGTGGTGTCCTCGCTCGCCGACCGTATCGCCGTGATGTATGCCGGTCGCATCGTCGAGCAGGGTCGTGCCGCCGATGTGATCGGGGCGCCGCTGCATCCCTACACCGAAGGCCTGATCGGCTCGGTGCCGAGCCACAACAAGCGCGGTGAACCTCTGGTGCAGATCCCGGGCATGACACCGTCGCTGCTGTCGTTGCCGAAGGGGTGCGCGTTCTCCACCCGCTGCCGCTATGCGGATGCGGCCTGCCGCGTGCCACCGCCGGTGCTGAGCCTCGCCGAGGGGCGCGATGTGCGTTGCATTCGCCCGCTGACAGGAGGGCGCGCGGCATGACCGGGGCCGTTCCCATCATCGAGGCCAAGGGCCTCACCAAGCGCTTCACGAAGACGCTCGATTTCGCCGGCCGCATCGCGCAGCGGCTCGGCGCCGACATGCGCGAGGAAACGGTGTTCGCCGTCGACCGCGTCGACCTCGCGCTGGCGAAGGGCGAGGTGGTTGGCCTCGTCGGTGAATCGGGCTGCGGGAAGTCTACGCTCGGGCGCATGATCGCCGGCCTGCTCGAGCCGTCCGAGGGCGCCGTGCTCTACAAGGGGCAGGACCGCGCGCGGCTGGATGGCGACGCAGCACGGGCGGCCCGCCTCGCCGTGCAGATGATCTTCCAGGACCCGTACGCCTCGCTCAACCCGCGCTTGCGGGTCGCCGACATCGTCGGCGAAGCGCCGCGCGTGCACGGTCTCACCGATGCGGGCGGACAGGGCGCCTATGTCGACGACATCCTGAGGCGCGTCGGCCTCGATCCGGAATTGAAGCGGCGCTATCCGCATCAGTTCTCGGGCGGCCAGCGCAGCCGCATCGGCATCGCGCGGGCGCTCGCTGTAAAGCCCGAGTTCCTGGTCTGCGACGAAGCGATCGCCGCTCTCGACGTGTCGATCCAGGCGCAGGTCATCAACCTGTTCATGCAACTCCGGCGCGACTTCGACCTGACCTACTTGTTCATCAGTCACGACCTCGGCGTGGTCGAACACATCTCGGATCGCATCGTGATCATGTATCTCGGCCGCGTCGTCGAGACGGCACGCACTGACGATCTGTTCGCGGGACCGTTGCATCCCTATGCGCAGGCCTTGCTGGCCGAGGTGCCGCGCTTGAGCCGCGAGAAGCGCTCGTTCCATCCGGTCAAGGGCGAGATCCCTTCGCCGTTGAACCCGCCGCCGGGCTGCCACTTCCATCCACGCTGTCCGCACGCGATGGCGCGCTGCGAGAGCGAGGCGCCGACGCTGCGGGAGGTGGCGCCCGGTCGGCGCGTGTCCTGTCATCTGGTCGGGGGCTGAAAAACGGCCAGCCCGCGCCATCGTCGGTCAGGTTCGGCTGATTGGCTCAGGTGCCGTTACGCCGCTTCGTTGCGGAGGGCGACAGTGCCTGACCGGGACCGTCGATGCTCTCGGACTGCGCGTCGAGGATTAACGTCGCGTCCTGGTCCGGCCGCTCGCTCTTCAATATGAGCGTTCGCTGCGCGGGTTGTAGACTAGCAGCCAATGGCGACGCCGGGGTTGCCGCAGCCCCACCTGCAGCCTGTGCTGCAGTGTCGACCGCCCGCCGGGATACGACGAACGTACTGTCGAACCGACCCTGGTCGGTCAGATAGGTGCCGAAGCCGGTGATGGCTCGATCGCCGGCAACGGCGCTTGCCTTCGGGCAGTTGACGCGGGGTCCACTGATCGCGCATTCGACCTCAAGGCTTTCGACGCCGACCGCGCCGCGCAGAGCCGAACGCAGCAGTCGCGCTTGCGAACCGGTGTCGAGACCCATCGGCGCCGACCACAGCTGGGCAAGATCGACGGCGAGGCGGGCGCCTGGATCCATGCTCAATTCGATCGACCCTGCAAGGCCCCGTTTCAATTCGTCGATAGTCGCGCCCTCAGACTTCAGGTCGAACAGTACGGTGCCGGCGCCAGACAACGGACGGCGACCGAGCAGCGATGCCGTCAGTTCGCCGACATCGGCCTTGTCGAGCCGGCCCTGCAGCGCGAGCTTCGGATAGAGCGCATTGAAGTTGACGGAGAGCTGTCCTGAGGCAGTACCGCGGCCGATCTCGAGTTCGGCGATCTGGGTGACCAATTGGCCGCGGCGCAGCGTAACGCTGGCGGCGGCGCGGCCAAACCGGGTCGAGGCGAAGCGCAGGTCCTTGGCCGAAAGGCGCAAGTCGGTGTCGAGTGCCAGGGCGAGCGGCAGGCGCAACAGATCCTCGGCGCGTGCCCAAAGCCCCTCCGGCGTCCACATCGGTGGCGAGATGGACGTGCTCGCCGTGGCCGCAGCGGCGGTTTCGGTCGGGGGCGCCAGATAGCGAGCGAGATCGAGCGCCGCGAAGTCGAGCGTACCGCTGATCAGCGGTCGGCGGCTACCGGTGCGGATGGAAAAAGCGCCTTCGGCTCGATGGCCGTCGAGTTCCACCTGTGCCGTCTCGAAGGCGAGCGCGCGCTCGACCCAGGCGAGCTTGCCGGCTATCCTGACGTCGCGGAAGCCGGCTCCGGCCTGCCAGCCAAGCCCGAACTCGCGTGTGAGTTTGCGCAGGTCGGCGATAACCGATTGCGACTGGCCATGCAGCGTGATCGCTCCGCGATGACCGATGCGTCCCTCGAAGGTCGTGTCGATCAACGCCGACGTGAGGCGGACGCGGGCGGGAACGCCGCGTTCTGCTGCCCCGGTCTCGGTGCCCCCGAGAAGTGCGTCGATCTCCACGCGCTGGCCGCGCCACGTCGCGGTACCGGTGACCCCTACCTGTCCGCCCCGACGCGGGGTTATGACGAGTTGCGTCGCGCTCAGATATTCGAGTTGGTCGCCCGGCAGGCGCAATTCGACGGTGGTTTCGCGCAGCGTCAGCGTCTCGAAGGCGAGCGTCGCGAGCGCGCGGACGATCGGCGAGGAGGTAGTGACGTCGGCTACCGCGGGGGGCGTGCCGTCGCCACCGAGTTGCAGCGTGCCGCGTGCGAGCTCGAGCCGGCCGCCGCCATTCTTCAGCAGCGCGGCGATCTGATCAGGCGGCAGCGGCTCGCCGCTTCTACCGACCAAGGCGAGGCGACCTGAGCGGATCGTGACGCTATTGGCGGCATCGAGCGCGACGGGTGCATTGAACACGTGGCTGTCGAAGCCGGCTGCCACGACGCTCGCGTCGTCGATCGGCGCCCGTGGGCTCAGCGCGTTGATGAGGATCGGCGCCGATAGCCCGACTGCAAACCAGGACAGCACCGCCAAGGCGACGGTGAGTGGACGACGTCTCAGCCTTGGAACTTTCATGACGAGAGCGATCCCGCGAAAGCGGCAGACGAAGCATGCTCGACATCGATTGGCTCGATCACGCAACGCCCTCTGAATTACGCGGCAGGCAGAAGTTCGAAACGTTATCAGCGGGCGCCGACAGGTTGACGTTCGAGCGAATCGAATTCGAGCCTGACGCCCCGTTCTTATAGCGCTCGACCGGGCCGGGCGCGAGTCTCGCCTGTCTGGCGCTATCCTCTAGTCGATTCGGAGGCGGACGATCCAAGCACTTCAAGTTGCTCGCGTCGGGATATCCAGCGGGCACCCGAGGCGCAGTTCGTTAGAGTGTTGATCCACAAACATATGAAATGAGCGCGACAAGACCATGTCGGGCCGCGCTCGGCGGCAATCAGCCGAGGCTGACGCCGGTCGCCTCCACCACCATCTCGCGCGTCACGTCGGGGGCGAGCTCGACGAGCGTCAGCCCGTGCGGCGTGACATCGAGCACGCAGAGGTCGGTGATGATGCGGTCGACGACGCCGACACCGGTCAGCGGCAGCGTGCACTTCGGCAGGATCTTGATGTCGGTCGTGCCGTCCTTCTTCTTGGCCGTATGCTCCATCAGCACGACGACGCGCTTGACGCCGGCGACGAGGTCCATCGCGCCGCCCATGCCCTTGACCATCTTGCCGGGGATCATCCAGTTCGCGAGGTCGCCCTTTTCGGAGACCTGCATGGCGCCGAGGATGGCCAGATTGATGTGGCCGCCGCGGATCATGCCGAAGCTGTCGGCGGAGGAGAAGAACGACGAGCCGGCGAGCGTCGTCACGGTCTGCTTGCCGGCGTTGATCAGGTCGGCGTCGACCTCGTTGTCGAGCGGGAACGGGCCGATGCCGAGCAGGCCGTTCTCCGACTGCAGCATAACCGAGACGCCGTCGGGGATGAAGTTGGCGACCAGCGTCGGCAGGCCGATGCCTAGGTTCACATAGAAGCCGTCCTGCAGTTCCTTCGCCGCGCGCGCGGCCATCTGGTCACGGTTCCAGGGCATGGGGTGGGGTCTCCTTGCTTCGATTATCTCGTCGAAGATTACGTGAGGTTGAATGCTCAGCCGATCGGCAGCCGACGACGGCGAATGCTGGCATGATCTACCACGATAATGCTGGCTTCGATCTCGGTTTCAGATAGTGTGGCGAGGACGTCCGTCATCCTGCGAACGACCTCCATTTCGCTCCACGCGCCATCGCGGAAAAGGATCAGGCTCGGCTCTGCCGCTCCGCCCAATGCAAGCAGGCGCGGATAGTCAAGATCGGCGGTCACGACAGTGCGGTTCTCCACGACAGCGACGTTCATGATCTGCTCGTCCGGCGCATCGTGCAGACCCCGCGCCCCTGCGTGGACGGCATCATGGCCTCCTCCGCTCAGCCAATCGGCGAGTGCGGGTGAAAGTGGCATGTCGACGAGGAACCTCACGAAGCCAAC
>Ga0247831_1008788_pt1 | contig 10450 bp, 6 predicted proteins | sample LaCruzMarch2015__9_FD_192406 | JGI IMG/M metagenome (GOLD analysis project Ga0247831, IMG submission 192406) | Freshwater microbial communities from meromictic Lake La Cruz, Castile-La Mancha, Spain - LaCruzMarch2015_1m | ecosystem: Environmental > Aquatic > Freshwater > Lake | place: Spain...
AATCTCTTTTACCGTTTCGGCAACGTTGATTTCTGTAATTTTACCCTGTCCTTTAAGTAATTTAAAGGCGCGGTCGAATTTCTCACTTAAATTCTCAAACATGTCTGCTAGATATTTTCTGAAAAGGAGTGCAAAATTACAAAATTGCAGCCCGATCGGTACTTTATTTGTAGCCGCGAACGTGTCATTTTTTTTACCCATGAAAACCTTTGCTTTTTCAATCCTTCTTCTTTCTGTAACGTCTTTATATTCACAGGTTAACGATTCGTTGTTTCCAATTAAAGGCAGGAAGTATTATTACTATGTTAATGCTTCTTCCAAACCAATTACCGAAGAAAAATTCACCATTGCCTGGCCTTTCCAAGATGGAATTGCAGTTGCTTCCGATAAATCTGCAACCGGGCTTTTTGATCCTTTGCTTGGATTGGTCAATTATTCGGGCGAGTGGATAACCAAAGTTGAATTTGAGAAAATTGAGAAATTTAGTGAAGGCGTAGCGCCTGCAAAACGCAAAGGGAAATGGGGCCTTTTATCATCCGATGGAAAAGTAAGTATGCCGTTCACTTTCGATGAAATCGACAAGCCAAGCGATGGACTGATCGGCGTTCGTGTCGGATTCAAGTGGGGATACAGTGATTATTTCGGCAATCTGATCTTGTCGCCAAAGTTCGACGAAGTAACACCTTTTGAGCAGGGTAGGGCCTTGGTAAAATTAGGTAGCCGTTGGATTGTTATCGATAAATTCGGAAAACAGGCAATCAAAGGAGATTGGGATTTCGCAAAGCAATTCTCAGAAGGCAATGCTGCGGTTAAATACACAGGAGGGTTATGGAGTTTCATCGACACAGCAGGTCGACGATCATTTCCAATGGCTTTTAAAGACGTAAAGCACTTCAAAGAGGGGAGAGCTGCAGTTTTAGTGGATGGCTATTGGGGCTTCATCGACCACAACGGCAAAGAAGTAGTTCATACGGTATATTTCAAGGTAGGCGATTTTTCTGAAGGATATGCAGCCGTTCAGTACAAAGGAAAATGGGGATATGTAGATCGATATGGCAAAGTAATCGTTCGTGCAATCTACAATCAAGCAGAACCATTTAAACATGGCTTAGGCAGAGTAAAAGACAGCAATGGAAGGTACCACTACATCAACAACAATGGCTTGATTGTTCAATCTGATTATTAACGGAAATTACATTCTTTCGGGCATTTCAATTCCTAACAATCCCATTGCTTTTTCTAAGGTCTGTCCAGTTTTTCTCGCCAGTTCAAGTCTGAATGATGCTAGATCTTTGTTTTCCTCTTTTAGAATGCTGAATTCATGGTAAAAGTGGTTGAATTGCTTGGCCAATTCGTAGGCATAATTAGCGACCAATGAAGGATTGTAGCTATCTGCTGATGCCTGAACTGTTTCATGAAACTGCTCGAGTGTCCTGATTAATGTACGATGTGCTGCTTCGTTTTCTATCGATAACGGATTGTATGATTCATCAAGGATTCCATGAGCCTTGCGCATCACACTCTGGATTCGCGCAAAGCTGTATTGGATGAATGGACCTGTGTTTCCATTGATATCTATCGATTCAGCGGGATTAAACACCATACGTTTTTTAGGATCTACTTTCAAAATGAAGTATTTCAGCGCAGCCATCCCAATTCGCTCATACAACTTCGTTAATTCATCGGAATTACTGGTTTCAGTTTTACCAAGCTCTTCCGATTTCTTTTTTGCCTCTAAAATGACTTCGTCGATCAGGTCATCGGCATCAACTACGGTTCCTTCGCGGGATTTCATTTTTCCAGTTGGAAGATCAACCATTCCATAAGACAAATGGAAGATACCGTCGGCCCAGGTATATCCAAGTTTACGGAGAATCAATTGCAGCACTTTGAAATGATAGTCCTGTTCATTACCAACAACATAAACATAGTTTCCTGCGTGGTATTCTTCAGCTCTAAGCAATGCAGTGCCTAAATCTTGAGTCATGTAAACGGAAGTGCCATCTGATCGAAGCAGAAGTTTATGGTCGAGTCCCTCAGCGGTGAGGTCGATCCAAACTGAACCATCTTCTTTTTTATAAAGCACACCAGAATTCAAACCTGAATCAACCAGTTCTTTGCCTAATAGGTAGGTTTGAGATTCGTAATAGATTTTATCGAAGCTTACACCTAATCTTTTGTAGGTAACATCAAATCCTTGATACACCCAACCATTCATGGTTTTCCATAGTTGAATAGTTGCCTCATCTCCAGCTTCCCATTGCCGGAGCATTTCAGCCGCTTCTTTCATCAAAGCGGTTCCAGAATTGGCCAACAACTTTAATTCTCCTTTGAGCTCTTCCTTTTTTTCTGCAGCTGATTGATTGTATTTTTCGACAATCGCAGTGGCTTTCAAGGTTGATTTTTCATCTAAGTCGATGAAATCACCTGCTAGAATTTTCGATAAAATGGGCTCCGACTGAATTTTTAATGCTTTGTCGAATGCAACATAGTATTTCCCAATCAAATGATCTCCTTTGATTCCAGATGATTCGGGCGTTTCGTTAAGTCCAGATTTTTGCCAAGCAATCATCGATTTACAAATGTGGATCCCTCGGTCATTCACGAGATTCACTTTGATCACCTTTCTACCTGATGCCTCAATAATGTTGGCAACTGCTGCGCCTAGTAAATTGTTTCTAACATGCCCAAGATGCAAGGGCTTGTTTGTGTTCGGAGATGAATATTCGATCATTACCGGAGCTTTATTCAAATCGGGTTCAGTTGCATCTGCAGTGTACCCATTCAAGTAAGTGATCCAGAACTTGAAAGTTAAGTTAATATTAAGAAATCCGTTAGCTATATTATATGAGCCAGCTTCTGGATTTTCCATACAAAAAGCATCACCAATTTCTTGGGCTGTTTGAGCTGGAGTCTTTCCAGATAGCTTTGTTAAACCAAAACAAACTAAGGTAAAGTCACCTTCAACGTCCTTCCTTGTTGGTTGAATAACCAATGGATTGCTTCCAGTATTTCCGTAAAGGCCAATTATGGTTTTGCCAAGCGCATTGCTCAGCCATTGTTCAGGTTTTATCATGGTTTTGCGTTGAGTGCTGCATCAGTAGCCGCATCAAGTATCATAAAGGCAGTTTCTGCCATTGAGTTTTCAGTGTCGAGTGTTGGATTGATTTCTACAATTTCAAAGCAACATACTTTGGGATTGCTGCATAGTCCAACCATTAATTCTCGTGCTTCTTTTGCTCTAAGTCCGTTGGGCACTGGTGTTCCAGTTCCTGTTGAAATTTTCGGATCGAGGCTATCAACATCAAATGACACATAAATACGATCGCAATGTGCGAGGTAGTCGAACGATTCTGCGATAATTTCTTCAACTCCTTTTTGGCGTAACTCTTTGGTGCTGATATTTTTAACTTTGTTTTTGGCAATTAAATGATCTTCTTGAGATTCTGTGTCTCTTACACCTATATATATGAGGTCGCGGTAATTGATCTTTGGAGAGACACCACCTGAAAGTTTGAGTTTCTCCCAAAGTTCGATAGTTTTCTCATCTAATTCGTTGCTCTGCACTTCCAAGTTGTCTTCAGCCAAAGCAGTTGCAAGTGGCATTCCGTGCATGTTTCCAGAAGGAGTGGTGAAAGGCGAGTGCAAGTCAGCGTGTGCATCAATCCAGATTACTCCGAGGATTTCTTCAGGAAATGCAGACTTTATTCCTGCAATTGTTCCACCAGCTGTACTATGGTCTCCGGCCAAAACGATTGGGAATAGTTGATCCTTTTTAATCACTTTTGAAACTGCTTTTGCTAATCTTTCATAGATTTTTATGATACCTCTTATTCGCTTCGCATATTTGAACTTTACCTTCTCAAGTAGAAGCCAGTTCTCATCTACAACCTCTACAACTTCATGTCTTCTGAAGTAATCACTTTCCAAATCAATAGCTGCGATCTTCAAAGCATCTACCCCCAGACTGGCGCCACGGGTTCCAGCACCTAATTCTGAACGGACTAAAATAAGCCTTGCATTTCTCATATATCTGGTTTAGTTACATTTCTCTGATGATCGTATAAGTAACTTACTTACTTTTGCAATACAAAATACTCTAACCCAACAAACTTTGCCCTTCAATGGATATGAAAAACAAATACGAAGACCTGATTAAGCAGACTTTTGAGTTTCCACAGCCAGGTTTCGATGTTCAGGACAATGAGTTACATTTTAATGGTATTCCACTGATGGATGTCATTGAACAGTATGGAACGCCCCTAAAAATCTCGTATTTGCCGAAAATCAGCGAACAGATTCAAAAGGCAAAAATAATGTTTAATGTGGGAATGGCAAAGGCCGACTACAAAGGCAAATACGTTTATTGCTATTGTACCAAAAGTTCGCAGTTTTCATTCGTATTGGAAGAGGTATTAAGCAATGATGTGCATATCGAGACTTCTTCTGCTTATGATATGCCAATTATTAAGGAGTTAAATGCACGTGGTCTGTTGCCAAAAGACAAATACATTATTTGCAATGGCTACAAAAGACCAATGTACCAGGAGTTTATTGTAGAACTGAAAAATGAAGGATTTGAGAACCTGATCCCGATTTTAGATTCTAAAAATGAAATCAATTACTACAAGGAACACCTGAAAGGGCAAACCAAAATAGGTATTCGTATCGCATCAGAAGAAGAACCAACGTTTGAATTTTATTCTTCAAGACTTGGTATCCGATACAAAGACATTCTTCAATTTTATGAAGAACAAATCAAACCAGATTCAAGGTTTGAACTTAAAATGTTGCATTTCTTTATCAATTCAGGGATTCGCGACAATGTTTATTACTGGAGCGAATTATCGAAGTGTTTGCAGGTTTATTGCGACCTGAAAAAGATCTGTCCAGAGTTAGATTCTCTCAATATTGGTGGTGGTTTGCCTATCAGAAATTCACTCGCATTTGAATTCGATTACGAATACATGGTGGAGGAAATTATTCGTCAGATCAAGGCATTCTGTAACCAACAAGGAGTTGATGAGCCCAATATTTTTACTGAGTTTGGCTCATTTACAGTTGGAGAAAGTGGAGCAACTTTGTTTTCAATTATCGATCTAAAACAACAGAATGATACTGAAAGCTGGTACATGATCGATAGCTCATTCATTACCACCCTGCCCGACACATGGGGGATTAACCAGCGTTTTATTTTGCTTGCCATTAACCATTGGAACACAGAATATAAGCGTGTCAATTTGGGTGGTTTAACTTGCGATTCGCTCGATTATTACAACGCTGAAGCTCATATTTCACAGGTCTTTCTGCCAAAAGTGGAGGAGGAAGAAATTCTTTCAAATCCACTGTATATAGGTTTCTTCCACACAGGAGCATACCAAGAATCTCTTGGAGGTTATGGCGGAATTCAACACTGCCTGATTCCAGCACCTAAGCATGTGATAATTTCTAAGGATGAAAATGGAGGGTTAAGCACATATATCTTTGGAAAGGAACAAAGCTATAAGTCGATGCTAAAAACGCTTGGTTATTATTAATCTTCTGGTGATGAAACCGGCAATAGTTTTCCTTCTTTTTCTCTTCTCATCTATCTCCTCAATTGCACAGTCTTTCGAAGGAAGGATTGTCTACAAAATCAACATCAAAGGCGATTTTTCACCTCAAGAAAAAATGATGCTTCCCAATGAGGCAAAGTTGTTTACTAAAGGCGATCAATCACGCATGGAGATGAGTTTGGGTTTAGGAATGAGTACCACGACTATTTCTAATTTAAAAACCGGAGATGCAGTCTCTTTAATGAATTTTCTAGGCTCAAAGTATGCGATAGAATCGAAAGGAGTAGATGAAAATCGAGATGAGCATATGAAGAATGCTAATCTTGAGATCACCAAAGAGAGTAAAGCAATTGCAGGGTATACTTGCAAAAAGGCTATAGTTTCTTATACTGATCCTCAAACAAAAAACACTACCGAAATCGAGGTTTGGTTTACCAAAGAATTGAATTTCAACAATGATTTTGTAAAAGGACCGTTTCAGAAAATTGAGGGCGCAATGCTTGAATTCAATTTGTTACAACAAGGCATCAATATGAATTTTCAAGCTACCTTGGTTAGCTTAGAAAAAGTAAACGATAGGCAATTTGAAGTTCCAGATGGATATAAGAAATTGACCCAAGATGAATTAATGAAAATGATGGGTGGGAAGTAATTTTTACTGTTGATAAAACTGTAGAAAAGCCTTCACTCGAGGGCTTTTTTCATATCTGTATGTAACGAATTTTGTACGTTACAGAATAATCCAATCGAACCTATGGCTTTAAAGGCAAACAGACTAAAATCAGAAGGAACTGAGGCAGCGCCTGATCCTGGCAAAAAGCCAGGGAACGGAACAGCTAAGTCTGGCAAGCCAAAATCGCCAGCAACCAGCTTCTTGGATATTTTTCGATCCGAAAGATTCGTGAGAATTACCGGGCTATTCTTGCTGTTGTTTTCATTGTTCTTGCTTTTTGCCTTCGTGTCACACTTTTTTAATTGGCGCCACGATTTCGATAAGGTAAGCGATGTGCCTTGGTTTGATCTAATGTCGGACAATAAAACTGAGGTTAGTAATAGGATGGGAGAAATCGGCGCGCTGATGTCATTTTTCTTTATCCACCAGTGGTTCGGAATATCAGCTATCCTCATTCCGTTTTATGCCTTTTTAGTGGCATTTAAAATGTTCTTTAATGTCACTTTGCTTCCCATGTGGAAGACATTCACATACTCGCTTTTCGCATTGGTTTTTGTTTCAGTAACCTGTGCATTGCTTTTCAAAGAAGATTTAATGTATGGCGGCTTTGGATTTCATTTGTTCGACTATATCAGATCGATTTTAGGTGTTCCTGGAGTTGTGCTTATTTTGGTTTTTTCGCTTGTGGTTTTCTTGATGCTGGCGTTTGATTTCAATTTCAAGCTCCCTGAAAAAGGTGCTTTAGCCTCAGATCATTCGGTTCAGGAAATGCCTCAAGCTGCGGCAGGAAATAAAATGCGCGGTGGCTTGTTCGGAAAAAAGGATGAAACTGAAGAAGAGTTAATTGAAGAGGATGATGTAACCGACGACGACGACGAGTTGGAAGAGGATGAGCAGCCCTGGATAGATGAAGTTCCTGAGACTATAGAATTAACCGCTGGTAAGGCGGTTTCAGCATCTGCTCACGCTGGTGCAATGCCGACGTTAGAAATCAATATGCCTGATTTTCCAGAGGAAGCAGAGGAAGTTATCCCACAAAAAACTGATCCAGAGCCAATTGAATTGTCTGAACCGGCTTTGTTAACCGAGGAGGATAAAGAAAGAATGAACCTTACGGCCGTTCTTGGAGAAAACCAAGAATTCGATTTGGGTGATTATGATCCAACGCTTGACCTTTCTTCTTATCAATATCCAGGGGCCGATTTGTTGGAAAACCACGGTTCCAATAAAGCCAAAGTTGACAAGGCTGAATTGGAAGCTAACTCAAATCGAATCATCGAAACGTTAAAGAGTTACAACATTGAAATTGCTAAGATTAGCGCTAGCGTTGGTCCAACTGTAACCTTGTACGAAATTATTCCTGCAGCAGGTGTTCGAATTTCCAAGATTAAAAATCTTGAAGACGATATCGCGCTAAGTCTTTCGGCTTTGGGTATCAGGATTATCGCACCGATGCCTGGAAAGGGTACAATTGGAATTGAGGTGCCAAACCAAAATCCTGAAATTGTTGCCATGAAGACACTCATTACCAGTGAGAAATTCATGAATACAACCATGGATTTACCGGTTGCACTTGGAAAAACAATTTCCAATGAGAATTTCGTTGCCGACTTGGCAAAGATGCCTCACCTGCTCATGGCGGGTGCCACCGGACAAGGAAAGTCGGTTGGTTTGAATGCCATTCTTGTTTCTCTGCTCTATAAAAAGCACCCTTCACAAATCAAGTTCGTACTTGTAGATCCCAAAAAGGTAGAGCTCACCCTTTTCAATAAAATTGAACGCCATTTCTTGGCCAAACTCCCTAACAACGAGGATGCAATTATCACCGATGTTAAAAAGGTTGTTTATACTCTCAATTCTTTGTGTGTGTTGATGGATCAACGCTATGAGTTGTTGAAGATGGCCATGGTGAGAAATATCAAGGAGTACAATGCCAAATTCTTAAGCCGAAAACTCAATCCAAAACTCGGTCACCACTTCATGCCTTACATTGTTTTGGTTGTAGATGAGTTTGCAGATTTGATTATGACTGCTGGGAAGGAAGTAGAACTTCCAATTGCAAGATTGGCCCAATTGGCTCGTGCAATCGGAATTCACTTGATCATTGCAACCCAGCGACCTTCCGTGAATATTATCACCGGAACAATCAAAGCCAATTTCCCAGCGCGAATCGCATTCCGTGTAACTTCTAAAATCGACTCTAGAACAATCCTCGATTCGGGTGGAGCCGACCAGTTAATAGGTCGAGGAGATATGTTGTTTTCAACAGGTAGCGATCTGATTCGTCTTCAATGTCCATTTGTTGATACCCCTGAAGTTGATAAGATTTGCGATTTTATTGGTGGACAAAGAGGGTATCCATCTGCATTTATTCTTCCAGAATACATCGACGAAAATGCTGAACATGAAGAAGATTTTGATATTGGCGACCGCGATTCGATGTTTGAAGATGCGGCTAAAATTGTTGTAAATCATCAGCAAGGTTCAGCCTCTTTGCTACAGCGAAAGCTGAAACTTGGCTACAATCGCGCAGGTCGAATTGTAGATCAATTAGAAAAAGCCGGAATTATCGGGCCATTCGAAGGAAGTAAAGCGCGAAAAGTTTTGTTCAGCGATATTACTTCATTGGAACAGTTTTTGAAAAGTCAGAATAACGATCTTTGATGCCATGAAAAATAATCTCATTCTTTGTTTTCTATTGTTTGTTTCTGCTGGTCTACTTAATGCTCAGCAGGATAAGAAAGCCAAGCAGATACTAGATAAATTGAGCGCTAAAACACGCTCTTACAGTGCAATTAAAGCTGATTTTTCCTATTCACTTGTAAACAAGGATCGAAAAATCAACAAAGTTCAAAATTGGAAATTATGGCTCAAGGGCGAAAATTACAGACTTGACATGGGCGATCAATTGTTGATCAGCGATGGCAAGGTTGTTTGGAAAATCTTAAAAGCCGATAAAGAGGTAGAAATCAGTTTGCCAACTTCTGGTGAAGATGCTCTTAATCCTAAGAATGTATTTACGATGTACGAGAAGGGATTTAAAAACAAATACATCAAAGAAGGTAAAGTCGGAACAAAAGCGGTTCACATCATTGAATTGTATCCATTAACTCCCAAAACGAAAGACTATAATACCATTCGACTTTATATTGATAAAGCACAAATTCAGGTGATTAAATCTGAGATTGTAGGGAATAACGGAAACCTTTACACATACGATATCAAAAAGTTTACTGTAAACGAATCATCAGCAGCAGGATTTTTCACCTTTAGTAAAACAGAATTTCCAGGCTTCGAGGTAAACGATTTGAGATAACTGGGATTCAGTTTATTTAGCCCATTGTAACCCTTTCTTCAAAAGAGAAAGGGTTTTTTCTTCTGGTGAACCAGCCTCTGTTTGAAAGTCGTAAGTCCAATTCGCTTGGTTAGGAAGACTCATCAAAATCGATTCTGTTCTTCCTCCAGTTTCTAGTCCAAATCTAGTTCCTCTATCATAAACCAAATTAAATTCAACGTAACGACCTCTTCGAAGAAGTTGCCAATTTCGCTGCGTCTCATTAAAAGGTAAATGATGCAATTCGGACATGAATTTTGTGTAAACAGGGGCGAAAGTTTTGCCAACATCTAACACGAAATTGAACAACTCTTCTTTGGATAAGCCTCTTGTTTCTTGATTCAGTCGATCGAAGAATATTCCACCGATTCCTCGGGTTTCATTTCTGTGTTTAATAAAGAAATAATCATCGGCCCAGACTTTAAATTCTGGATAATAATCAGGATTGTGCTTGTCGCAAGTATTTTTGAGTGCCTGATGGAAAGTTCTGGCTTGGTCTTCCTGAATATAGTGAGGGGTTAAATCAATGCCTCCACCGAACCAATATTCACCTCCATCCATCTCGAAATATCTGATATTCATATGGATAATTGGCACCATCGGATTGTTTGGATGCAATACAATTGAAACACCTGTAGCGAAAAAAACACCTGGTTCAACTCCCAACGATTTCGCTGCTTGTGGGTTTAAAGGACCTTCAACAGCCGAAAAATTCACACCACCCTTTTCGATGATTTTTCCATTTTCTACAATGGATGACAATCCGCCACCGCCTTCTTCGCGCTGCCATTCATCAAATCTAAACTTCCCAATCCCATCTGCTGCTTCAAGGCTAGAAATAATATCAATTTGAAGCTTTTTGAAGGCTTCTTCAATCTGCACTTTATT
>Ga0247831_1008789_pt1 | contig 10450 bp, 9 predicted proteins | sample LaCruzMarch2015__9_FD_192406 | JGI IMG/M metagenome (GOLD analysis project Ga0247831, IMG submission 192406) | Freshwater microbial communities from meromictic Lake La Cruz, Castile-La Mancha, Spain - LaCruzMarch2015_1m | ecosystem: Environmental > Aquatic > Freshwater > Lake | place: Spain...
AACGATCCCTTGCGGCGTCCTCCGAAATGTCGCGAGCCACGTTGGTAAGCTGGAGCGCGATCCCGAGATCGATGGCAAAAGGCACCGCCCTCGCGTCTTTCGCACCCAGCAACGGGCGCATGAGCAAACCAACCGTTCCTGCCACACCGTAAGCAAAACAGATCAGTTCTTCTTTCGACTGCATGGCGCACGCTCCACAATCGGCGCGCAAAGCTTCCGTCAGTTCCACCGCCGCCTGCAAGGGGAGGCCATATGCTTCCGATAGCTCCAGAAAATCCCTGAGCTCCGGATTGCCCGTCTGCGGAGTTTCGGCACGCAAGCCCTCGGTGATTTCCGCAAGAAGTTCGGGTTGTCCGCGCTCGGTGGCATCCGCTAGGTCATCCACATAGCGGCAAAAAGAATAAAGGCGTGCGATGGCGTCCCGCATTTCCTCGGTGAAAAGTCGCGCCGCCAGAGAAAACGAACGGCTTTTCCTCGCGAATAGCTCTTGTGCATTAACCTCTTGCATGGCGCTTGCCCATTTCCAACCGATCCACGACTTTCGCAGAGCAGAGTACACCAGGAACGCCCGCACCCGGGTGCGTTCCCGCGCCCACAAGAAAAAGGTTATCCAATAATTCGGAGCGGTTGTGAAAGCGGAACCACGCTGATTGAGTGAACAGCGGAGCGACCGAAAAACCGCTGCCGTCCGCACTCAGATAATCCCGGGCGAAATCCTGAGGCGTCATATAAAAGGCAGAGCGGATGTGACTGCTTAGCCCAGGCATGATCGTCCGCTCCAATTCCTTGACGATCCGCTCCTGTAGCAGCGGGCCTTGCTTCGGCCAGTCGATGGGTGCCCGCAGGTTCGGAACAGGCGCCAGGACGTAAAACGAATCGCAACCAGTAGGAGCGAAGCTCGGATCCGTCGCGGTGGGACGGTGGATATAAAGTGAGAAATCCTCCGGCAATGTATCACCATGAAAAATTTCATGGATCAGCTCGCGGTATCTTTTGCACAACCAGATCGTGTGATGTGCAAGCTCCGGATATTGTTTGGTGGTTCCGAAAAAGAGAACGAACAACCCCATGGAAGGCTTCATCCGCCTTTGTTTGAGGCGGAAATACCATGGCTGGGCGGATCGCGGCAGCATGTTCCTGTAAAGATGCGTGGGATCGGCATCTGAAACAACGATGTCCGCCGCAAGGGAATCCGCGTCTTCCGTCTCAACCGCCACCGCACGGCGCCCTTCCGTCCGTATGGAGCTGACCGTCGTTTGCAGCCGAATTTTTATCCCGCTCTCCACCATCAGGCGCTCCAGCGCATCGACCAGCGCGCCCGTCCCGCCCATGGGGAAATGGACATGCCATTTTCGCTCTAGGTAATGAATCAGGCTGTAGATACAAGTCGTCTCGAACGGATTGCCGCCAACAAGCAGCGGTTGTATGGAGAAAGCCCGCCGCAAACGTTCATCTTTCAAATACTTCGAAACCAGTTGCCACACCGTCTTGTAACAACCCAGGCGCACAAGGTTGGGAACCTGTTTCAACATGGTTCCCACCGAGTGGAACGGTTGATCCGCCAAACGGGTGAAACCCACCTCAAAGATGCGCTCCGAATGCGCTAAGAGCCGACGGTAACCTTCCACATCACCGGGGTGAATGCGTGCGATTTCTCTCAGCGTGTCTTCCGCCGTGCCTCCATAATCAAAGTGCATGCCGTCATCGAAGTGAAACCGATACCATGGATCAAGCGGTACGAACTCGATGTAGTCGCTCCGTTTTTTCCCAAATAGCTCGAAGAGTTCGTCGAAAAGAAAGGGGGCGGTCAAAACCGTAGGGCCCGCGTCGTGTCTGAACCCATCGCGCACAAAAACCTGCCCGCGTCCCCCCAACCGGGCACAGCGATCCACCACGGTCACCTCGTGGCCTTTGGCACGGAGACGCAAGGCGGCCGCAATGCCGCCGAAGCCACCCCCGATAACGACCGCCTCAGACATGTGAAATCTCCGACGCCACTATCATCCGGTCAGCGTGGTCACGTAGGAATTCGCCGCAATGGCAGGGCAATTCGCCAAACAATTCGGAAGAGCGTCCAAGGTAGGTTTTGGCTAGCAATACCGTGCGCGTTACTGCTTCCGTGTCAGTGCTCGAACGTGCCAAGGCGTTCGCTATGTTCGAGTCGTTCGGATTTAGTGCGTCCGCTTCACGATCTTTTATGTCATCAAAAATCTGGTAGCCTAGGCCGAACAGGCAGCCAGCCTCTTGCGCCTTGGGCAGCGCGGACGAATAACCGGCTGCAATCAGCGGTAACTCGACCGCAAGGGCGAACAACGGCCCAGACTTATTCCTGGCATCGCATTTAAGTTCTTCCACCGAGCGCTGCGTGGGTGATCCTGAAGGACTGGTTTGGCCTGATACGGTCACCCCGATTGCATGATGAACCCGGCGAACCAAATCAGGGATTATCGATCCGAAGCCTGCCGAACATAGGCTGACAAACGCGGATGAGGTGAGCTGGGTCGCCAATCCAAGCGCAACGTCAGCGCCATAGAGAGCATGAACCGATGGCGCACCGCGGCGCGTCAACGTCCCATCCTGGAAGTCATCCTGGATGAGGGATGCATTATGCAATGTCTCGACAGCCGCAGCCATCGCCACCGCATCCGCCTTGCAGATGCCCAGGGCATCGGAAGCGAGGAGAGATGCGGCAGCTCTGGTGGCTTTTCCTTTGTTGCCGAAATGATGCCTGAAGGCGCTCAGAACCATGGCGTTAGTTCTGTCCGAACTGTAAGAAATGAAACTCTCTTCAATCCGGTCGAACACCTCCGCCATTTTATCTGTTGCATACGCTTCCCCTGTTTTTTTCAGAGCTGGCATATCGACATTTTTCCAATGCGTTTGAATCCTTTGGCCTAGGCAGCGGCAGACCCTCTAGCGCTGTTGGTCTTTTTCAGCGCGATGGCGAAGATAAGAATCCCGAAGACTGCTTTTGCCACGATGTCCGCGATCGAATAACCGATCTGCACGGCTGTTTCTGCTGTCGATCCTTTGATTCCCAGCATCGGGAGTATGAATACAATCGGGTAGAAAGCCCAAGACACCACCACTAGGTAGCGGGCATATCCCACAAGTTTTTGCGCGGCGGCGGGTTGACCATCCGGTGTCCCGCTGAGTCCGACAAACAGTTCATAAACGATCCAAAGGAAAGGGATCATCGACAACGACCACCATAACCAACGGGTGCCCGGCACATCGGAAATCTCTCCTGGATAACCCAGCAGAATCATGAGCGCTGCTAATCCGCCGAGGCGCAGCGACTTCTTGAAGGTTTCGCTCGAGGAAAGACCCATCACCAAGATGAGCTCAATTAGCAGCAACGGCACGGTAAGCAGCCAATCGACATACCGATATGCATCGTTAAAGGCTTCACCGGAGGCGACGAGCACTCCATCCACGATTTCATACGAGCTGTCCCAACTACCGGATATCCTCCAGTAGTGATACAGCGCTATGAATGTTACCAGTCCGCTGACTGTAACGGCTGTTTTGTATTGGTCCGCGACCTGCGAACGGCTGATCCACAAAAAGGCGGTGGCAGCGCCCATTGCGGCGATAGTCAGCGAAAAGAAATTCGCCACTAGCTGGTGTTGTTCAATCGTAATTTCCATTTTGTGTTTGGTATTGTTTAGTGAGAACTTTTTGAAGGGGACATCAGGCGATTAAGCATCATATGCGTTTTCCATCTGCCGGAGACTGGGGGTGTTAGAGAAGCGGAAATAATTCCTAGCAGCGATCTTGGAAAAGGTCGGCACGCGTTTACATGGTGGTTGAGGATAACAAGCTTACCTAGCAAGCCTTTCTCATTAAAGACGGACGGCTGGTTGATTGCCATCATTTTTTTGGCGAATTTTAGGCCGATTTGGAGAATTACCCGCACGATTAAGTGTGATTTTTATCCAAGATTTTTCAAGGTCAAGAGCAAACACCTCGAATCGTTTCCCGGCCTTCGGCAAATGTATGAAAAACGACAGCCTCAAGCATCCCACTCCCACGCTTCCTTGATCTTGTCGATGGCGCGCCTGTCCTTCTTCGTCGGCCTGCCCTTCGCGGCTTCCGCCTTCGCGATCTGCCAGTTTTTCAGCGCCTCGAACACCTCAGGCTTCGTCCTATCTTCGTAGCATGCCTGCGCTTCGGGCGCGCCGACCCGCTTTTCAATGACCTTGGTCACCACGATCTCGCGCAAACCCGGCCCCTCGATGAAAGGGATCTCCAGAACATCGCCGGGCTGGATGGACGACGAACTTTTCATCGTATGGCCGTTGCGCTTCACCTTGCCGTCGCCGAGGATTTCAACTGCCAGCGCACGGGTTTTGAAAAAGCGCGCGGCCCAGAGCCATTTGTCAGCGCGGATGGAATCGGACATCTCCCGGAAAATCTGTCATTCCTTTTCCGCCCGCGCAACACAGCCCTTGCCGAATCGCCGATCCGCGGCATTTTCCGTGCGCATGATTTTCCTGCCCACCCGCGCCGCCGCCCTTGAGAGATTGGAGGACTTCGTCCCGCATACCGTCCGGTATGCCGGGCATCGGAACTTCGATCTCGGCGCGGGCAAACGCGAGGGCGTTTCCGGCCTCTCGCCTTACATTCGCACGCGGCTTGTCACGGAGGAGGAATGCACCCGTGCGGTGTTGGCCCGACATAATGCCCGCGCGCCGGAAAAGTTCCTGCAGGAAATCGCGTGGAGAACCTACTGGAAAGGCTGGCTGGAAATGCGGCCCAATGTCTGGCGGCAGTATCTTGATACGCTCGCGGTGCAGGAAAAATCGCGATACTACGAGGAGGCGATTTATGGAAACACGAGGATTGAGTGCTTCAACCATTGGGCAAACGAGTTGGCGGAAACTGGCTACCTCCACAACCACGCCCGCATGTGGTTCGCCTCGATTTGGATCTTCACCCTGAAACTCCCTTGGCAGCTCGGTGCCGATTTTTTCCTACACCATCTGTTAGATGCCGATCCCGCCGCGAACACGCTCTCCTGGCGCTGGGTCGCGGGTCTTCACACGCCGGGGAAACACTACCTCGCCCGCGCCGAAAATATTTCTAAGTTCACGAACGGACGCTTCGATCCCAAGGGCCGGCTCAACGAATCCGCGCCGCCCTTGCCCATGGATTTCGTGCCGGAAAGGCAGCCGCTCCATCTCCCACCCGATCCCGCCCCGCGCGGCCGCATCGGCCATCTCATGTTTCCCGACGACCTCGCGCCGCCGCCATGTAGGTTGGGGAAAATCAGTGCCACCGCCGCGTTCATCCCGCCGGTTCTGGAAACGACACCGCTCGTCTCCGCCTTCCTCAACGGCGCGGTGAACGATACGCTCCACCGCACGAACGGTAGCCGCTTGGTCGGGCCGTTTGCCGCCGCAATCTCGGAATGGATCAGTGCGGAGAAACTCGATTCCATCGTCGTTTCCCAACCCCCCGTCGGCTACACTAGGGATTTCCTCGATGCCCAGCAACTCCCCGTCCCGCCGCATTTTTTCGTCCGCGATTGGGATCGTAAACTCTGGCCGCACGCCACCGCCGGATTTTTTAAACTGAAAGCCGCGCTGCCGAAAATCCACGCCGCTCTCGCCCCGAATCGAGAGGATGACCTGCTCCCGGATTTCTGATTCACTCCGCCATCAGCACGCTCCTCCAGCTCCATCTCCTTGTCGTCATCTTCGCGGCGACCACCATCCTCGGCCGGCTCGCCACGGTGAGCGCGCCGGTGCTTGTCACATGGCGATGCCTGCTCGCAGCATTCGGTGCATTCCTGTGGGTGGCGATCATGCGCGACCGGAAAATCTGGCTCGGCGGAAAGCAGGTTGCGAAGCTGTTAGGGATCGGCGCGATCATCGGGGTGCACTGGCTGTGCCTTTTCGGTGCGGTGAAACTGGCGAACGTGTCCATTGCCCTCGCTGGCTTGGCGACACTCTCGCTGTTCACCGCTTTCACCGAGCCGCTGCTCACCCGCCGCCGCATCCGCCCCTTCGAGGTGTTTCTCGGGCTCATCGTCCTCGCCGGAATTTGTCTCATTGCGGGGGTGGAAAAGGCGCATGCCTTCGGTCTCGGCGTGGCTTTGCTCAGCGCGTTTCTAGCCGCCGTGTTTCTGGTCCTCAACCGCACCGTCGTCGTCAAAGGCGGCGATCCGATGGTGATGGTCGGCTGGGAAATGGTCTCCTCCACTCTCGTTTGTTTCCTCGCCGTACCCATTTTCGATCCCGCTGGTTTTCCCGCGCTGGCGGTTTCCGATCCGATCGACTGGCTGTGGATCGCGATCCTCGCCTTCGGCTGCACTGTATTCGCGCAAGCCCTGACGAACCGCTTGCTCCACAGCATCTCCGCCTACGACTTCAATCTCGCCGCGAATTTCGAACCGTTCTACGGCATCCTTGCAGCGGCTCTCATCTTCGGCGAGCACGCGAATCTCAAGCCCGCTTTTTATCTCGGCACATCCGCCATCGTTCTCGCAAATTTCCTCCATCCACTCCTACGGAAACGATTTTCTCCGCAGTGACAGGCGTGCATAGGTCGTATGCCAAAAAGTCCTTTTGTATTGAATCTAAAATCCGCAGTTGGGTATCAATGTTCCGCATTTCACAGAGCGGCGCAGCGGCTCGTTCCCGTGTGTAGGCAGCTGTCGGAAGCAGTCAGATCTTATGAATGCCCGGCTTAGGAACAGGCGCAACGGGATGCGCGTCGGAAAGCTGCAGGGTGTCCGGGGCGAGATCCTGCTCGGATTTCCAGAGATCCGCCCAAGTGATGCGCTGGCCGGTGTGGGCGGCCTCGCGGCCGAGGATGCCGAGCATGGTGCTGAGCACCATGCGATGACCGGTGTTAAGCGGTTCCCCTTTGCGGATCGCGGCAAACCACTCTTGGTGGCAGACCTGATACATGTTCGCTTCCGGCCCGCGGTATGCCCAAGTCATCTTTCCGCCGTGATCCTTGGTGAAAATGCGACCCGGTGCCTGCAGCGAGCCTTTCTCACAGAACACCCGATCCAGAACCTCGTTGAAACAACCCCTGTGCTGGCGCTGGCCCACATGGCACATGATGCCACCCGGATACTCGTAGGTGACATCATAATGATCCCAGACATTGCCGTCGTCCTCGCGCTGGCTGCGTCCGCCGCCGCCCCTGGCCGCGACCGGTTCCAGATCACCCATCGCCCATGAGACCTTGTCAATAGTATGGATACACTGCTCCAGCAGCGGGCCACCGGAGAGCCATTCGTGGCCCATCCAGTTGCGCACCTGCCACTCGACATCGCCCCATTTAGGGTCGCGCTGGTCGATGGAAGTGGAGGGTTTCGGGACGTTGGCGAGGTAGGTTCCGTAGACGGAAAGCACTCGACCGAGTTCGCCGGAAAGGACTTTCCCGTAGCCCTCGCGCACGCCGGGATCGAAGCGCCAGCAATAGCCGTGCTGGAGGGTGGTGCCTTTCTCCTTCGCAATGCGCGCGGATTCCATCACGGATTTCACGCCCGCCACATCCACCGCCATCGGCTTTTCCGCGAAGATATGTTTCCCCGCCTCCACCGCCGCGCGGATGTGCTGCGGACGGAAGCCGGGCGGGGTGGCCAGCAGAATCACATCCACGCCGCTCTCGATGACTTTCTGGTAGGCGTCCAGTCCGGAAAACTGCCGTTCCTGCGGCACATCCAGCCTGCCCTCAAATCGCCCCAGATTCCGCAACGCCTTGGGAACCTGCGTACCGAAGACATCGCCCATCGCCCACAACACGGTGTTGTCGTCTGCCATGAGAGCTTCCTGCGCAGCGCCGGTGCCCCGCCCGCCGCAGCCGATCAAGCCGATCTTGAGCTTTGCGTTGTTCGCGGGTGCGCCGAAGAGAATGTTCGGGAAAGCGGAAAGAGCGGCGGTTGCTCCGGCGGCCTTGAGGAATGTGCGGCGGTGGGTAATTTCCATAGTTTGCCAATACAGCGGAAACCCTGCCCGGCTTACGAGAAAAATCCCCGCAAGCTCAGTGCGCCGGCCCCTGGTGCTCTTGGATGTATTCCTGTTTCAGGCCGAGCGCTTCCGGGGCATGCAGCACGAGCATCTTCATGCGGATATCGGCGGGGATGGTTTTACGGGTGGCCTTGGAAACCACGATCATCAGTGTGATGGCCAGCGGGACAGCCCACAACGCGGGTTGCTCGGCGAGGATGCGGAGCAGGGGGTGGCCGATCCAGAAGGCGTTCAGGGCATCGGGCTCCCATGTGACATTGGAAAGCTCAGCCGCAGCCTTTGAGGTTTTCGCCATGATATCGCTGATGCTGGTGAGTGTGACGCAGGCGAGGGCACAGAGTCCTCCTGAGAGCATGCCGGTGGCGGCTCCGGTTGTGGTCATACCGCGCCACCAGACGCTCATGAAAAGAAGCGGGAAATAGCTGGCGGCCGCGATCGCAAAGGCCTGGCCGACCATGAAGTTGATGTCCAGCTGCTCGACTTTGGAACCTAGCAGGACGGAAACCCCGCCCACAAGGACAGCGCACCACTTGAACATTCTCATCCGCTGCTCCGGCGAGGATTGCGGGCGGATCATGCGTCCGTAGACATCGTGGGCGAGCGCGCTGGTCATGGAAACAAGCAGCCCGGAGAAGGTGCTCATGAACGCGGCGAAGGCACCCGCGCAGGTGATGCCGCTGAGAACGGAGCCGAGGGTTCCGTATTTCCTGGCGATCAGGACGGGCAGTTCCAGTACGACCTTGTCGGGCCCCTTGGAGCCAGTGGCCGCATAGAGTTCCGGCAGCAAATTCCTGCCAAGCACGCCGAAAACGGGAGGGAAAACGTAAAACACGCCGATCAGGATCATCACCCACATGGTGGTTCGCTTGGCCGCGATGCCATCGGGGTTCGTGTAGAAACGGACGAGAATGTGCGGCAGCCCCGCCGTGCCGCAGACGATGGCGATGATCAGAGAGAAGGTGTAGAGAAGGGAGAGCGGCTTCGCTTCCTCGGGAGTCAGCCCCGCTGCCTTGGCGGCTTTCGTGGTGAGCGGGCCGAAGGGTGCGATCCACGCCTCGTCCTTGGGCGCCTTTTCAGGCAGCGGTTTGCGCAGCGCCTCCCCGGAATCCGCGGCCTGTATGATGGCGGGCGCGGAATCGGCGGCGGATTGGTTCAGCGAGAGGTTTTTTCCATATCCGCCATACACGAACATCAGCACAAAGATTGGCACGGAGATGGCGAACATCTTGATCCAGTATTGGACGGCTTGCACTAGGGTGATGCCTTTCATTCCGCCGAGCGCGACGTTCAGCGTGATCACCGCGCCCACCACCAGCACACCCACCCAATACGGCAGGCCGGGGAATATGTAGGCGAGCGTGACGCCCGCGCCTTTCATCTGCGGCATGGTGTAGAAGAAACCGATGAAAAGAACGAAGCAGACGGCGATCTTGCGGAACACCGGCGAGTCGTAGCGGCCTTCCGCGAAGTCCGGGATCGTGTAAGCCCCGAAGCGGCGCAGCGGCCCCGCGATGAACAGCAGCAGGAAAAGATAACCGCACGCGTAACAGACCGGATACCAGAGCGCGTCATAGCCGGAGAGCATCACCATTCCGGCGATACCCATGAAACTCGCGGCGCTGAGATATTCGCCCGAAATGGCGGAGGCATTCCAGCCTACGGAGACGGATCGACCGGCGACGAAGAAATCGGACGCGGACTTGGAGCTTTTCGCGGAGCGGAAACCCATCCAGATGGTGACCACCACCGTAATGGCGGAGAAAGCGAGGATCCAGGGATCAATGCCCTTGTCAGGAGCTGCGGCGGCGAGAAGGTGGAAAGCAGTGAGATTCATGGCAAGGATGTCGGGTTAGGGTTTGCGCTTGTTGCCCTCGGCGGCCACCTGCACCTCGGCCTCTTCCAGGGCAATTGAGCGGACGATGAACCATTTCGCGATAACCCAGACATACGGGAAAAACAGCACGCCAAGGATCAGCCATGTGAGGGTGAAGCCGCCGACGCGCTTCGCCATGAGCTCGGGAGCGAGGTAATTCATCAGCGGCAGACCGAAGAGCAAGACGATGAACGCCGTCGCGCAGGCGATGGAGAGCTTGAGCTGGCGGCTCATCAGGCCTTGGAGGAATTCCTCGCTGTGGATGAAGTCGGTATGATCGTGGGTTGGATCGGACATGGGAATGTGGGTTTCGCCGGAAAGCGGCGGGAATGACTCATGAAAACACGGGGCGGGACGCTTCCCGTCAAGAACCATTTGGCCGGGCGGGTGAATAGGTTACACCGTAGAGACGCTAAGATCGCTAACTGGACGTAGGGCCGGAAAAAATGGAGCGGACAAGGATTGATCCACATACCCGGCCCTGCGCTACCTTTGCGATCTACGTGTCTCAGTGCCGACCTCTTGCCCAGGCGCAACCTCCACCTCAGAGCAGCATGAGCGCCGGGTTTTCGATAAGTTTCTTGACCTC
>Ga0247831_1008790_pt1 | contig 10449 bp, 10 predicted proteins | sample LaCruzMarch2015__9_FD_192406 | JGI IMG/M metagenome (GOLD analysis project Ga0247831, IMG submission 192406) | Freshwater microbial communities from meromictic Lake La Cruz, Castile-La Mancha, Spain - LaCruzMarch2015_1m | ecosystem: Environmental > Aquatic > Freshwater > Lake | place: Spain...
TTTTTCGGATCGGCCAGCACCTTGTGGGCGCACCAAACCACTAGCAAAAACCCCGCCAGATTCGTGCGATTCCGGGCGGGGTGGCGGGATTGTAGTGAAAGAAAGGACCGCACCAGTATTCATTGCCGTCGGGACTTACCCTTTGGCTGAATTTTTCTTTCGCAGTTCTTCCAGTTTGTCGGCAATTTTGATTTCCAAACCCCGGCGAACCGGTTTGTAAAAGCCGGGATCAGGCATGCCATCGGGCAGGTAACGCTCACCCGCAGCAAAGCCATCTTCTTCGTCATGCGCATAGCGGTAGCCCTTGCCATAGTCCAGCTGCTTCATGAGTTGGGTGGGCGCATTGCGCAAATGCATGGGTACAGGGCGGGTGCCATCTTGCTTGACCCAAGCCTTGGCTTCTTTGAATGCCCTGTAGGCCGCATTCGATTTGGGGGCCACCGCCAGATAAATCACACACTGCGCCAGCGTCAACTCACCCTCGGGGCTGCCCAGTCGTTCGTACACGTCGGCAGCATCGAGCGCCATGCGAAGCGCTCGCGGATCGGCCAGGCCAATGTCTTCGCTGGCCATGCGGATAAGGCGGCGGGCCATGTAGCGCGGATCCGCACCCCCGTCGAGCATGCGCACGAACCAATACAGGGCGGCATCCGGGTCCGAGCCCCGCACCGATTTGTGCAGCGCACTGATGGTGTCGTAGAACTGCTCGCCGCCTTTGTCGTAGCGGCGCATGCGCTCGCCCAGCACCCGCATCAACCAAGCGTCGGTCACTGGGTCGATGCTTTCCTGCCCGGCCGCCATGGCCAGCGTCTCCAAGGTATTGAGCAACCGCCTGGCGTCGCCGTCGGCATAGGCCAACAAGCGGGCCAGCGCCTCCGGCTCAATAGCGGGAATGGCCTGGATGGCCTGGGCCCGCACAACAATGTGCTGCAAGTCGTCCTCGGAAAGGGGCTGCAGCACGTACACGGCCGCCCGGGAGAGCAAGGCCGAGTTGACCTCAAAAGAAGGGTTCTCGGTGGTGGCCCCGATGAAGGTGAACAGCCCACTTTCGACATGCGGCAAAAAAGCGTCTTGCTGGCTTTTGTTGAAGCGGTGCACCTCGTCCACAAACATGATGGTGCGTTGGGGGTCCAAGCCGGTGCGGGCGACTTCGGCTTTCTCTACGGCTTCGCGGATGTCTTTGATGCCCCCCAAAACCGCACTGATGCTCAAAAATTGCGCCTCAAACGCATCGGCCATCAAACGGGCGATGGTGGTTTTGCCCACGCCAGGCGGTCCCCACAAAATGCAGCTGTGCGGCTGGCCCGACTCGAAAGCCAAGCGCAAGGCCATGCCTTCACCCAACAAATGCTGCTGGCCAATCACCTCACCCAAGTGGCGCGGGCGCAAGCGCTCGGCCAGGGGCGCCTGGGGCGACATGGGAGCAGGTTTCATGACACGAGCCCAGCCCGCTTCAAGGTTTGATCACATCGGCACCCGCCGGGGGCTTGAAGGTGAAGGTACTGGCAGGCAAAGCCGGGTTGAGTTCGAAGGCAGAGAAGCTCAGCAAAGAGCGCTGACCGAGGCTGTCTTGCACATCCAGCACCGCCAGCTCGGGGCCAGCAGCGCTGACACGCAAGCCGACCATGACCGAGCGGATCGGGCCCTCACGCTGCACGGGCGTCGCCCGCACCCACTGAAGGCCCTCCTGAGCAGGCTCGGGGGTGAACTGGAAATCGGCTTTGAGGGCCTGCAAATCGGAAGCGGCTGTCAACAAAGCGGCCGGTGTGGCCCCCAGCACCTGCGACTGTGGGCGGGCAGTGACCTGGTTCAGGTCCACATCGTGCAACCACAGGGTTTGACCATCGGCCACCAGGGTTTGCAAAAAGGGCTTGCGGTAATCAAAGCGGAACTTGCCCGGCCTTTGAAATTCGAATCGACCACTCGATGTCTTGGTGCGCGTCACCTGCCCCGCCTTTGTCGGCGAAGTGACGACCTGGGTGAAGTCGGCACGACCGCTGCGCGCTTGTTTCATGAACTGGGCCAACAGGTCCACGCTGTCGGCCTGTGCTGGCAGGGCCAAGACCCACAGCGCAACGGACAACACAGCCCGGCCCCCCCAACCCAGCACCGTGCGTCGCTGCTCAACATTGTTTTTCATTCGATTCACTCTGCCCGAGCGGGCACCAAAATTTCACGCTGACCACTGCCGCTCATGGCGCTGACCAGTCCGGCTTTTTCCATGTCTTCCACCAGACGGGCGGCGCGGTTGTAGCCAATCTTGAGGTGGCGCTGCACCAAGGAGATGCTGGCCTTTCGGTTCTTCAGCACCACTTCTACAGCTTGGTCATACATCGGGTCTTTTTCGGCGTTGTCACCCTCGCCCAGCATGCCGCCATCGTCGTCGGTGGTGCCGCCTTCGAGCACACCTTCGATGTAATCGGGCTCACCCTGGCTCTTGAGGTAATTCACCACGCGGTGCACTTCCTCGTCACTCACAAAAGCGCCATGCACCCGGATCGGGAAACCCGTGCCTGACGGCATGTACAGCATGTCACCCATGCCCAGCAAAGCCTCGGCACCCATTTGGTCGAGGATGGTGCGGCTGTCGATCTTGCTGGAGACCTGGAACGCAATGCGGGTCGGGATGTTGGCCTTGATGAGGCCGGTGATCACATCCACGCTGGGGCGCTGCGTGGCCAAAATCAAATGGATGCCCGCCGCACGGGCTTTCTGGGCCAAGCGCGCAATCAGCTCTTCGATCTTCTTGCCCACCACCATCATCAGGTCGGCCAACTCGTCGATCACCACCACGATGTGCGGCAGGCGCTTGAGCGGTTCGGGATCGTCTGGCGTGAGGCTGAAGGGGTTGTAGATGAACTCTTCGCGGGCGGTGGCATCGTCGATTTTTTGGTTGTAACCGGCCAGGTTGCGCACGCCCATTTTGCTCATCAACTTGTAGCGCTTTTCCATCTCGCCCACACACCAGTTCAGACCGTTGGCAGCCTGGCGCATGTCGGTCACCACTGGGGCCAGCAGGTGTGGAATGCCTTCATAAACCGACATCTCCAGCATCTTGGGGTCGATCATCAAGAGGCGCACATCGCGCGCTTCGGCTTTGTACAGCAACGACAGGATCATGGCGTTGATACCGACCGACTTGCCCGAACCCGTGGTGCCCGCCACCAGCACATGCGGCATCTTGGCCAAATCGGCGACCACCGGGTTGCCGATGATGTCCTTGCCCAGGCCCATGGTCAACATGGACTTGGCTTCGTTGTAGACCTGCGAGCCCAGAATTTCGCTGAGCTTGATCGACTGGCGCTTGGCGTTGGGCAACTCCAGTGCCATGAAGTTCTTGCCTGGAATTGTCTCGATCACCCGGATCGACACCAGGCTGAGGGAACGCGCCAGGTCTTTGGCCAAGTTCACCACCTGGGAGCCCTTGACGCCTGTTGCCGGTTCGATTTCGTAACGCGTGATCACCGGGCCGGGGGCAGCAGCCACCACACGCACCTCGACACCAAAATCCTTGAGCTTTTTCTCGATCAGGCGGCTGGTCATTTCCAGCGTATCCGGTGAGACGGTCTCTTGCCGAATGGACAGGCTGTCGAGCAAATCCACCTGAGGCAGCTTGCTGTCGGGCAATTCGTTGAAGAGGGGTTTCTGTCGCTCCTTGATCACGCGGTCGCTGCGTGGCACATCCATCACGGGGGACTCAATGACCCTTGGCACGGCCTTGTTCACAGGCGTGGACACAGCAGGCAAATCCAGCTGACCCTCTGGCGAAACAAGACCAGGCAAGTTCACATCCCACTGCGGATCGATGGCCTGGGGGGAAAGGGCCTGTTGGCGCTCGCGCAAAGCCTGTTGGCCCAAGGCCATGTCTTCTTCGATCTCGCGCTTTTCATGTTGCGATCGAATTAAGGCATCGAGCTGCGCACCGATTTTTTCGGCCAACTGACCCCATGAAAACCGGAACACCATGGCCACGCCCACCAGGAACAGCACAATGCCCAAAAGGGCTGAACCGTTAAAGCCCAATCCGTGCACAGCAGCAGCGCCAGCCGAATATCCCAGCACACCGCCGCTGTGCCCAGGCAAGCCGGTTTCGAGCCGGTACAAGCGCGTCCACTCCATCCCGCAACTGGCAACAAGCAACACCGCCAAACCCAGCCAAAACACCCACAAACTGCGCCACCTAGAGGGCTTGTCCAAATCGGACTGTGGGTCAACGCCGCGCAACCAACGGGCCAAGGCCACCAACCAGGCTCGGTAGCCCGCCAACACACACCACCAAGCTGAAAAACCCAACATGAAATAAGCCAGATCCGCGACCAAGGCCCCCCAACGACCCACCCCGTTGCGCACAGCCGCGCTGCTGCCCGAAGTGGACCATGCCGGATCTTGCGGGTGATAACTCCACAAGGCCACTGTTAAAAAGAGGAGCAGACCCGCACCCAACAGCAAGAGGATTTCTTGGGCAAAACGTGACCACAAGGTCACAGTCGCAGCGGGGGCGGCGTCAGGGCCATCTCGGGTCAGGGTGTTCAGTGAGTAAGTCATAAATGAAGACTCAAGCTTACCCGATCAAGGCCAGACCTGGCGCATCGGCTTGCACCCTATTGCCAGAGCTGTTGCCCCACGACCGACAAAGCCACAGCAAAGCCTTAAAGCCCGATGCGTTTGCGTGTTTCTTACAATGCGGGTTGGTGCAATTTTCCGCACCGCTTTGTCTTTTTACCGGATGGCCCTTTTCATGTCGACCCCAACCCAACACGCACACGTTCTCATTCTCGGCTCTGGCCCCGCCGGTTACAGCGCCGCCGTTTATGCCGCCCGCGCTAACCTCAAACCCGTCTTGATCACCGGCATGGCGCAAGGCGGCCAGCTCATGACCACCACCGAAGTGGACAACTGGCCCGCTGACGTGCACGGCGTGCAGGGACCGGACTTGATGCAACGTTTTCAGGAGCATGCCGAACGCTTCAACACCCAAATCATTTTTGACCATATCCACACCGTCAAGCTGGATCAACGCCCCTTCACCCTGATCGGCGACAGCGGTACTTACACCTGCGACAGCCTGATCATCGCCACCGGCGCTTCGGCCAAATACCTGGGCCTGCCGTCAGAGACCGCCTTCATGGGCCGCGGCGTGAGCGGCTGCGCCACCTGCGACGGCTTTTTCTACCGCGACCAGCTGTGCTGCGTGGTGGGCGGCGGCAACACCGCCGTCGAAGAAGCCCTGTACCTGTCCAACATCGCCAGCAAGGTCTATTTAATCCACCGCCGCGACAAGTTCAAAGCCGAGCCCATTTTGGTGGACAAGCTGATGGACAAGGTTGCCGCCGGCAAGATCGAGCTCAAAACCTTCCAAACGCTGGAAGAGGTGCTGGGTGACAACACCGGCGTGACCGGCGTGCGCTTGAAAAGCACCAAAGATGGCAGTTTGGAAGACGTGGAACTTAAAGGCTGCTTCATCGCCATTGGCCACTCTCCCAATACCGACATCTTCCAGGGACAGCTCGAACTCGAAAACGGCTACATCGTGACCCAAAGCGGCCTGAAGGGTTTTGCCACCCAAACTTCGGTGCCCGGCGTTTTCGCTGCAGGCGACGTGCAAGACCACGTTTACCGCCAGGCCATCACCAGCGCGGGCACGGGCTGCATGGCCGCGCTCGATGCGCAGCGTTTTCTGGAACAGCACAACGGCTGAAGACGAAACGCCGGGGTCGACGTTCAAGTTGCAGGCACTGCACCAACGAACCTTTCCCAAGGCGTTGTGGGTGCCTGCCGGGGTGATGTGGCAAAGCGAAGCGCCTCTGAACCCCGGCAGGCACCCGCAACGCCTCACCACCAAGGCCCAAATTACCCTGCCTTGGTCACAAAAGACCGACCAAAGGGTTCAAGCCCCCACTTTTTGGCTATAATTCAAGGCTTTGCTGGAACTGCCCGGATTCTCATTCGGGGTCACGGGGCCAGCGATCTGGGATACCGCCACCCATCTTGGCGAGGTGAGGCTGGAGCGCCAGGCCCCGTGCAAATCTGCACGAGACCCATCGGCACCGGCTGTTTAAAAAGTATCGGAGTGTCCACATGGCACGCGTTTGCGAAGTAACGGGCAAAGGCCCAATGACGGGAAACAACGTTTCCCACGCCAACAACAAAACCAAGCGCCGGTTCCTGCCGAACCTGCAATACCGTCGTTTCTGGGTTGAAACAGAAAACCGTTGGGTGCGTCTGCGCGTTTCCAGCGCTGCTCTGCGCCTGATCGACAAAAATGGCATTGATGCCGTTCTCGCAGACCTGCGCGAACGCGGTCAAGCCTAAACCCAGAACATTAGGAGTCATCTACCATGGCAACCAAAGGCGGACGCGAAAAAATCAAGCTGGAATCCACAGCTGGCACTGGTCACTTCTACACGACCAGCAAAAACAAGAAAACCATGCCCGAGAAAATGTCGATCATGAAGTTCGACCCCAAAGCTCGCAAGCACGTTGAATACAAGGAAATCAAGCTGAAGTGATTCGGCCAGAGCTTTTCAAGAAAAAACCCGCTGTTCACACAGCGGGTTTTTTTATGGCTTGGGCGCTTTGTGAACCCTCTGCGGCCGCACACCCCAGATGGCCTTCAATTTGCCGGCCGCATCAGGTCGATCAGTTCGGCCATGGTTTGAACATCCAGCTTCATCATGATGTTGCCCTTGTATTGCTTGACTGTGGCGTATGAAATACCCAATTTCTTGCTGATCTCCTGATTGCCAAAACCCGCCAGCAGCAACTGCAAGGCTTCTCTCTCCCGAGGCGCTAAACGAGTGACGCGATCCTTCTGGGCAAACTGTCGTTTTTTTTCAGCCTGGATCGCAAGGTCTTTGGCAATGCCATTGCGAACAGCCTCCAACAAATCGAGGCGGCTCAGGGGTTTCACCAAAAATTGCAAGGCGCCGTTGCCAAGCGCGGTCACAGCCTGCTGAACGGTGCTCTCTCCAGAGACAAACACCACCGGCATACTCAAGCCCATTTCAACCAAGCGGGCCTGCACCTCCACACCAGTCATCCCTGGCAGACGCATGTCCAACAAAACCATGGCGGGTGTCACGGGCGTCACGAACTGCAAAAAAGCTGCAGGGTCATCAAACGCATAAACACGATAACCCTCCCCCTTCAACACACGTGACATGCTCTCCCGCATGGCCAGATCGTCTTCGACCATGAACACATGACCCATGACGTCGATCGCATTGACTGACTCTTGTTCGGTGGACATACTCATATCGATCATCATCATTCTTTCTCCAGAAAAGGCAGCTGCAAACTCATGCCAAACAGCCCGTTTTGTTCGTACACATTCATGGCCCCTCCGTGGTGTTCGATGATGGCACGGCTCAGCCACATACTTTGACTGAAATGCTGGGTACCACGATCCAAAGCCTCAGCGAGCTGAGCGGTGGTGATGGGCAAACCATCGTCAAGGAAGCGCAAGTGCACAAAACTCCCAATGCAGGTGGTGGTGATCTGCATATAACGAACATTCGGGCTGCTTCGTTTGAGCACGTAAAGCAAGGTCCCGGACAATGCTGACTCCAATTGAACCGGGTCACCTTGCAACATCACCGCTTCGCTGACCAGCAGTGAGACATGCACGCGCTGACGACCAAATTCAGCTTGGAAGCCACGCACCAAGTCGGCAAGCAATTGGGACAGATCGACCTGCACATGCAGCGTGATGTCGACTTCCAAGAACCGCCGAAAATCCCGCACCACCTCGGTGGCCGCAGTACTGCCAGCCACCAGCTGCTGCAACAGTTGGGCCCGCTCCAGCGGGATCAGCGAAGCGTCTTCGGCCAGCAGATAGTCTGCATTGAGCCGGATGGCGCCCAGTGGCTGGTTGATCTCATGGGCCAAGGAACTCATGATGGCCGGCAGGTTTTGCGAGCGGGCTGCAAAAGACAAAGCCTGCAGCATCTCGTTTTTTTCGTTGAGCAACTGATTGAGTTGCTGGTTGAGTTGGTCGGCTTGTTCCTTCTGGTCTCGGACCGCCATCTTTTGGATGACCATGCGCTCGAACCCGTATCCGTTGGCACTGATCAACATCAACGCAAGGATAGCCACCATGAACAGTCGCATCGAAAAAGACAGAGACTCTTCGGAAAAAAGCTTAGAAAAATACAGCCGCTGTCCAGCATTGCCCGACAGCAGCGTCCAAGACCAGAAAAAGATCAACACCATCATGGCCAGTACAGCGACACCCATCAAGTCGAGCTGAATGGATGCCGACAAACGGCGTGTCTGGCGCAAGCCATAGAGCATCCACAACAGCAACGTCAATGAAACCAGCAGCTGGTAGACCACGCGAAAATCACGGTTTTGCACGGTGAAAAACTGCACCAGCATGATCACCATCGCCAGCCCCATGGCCAGTGCACAGTTGCGTGCAAAGCGGGGGTTGTGTGGCTGATGCCAGGATCGCACCCGTAAGCCCGTGGCAAAGAAACTGGTCCACAAAAACAAGGTCGAAAAAACAAGCAACGCTCGCCCAAGCAGGGGCGCCAGCGCAATGCAGACACAGGCCAGTGCTGCCGCCACGCCACCCATCCCGCCATAGAGACCCATGCGTTCGTCAGGCATCAATCGGCTGTCGCGAGCGGGCATGCCCGCCAGAGTCAGCCCCACAAACAGACAAGCCATCGCCAAATACAGAGGAAAAACGATTTCATTCATGTCGGCTCCAACGGCAGACTCAGCCGCATGCGTGCGCCAGCATTGTGAGCAATGCAGCTCAGATCACCTCGATGCATGTGAGCGATACGGCGACTCAACCACAGGCCCAAACCCATCCCCTTTGTTTTGGTGGAAAAATTCATCTCGAAGACCTTTGAATGCAAATCCGTGGGCAAACCCGGCCCATCGTCAACCACATCCACCAAGGCCAGATGGTTGTGCGCCAACAAGATCACCTCAATAGAACCCCCATCGCGGTTGGCCATGGCTTCCACGGCATTATTCACTAGGTTTCGCAAAACCATCCCCAGCTGCACCTCGCTGGCCTGCACCTGCACCCTGACCTGTGAACGCAAGCTCAGACTCACACCAAACTGCTGATGCAACAAAGGGGCCTGCAACTCAACCCAATTTTTCAAAAAATCAGACAAGTCCAGAATCTCTTGCTGAGGCGCCTTGTCCATGAAAAGACTACGCAAGCCTTGCACGATGGTGACTGCTCGGTGATTTTCACGCAGGATTTCCTGCAGCACTTGCGACTCCTCCTCGCGGCTGAGCCGTTGGCCACTGGCCAAATACTCGGCGTTGAGCTGAATAGCCCCCAGAGGTTGACGCAATTCGTGCGCGAAACTGGCCATCTGCGGCTCGGCCTCACTCGCCGCATTAGAGGCCAATAGCGTCATCACCATGGACTCTTTTTCCTTGAGCATGCCCTCAACCTGCAAGACCATTTGCTGAAGCCGATCCTTTTCGTGGCGCAATGCCTGGGCCACGACCGCGGCCACTGCAAGCTGCGCCATAAAACCCAAAAAGAAGGTCGCCCACATCCAGTCGACCGTGGCATCGGTCCAACCGGGTGCCTGCATCAGTTGGCGATCCTGCCAAGCGGCCCACGCCAGTGCAGATCGGCCCACCAACTCCGAGAGCCAGTGCGCCGAGACCATCAAGAACAACATCAGGCGAACGCCCTGTGGTTGTGCTCGCCACAACCACCAGCTTTCAAGGGCCACCCAGCCAATGAGCACCAGCACCTGCACGGTCATGACCGCCATTTGCCAAGGGCCAGTCAGCACCATGTTCAGCGTCAGGTGTGTCAAAGACACAATGAGAACAGCCCAGGCCGCCTGGCGTTGGGAGGTCACTGGCATGGACCTGCGCTGCCAACGCAAAAAAACGATCAGAAAGGCATAGTTGGCCTCGCCCAACATTTTGGCGATCGCACTCAGCGACAGATCACCATCGGCGATGCGGTAGGCCCCATAAAACAAGGCGGTGAAGAGCGTCGTGACGAGCAGAAAAATACCCGACCGCCCCAAACTCATGGGACGCCACAAGCCTGTGGTGGCCAGGCACAGCCCCACAAAGCTCAGCACCGCCAAGGGCAAAACCAAATCCATGCAAAATCTTCAGAAACAAAATTCTGAAGTATTCAGCTGCAGCGTCCCGCCCACAATCCGCGCACAGATATCCACCAAATGGCGGATATCTGTATCAGCACTGCACAAACGCAAGCGATGGAATGCCGCGTCGCCGATGTCATTGCGAGGCCATAGACCGTGGCGAGCTCAATGGGCCACCATCTGGATAACCAACTTCATTCCACACGCATCTGCATAGCGGCGCAATGTGTTGAGAGAGGGCGAATGATCTTTCTTGCCCAAACTGGCCTCGATGCGAGCGACCACAGGTTGAGAAACCCCCATACGGGACGCGACTTCGGCCTGGGTCAGGCCGGCCGCTGAACGA
>Ga0247831_1008792_pt1 | contig 10448 bp, 9 predicted proteins | sample LaCruzMarch2015__9_FD_192406 | JGI IMG/M metagenome (GOLD analysis project Ga0247831, IMG submission 192406) | Freshwater microbial communities from meromictic Lake La Cruz, Castile-La Mancha, Spain - LaCruzMarch2015_1m | ecosystem: Environmental > Aquatic > Freshwater > Lake | place: Spain...
GTTTTGATTATACGCGTTTAGTAGAAAACACAAACAGAACAAATTATGCTGAACGTTGGAGTTCGGCTGTTCAAATGGGACTTGGTACGCATATTAATCTATCACCTCGTTTGGATTTTTCGATCATGGGTCAGTACATGATTCATCTTGGAAATCACATTGCTCCCGAAATAATTAATAATCAATTGGTTTTTACGACCGAACATAAACATGGAGCGAGTTTAGAAGGTCATTTGCTGCTAACTTTTGGTATTCACTACAAAATCATTGACTTATGGGGAAGCAAATAATTTTTTTATTTTTACTAATGAACAGTTTTGCTTTTTTCGCTCAAAAAAATAAAAACACTTCAAACGATAACTATTTTCGACCGGGATTAATTAAAGCTTCTGCAACAATCACTCCAGGAAGAATGCTTCAGAATAAAGCTAATTCGATTTACATAAATGGTTTTTTAGAATATGTTGTTGATTATAAATACAGTTTTCGTGGCGATATTTTCCAATTCATTGATGCAAACTATTCTATCAATTCCAGTTTTACAAACCCAAATTACATAAATCGCATCTATTTTGGTGGTTTTCGGCATTTTGGAAAAAAGAATTTCAAAATAGCTCCTGGAGCTCAAATGGGAGTTTTGATGGCTGATTATAATTATTCTGCTTTTGAAAGACAATTTTACGTTGCACCATCCTTTGCTTTAAAATTGGGCGCAGACTATTATGTTTGGGATTTTTTTCACTTTTTTGCTAGTCTCACTTATGTTAATTCAACAATTCGAGGAACGCAAGCGGGAAAACATAAAATGGATGAGCTGTTGTTTTCAGCAGGATTGGGATTTCAAATAAATACGATTAAAAGTAAGTTAAGAGAAACAGGAGAACGACCTTTTTGACCTTTAAAAATCTAAAATAAATTACTCTTTAATCAATTGTAGTTTTTCTAGTTCAACTTTTAAACGCGCATTTCCGAAAATCAAAGAAATGTTTTTTCCTGTCATTGATTCTACTGTTCCTTTCTGTTTAGTAGAAATGAGTTGAACAGTAGAGCCAATCTTGATTTTTGATTGTTGGTAAATATCTTCTTCGACAATTGGTTTTTTAATCTTCTTTGGTGATTTTGATTGCTTCAGTTCTAAGTCTTTTTGTTTTTCTTGCTGAATTTTTAGTTCAGTTTTTGATTTTTCAAGACGAAGAAAAGTTTTGATCTCTTCAAATAAAATAGAATTTGCATCTTTTTTTCTTGATTTTACATTGAATTTCTCAATGAATGAAAGCATCTTTTTTCCAGCAATTAATTGTTTGTTATTCGATTCACTTACAAGCTGTTGGGACTTTAATCGTTCGTCTAATTTCTCTTTTCGCTCGGTGAAAAATAATCTTGCTTCTTCCGCAGTTCGTTGAGCCTCTAAATGTTCTTTATTTAAACGCTCCAAGTAATTTTTTTCTTTTTGCAAGTCATTCAACAAACGATCTAGCTTCACTTTTTTTTCGTCCAACAATCCTTTAGCTGTTTCGATTAATTCAGTTGGAATACCATTCATTTTCGCAACTTCAAACGTAAACGAACTTCCGGGCTGACCTATGGCAAATTCATATTTCGGTTTTAAAGTATCTGAATCAAACAACATGCAACCATTAACCGCATTTTGAAGCACATTTGCCTTTAGTTTGATATTTCCATAATGAGTTGTAATCACACCAAAAGCTGACTTATTGTAAATTTCTTCAAAGAAAACTTCAGCCAAAGCTCCACCTAATTCAGGATCAGAACCTGTTCCAAATTCATCCAATAAAAGTAGAGTCCTTGAGTTTGCAACTTGCAAAAAATGGTGCATTCGTTGAAGGCGATAGGAATAGGTGCTTAATTCATTTTCAATAGATTGATTGTCGCCAATATCTGAAATGATCTGTTGAAAAAAACAAACTTTACTGTTTTCATTCACAGGAATTAAAAGCCCTGATTGTAACATTAGTTGTAATAAACCAATCGTTTTTAAAGTAATACTTTTTCCACCAGCATTTGGCCCAGAAATCACCAACATTCGGTTTTTTCCATTCATGACAATGCGTTGCGGTTTCGTCTCTTTTCCGTTTAAACTATTATTTCTTCGTAAAATCGGATGGTAAGCTTCTACTAATTCGAAATCAACCTTTCGGTTTATTCCTGGTAAAACTGCTTTCATTTCAAGAGCTAACTTACATTTTGCATTCACAAAATCAAAAATAACGAGCGATTTTTGGTAAGCTTCAATCAATGCAGAATGAACTGAAATTAAACGCGTCAATTGTTTTAAAATGCGATGAATCTCTTTGCGCTCGTCGTCCAATAAAAATTCCATTTCATTATTTAAAGGAACATTTACCAAAGGTTCAACATAAGTTAAACTACCTGTTTTACTAGAACCATGTACATTTCCTGGAACTTTTCGTTTAAAAGAAGAAACTACTGTTAATACGCGCCTTTCACTAATAAATCCTTCGGTTACGTCACCTAAAATTTTATCTTTTAAAAGTTTGCGCATTTCGCGTTCAAAATTTCGATTGATTTGATTGCGTAGCGCTTTAATGCGTTGACGAATCTCTGCTAATTGGGGTGAAGCATCATCCTTTACATTTCCAGCTCGATCAAAAATTTCGTCAATTCGCTTGTTGATTTCATCGTTGTATTCGCAATTTTGAAGAATTTTTGCCAATAAAGGATAACGATTAGAGCGTGTTTCAAAAAAATTCAACAAGCGATTTATTAAGTCTGAAGCTTGGTAAATTCGTCGAAATCCTTCAATGGAAATTACTGCGTCTTCAATATTAAGGAGTTTTATTTCTTCTTCTAGTTCCTCAAAATCAATAGCTGGTAAAGTATCACTCACGACACGAATTTGCCTCAACTCATCTAATTGCTTGAGTTCAAATTCAAGTTTAGTGAAATTACTCGTTGGAGCTAATTTCCTTATTTTTGATTGTGCCGTTTTACCAATGCAGAAGTTTTCCAACCATTCAGTGATGACATTGAATTCTAAATCCTGTAATGTTTGTAAGTCCGTAGCTAGCATCTATGCAAAGCTAAGAACATTTGAGGGTTTGAGAGGTTCAAAAGAAAAATTTAGATACTAATGTTTAGTTTACAAGTATGATTTAAATTACAACTCAATACCAATAAAAAATAGTTTAAATAAAAACATCATTTCTATAATTTTATAAATATTCTGGGAATTTATAAATCAGAATTTCAATTTATAATAAGTTTTAAATAACTCACGTGTCATTTTGTCAGTCCTTGATTAATTCTTATTTTTGACGACCAATAGAAGAACCAATATGTCTCACGAAAATAAAGTAATTGATGAATCAATGCAAGGTGAAGCAACAATGCTAAGCGATTCAGAAGATACAACCGGTAAGAAGAAATTATTTATTGAAAGCTACGGTTGTCAGATGAATTTTTCTGACAGTGAAGTTGTTGCATCCATTATGAAAAATGACGGCTACACTACCACACGCAATGTCGATGAAGCGGATGTTGTACTTATAAATACATGCTCAATTCGTGAAAATGCCGAAACGCGCGTTCGCAATCGTTTGACTGAATTCAAAAAGAAAAAAGAAGACAATCCCGAATTGGTGGTTGGAATCTTGGGTTGTATGGCAGAACGCTTGAAGAAAAATCTTCTCGAAGAAGAAAAATTAGTGGATTTAGTTGCTGGACCTGATGCTTACCGCGATTTACCAAACTTAATTGAAGAAGTTGGAACAGGACAAAAAGCAGTGAATGTATTGCTTTCTCGCGATGAAACGTATGCTGATATTTCACCCGTTCGTTTAGATCAAGGAGGAATTTCTGCTTTTGTAACAATTATGCGTGGTTGCGATAATATGTGTTCGTTTTGTGTTGTACCATTCACACGTGGAAGAGAGCGTTCAAGAGATCCACACACCATCGTAGATGAATGCCTCGATTTGTTTGAAAAAGGTTACCGTGAAGTGACGCTTTTAGGTCAAAATGTAGACAGTTATCGCTGGAATATTAGTTCGAAAGGAGAAATTAAAGACGCATCACAACCGACCACAAATTTTGCACAATTGATGGAAATGGTGGCTTTGGTTTCACCTGAACTACGTGTGCGATTCAGTACTTCGCATCCAAAAGATATGACTGATGATGTATTGGAAATTATGGCGAAATATGAAAATATTTGTCCTTACATTCATTTGCCTGTGCAGTCGGGGAATACCGACGTTTTATACCGTATGAACCGTGGTTATTCCAGAGAATGGTACTTAGAACGCATTGATGCAATCAAACGAATCATTCCTGATTGTGCGATTTCTACAGATATTATCACTGGATTTTGTGGCGAAACAGAAGCTGAACACACTGAAACGTTGAGTTTAATGGACAGCGTTCAATATGATTTTGCTTATATGTTCAAATATTCAGAACGCCCGAAAACATTGGCAGAAAGACGTTTCGCTGACGACGTTCCCGAAAATGTGAAAGGAAAACGATTGGATCAAATCATCGAGAAACAATTAGCTTCTTCTTTGGCATCGAACAAACGTCAAATTGGTACCGTTCAAAAAGTATTGATTGAAGGAAAATCTAAACGTTCAGACGAGCATTTGTGTGGGAGAACTGGAAGAAATTCAATGGTTATTTTCCCGAAATTAGATTGTGAAAAAGGACAATATGTAATGGTACGCATCGACGAATGTACCTCAGCAACCTTAATGGGAGAAATCGTTTCTAAATGCTAAATCGCTAGTTATGAACGTACAACAAGTTAAACAGCGTTTCGGAATCATTGGAAATTCTCCTTTGCTCAATCGTGCGTTGGAAGTTGCCATTCAAGTTGCTCCAACAGATATTTCGGTTTTGGTGACTGGCGAAAGTGGAACAGGAAAAGAAATCATTCCACAAGTGATTCATAATTTGAGTTCTCGAAAACACGGCGAATACATTGCTGTAAACTGTGGTGCAATTCCAGAAGGAACAATCGATTCTGAATTATTTGGTCACGAGAAAGGTTCGTTTACAGGAGCTGCAGGAAGCCGTCAAGGTTATTTTGAAGTAGCAAATGGCGGTACAATTTTCTTGGATGAAGTTGCGGAATTACCGATGCAGACGCAAGTACGCTTGTTACGCGTTTTGGAAACAGGTGAATTCATTCGAGTTGGTTCTTCAAAAGCAATTAAAACGAATGTTCGAGTTGTAGCTGCAACCAATGAAAATATGCAACGTGCAATTGCTTCTGGTAAATTCAGAGAAGATTTGTTCTATCGTTTGAGCACTGTTCCGATTCAACTACCTGCTTTACGAAATCGTCAAGAGGATATTCATTTGATTTTCAGGAAATTTGCACACGATTTTGCAGAAAAATATAGAATGCCTGCTATTAAATTGAATGACGATGCTGTTCAATTATTGGTAAATTATCCTTGGCCTGGAAATATTCGTCAGTTGAAAAATTTAGTGGAACAATTATCTGTAATTGAAACCGCTAGAGATATTGATGGTTTTATACTTTCTAGTTATTTACCACAAAACACCGAAAAACTTCCACAAATTATTGGAGAGCATTCTCAGGAAAATTTCTCCGAGCGCGAATTAATGTACAAAGTGCTTTTCGATATGAAAAAGGATTTGAACGAACTAAAAAAACTAGTCGTTGAAATTCTTCAACAAGGAAATGCGGTTGCTTTAACATCTGACCAAAGTGCAGTTGTCAATCGTATTTATCAAGAAGTGAATGAAAATGTAAAAAATACAGGTTTGTTACTTCCTTCAGCTGCTGCGCCAGTTGTTGAATCAGACTATAATTACCCAACAGCTACTGAACAGTATGAAGCGCATGTTGAAGTAGAAGAATCGTTGTCTTTGGAAGATCGTGAAAAAGAATTAATAAGTAAAGCCTTAGAAAAACACCGCGGAAAACGAAAACACGCAGCAAGCGAATTGGGAATTTCTGAACGTACTTTGTACCGAAAAATTAAGGAATACAAGCTTATGGACTTATGAAATTCAGCTCACTAATTTTACTTTTAGCTGTGCTTTCAGCGTGTTGGCCATCAAGTGTTTCCTTTAAAGATAAGGGTTCAATGCCCGAAGAATGGAAAACATTTTCTGTGAAGACTTTAGAAGTTTTAGCTCCAAATGCTCCTTTAAGTTATGGCGCGAGTTTGACTGAACAATTAAAAGATGGAATTCAAAACAACACGCGACTTTTGTTAAATACCAATTTTGGAAAAGGAGAAGTCAATATTGATGGAAAAATTACAAATTACAGTGTCACTCCAATCGCCATTCAAGGAAATGACAACGCAACACAGAACCGATTAACTATTTCTTGTCAATTTTCTATCGAAATTACGAAGCCGAAAGAAGAATTAATTTCTGTAACTTCAACCCGATTTTCAGATTTTGATGCCAATTCTAATTTAGCAAGTGTTGAAGCTCAGTTATTAGAGGAAATAAATACGCAAATTGTTCAAGACGTTATTAATAAATTGATGAGTAACTGGTGATGTTAAGTTCAGAATATATCCACGAAAAGATTTTAGATACCACTTCCTGCTCCAGCGAAGATGTTCGGAAATTGGCTGAATTAATGGAGCTCTATCCTTACGTTTCCTCTTTTCCGATTTTATATTTGAAAGCACTTGCAAACAGCAAAGATGTACGTTTGGAAAGTGAAATAGAAAAATACGCTTACCGAATTTCTTCACGTGCTGTTTTATTTGAATTATTGAATCCAAGATTTGAAGTAAAAATTGCATCTGAAACGCAAATTGTAATTCAAGAGGAAGAAGTAAAAAATCCTATTTCAGAAACGATTGAAGTTGAAGAAGAAGTAATTCCTGAAGTTCAAGTAAAAATTGTGGAAGTAGTTGAAAATCCTATTTCAGAAGCGATTGAAGTTGAAGAGGAAATAGTTCCTGAAGTTCAAGTAGAAATTTTGGAAGTAGTTGAAAATCCTATTTCAGAAACGATTGAAGTTGAAGAAGAAATAATTCCTGAAGTTCAAGTAGAAATTTTGGAAGTAGTTGAAAATCCTATTTCAGAAACAATTGAAGTTGAAGAAGAAATAATTCCTGTAGTTCAAGCAGAAATTGTGGAAGGAGTTGAAAATCCAGTTTCAGAAACGATTGAAGTTGAAGAGGAAAAAATTCCTGAAGTTCAAGCAGAAATTGTGGAAGTAGTTGAAAATCCTATTTCAGAAACAATTGAAGTTGAAGAGGAAAAAATTCCTGAAGTTCAAGCAGAAATTGTGGAAGTAGTTGAAAATCCTATTTCAGAAACAATTGAAGTTGAAGAAGAAATAATTCCAAAAGAGGAAAGCGAAGAATTTAAGAGAGAAAACGATCAGTTAGAACAATTAATTCAAGCCGCGGCTATTTCATCGAGCTTTATGGAAACCAATTTTCACGAAGAAGTACAAGAGTCAAAGCTTGAACCGGAAATTGAAAAAACTCATGATTCAGAATTTGTAGCAGAAAAAAAGATTGAAAAAATCACAATAGTTGAAAAAACTGAAATTGAGCCCAAAAGTGAAAGAAGTTTTAGTTCTTGGTTGAGTTTAGGAGCTACAACTACTGCTGTGAATCCAATCGAGACAACAGTAATTCTAGAAGAAACGAAAGAGCCTGAAATCGAGGAAGAACCTAAGAAAACTGAATATTACAACTTTGAAAAACCGAAGAAAGAATTTTATTCTCCAGTTAAAAAAGCGAAAGAAAGTTTGAGTGAAAATAATATGCCCGTAAGTGAAACATTAGCAAAAATATTCGCTCTTCAAGGCAATTATCCAAAATCAATTTACGTTTATGAGCAATTAATCTTGATTTTTCCCGAAAAAAAGAGTTTCTTTGCAACCCAAATTAAAAATTTAAAGAAAAAACTTAATTCTTAGAAATGGATATCTTACTCTCAACCATCGTTATTTTAGCAAGTGTTTTGTTAATTTTTGTCGTTTATATTCAAAATCCAAAAGGTGGAGGCTTGAGCTCTGATTTTGGTTCTCCTAGCCAATTAGGTGGTGTTCAAAAAACAACTGAATTCATTGACAAAGCTACTTGGGGTCTTGCAACTGTAATCGTTCTAGCAAGTGTAATTATGACTATTCGTCAACCTAGAGCACCAAAACCGGTTGAACAAAAACAACAAACAGAACAACCAGGTCAACAAGGTCAAAATCCAGCAGGTCAAGGTAACACACAAAACAACAAATAGTAAACCTATTTTCCCATTTTAAAATGTCAGTATGTCACCCATACTGACATTTTTATTTTATACCCAATCCATTTTTGGCAAAATTGTCGCAGTTTTTTGCTTGGCATAAAATTGGACGAATTTGCATCAAATCATTAAAATAATTCTAAAAATATGTCAGTAAATTTTAAACCTTTGGCAGACAGAGTTCTAATCGAACCAGCTCCAGCAGAAGTTAAAACAGCAAGTGGAATTTTCATTCCAGACACAGCTAAAGAAAAACCGTTAAAAGGAACTGTAATCGCAGCAGGTGAAGGCAAAAAAGACGAACCTATGACAGTTAAAGTTGGTGATTCAGTGCTATACGGACAATATTCTGGTACAGAAATCAAATTAGACGGAAAAACGTTCTTAATTATGCGTGAATCAGATATTTACGGAATTTTTTAATTAATCATTTAAATTAAACACTTAACATTAAATTATTATGGCAAAAGATATTTTCTTCGACGTAGAAGCTAGAGAAAAGCTTAAAAAAGGTGTAGATGCTTTAGCAAATGCAGTAAAAGTAACATTAGGACCAAAAGGTAGAAACGTAGTGATTGCTAAGAAATTTGGTGCTCCACAAATTACTAAAGATGGTGTAACTGTTGCGAAAGAAATTGAACTTTCAGATCCAGTTGAAAACATGGGTGCACAAATGGTTAAAGAAGTTGCTTCTAAAACTGCTGATATCGCAGGAGATGGAACAACAACAGCAACTGTTTTAGCACAAGCAATTGTTGGAGCTGGTTTGAAAAATGTTGCAGCTGGTGCAAATCCAATGGACTTAAAAAGAGGAATTGATAAAGCAGTAGCTGAAGTTGTAAAAAACTTGAAAAAAATGGCTACAGAAGTTGGTTCGGATAATTCAAAAATTAAACAAATCGCAACTATTTCTGCTAACAACGACGAAACAATCGGTGCTTTAATCGCCCAAGCAATGAAAGTGGTTGGAAACGATGGAGTTATCACAGTTGAAGAAGCAAAAGGAACTGAAACTGAAGTAAAAACAGTGGAAGGAATGCAGTTTGATAGAGGATATTTATCACCATACTTCGTTACAAACGCTGAGAAAATGATCACAGAAATGGAAAACCCATTGATTTTAATTTGTGAGAAAAAAATCTCTAGCATGAAAGAATTGTTACCTATTTTGGAACCTGTTGTTCAGGCTGGTAAAGGATTGTTAATCATTGCTGAAGATGTGGATGGTGAAGCACTTGGAACATTGGTTGTGAACAGAATTCGTGGTGCGTTGAAAGTGGCTGCTGTTAAAGCTCCAGGTTTTGGTGACAGAAGAAAAGCAATGTTGGAAGATATCGCTGTTCTTACAGGTGGTCAAGTAGTTTCGGAAGAAAGAGGAATGACTTTAGAAAACATCACTATTGACATGCTTGGAACAGCTGAAAAAATCGAAATCGATAAAGAAAATACGACTATCATAAATGGTAAAGGTAAAAAAGAAGATATTTCAGCTCGTGTTGGTCAAATCAAATCACAAATCGAAACTTCAACTTCTGATTACGACCGCGAAAAATTACAAGAGCGTTTGGCTAAATTAGCAGGTGGAGTTGCAGTTCTTTATGTTGGAGCAGCAACTGAAATGGAAATGAAAGAGAAAAAAGACCGAGTAGATGATGCTTTAGCTGCAACAAGAGCTGCTGTAGAAGAAGGAATCGTACCTGGTGGAGGTGTTGCTTTAATTCGTGCCATTGAATCTTTAGACTTATTGAAAGGTGATAACGAGGACGAACAAACAGGTATTACAATTGTGAAACGTGCAGCTGAAGAGCCATTACGTCAAATTATTGCGAATGCTGGAGGTGAAGGTGCTGTTATCGTTCAAAAAGTAAAAGAAGGAAAAGATGACTTTGGATACAATGCTCGCACTGAAGTGTACGAAGAATTATACAAAGCAGGTGTAATTGATCCAACAAAAGTGACTAGAATTGCAATTGAAAATGCAGCATCTATCGCTTCTATGTTGTTGACAACTGAATGTGTGATTGCAGATTCTCCAGAAGAAAACAACTCTGCTGCTGGAATGGCAGGAATGGGTGGTGGTATGCCTGGAATGATGTAATTAAAAATAGTATAAAAAGAGCCTTCGGGCTCTTCAACGCATCAATCTTCCCGATTTATTCGGATAGTGCGAAGCGACTATATAGCGAACCGTCTCAAGAAATTGGGGCGGTTTTTTT
>Ga0247831_1008797_pt1 | contig 10435 bp, 7 predicted proteins | sample LaCruzMarch2015__9_FD_192406 | JGI IMG/M metagenome (GOLD analysis project Ga0247831, IMG submission 192406) | Freshwater microbial communities from meromictic Lake La Cruz, Castile-La Mancha, Spain - LaCruzMarch2015_1m | ecosystem: Environmental > Aquatic > Freshwater > Lake | place: Spain...
ATTTTTATGTTAGAACCAGAAGGTCGAACTGAAATAGTTGTCGAGAAGGGAATATCGGAGCGATCAATGACCAAAGGGGAGGGCTCGATGGAGATAGAATCGATGACGTTGGCTTCAACCACCAGCGCGAACGCAATAGTCCGCTGCTGATCGACAAACATAATGCTTGATTGAAACTTCTTGGCCGACGCGGGAAACTTAACCTCAGTGCGGATCACGATTGCTTCCGATTTGGCGGCTCGCATCTTCAATGTCGAGAGCGCAGTACAATTGCAAGATGGCTTTAAGTCTAAGTCCAAATCGGTATCTAACGTGTTTTTGAGCGACACTTCTACCTTCACGCTCGTTCCAACGAGTTGCGTTCCTACATCTACGGTTATGGTTTGCTGATTTTCAAGGATGTCGGCCGAAAAACTCATTGGCTTCGCGGAACTCGATGGTCCTGCTGGACGCTTCCCTTCGTCCGCTGCGACGCGATTCGATTGAAAAGCAACAAGAATAGCAAGATGGACCCATAAAACGACTTTAAACCTTTTCAGTCTCGTTATCCGATGGATGCCTGAAGATGTCATAATCGCAACTCAATGTTCTCGGAAAGACAGATGGGGATCGTTAGTTGTTCACGAATTGAAGTATTTGCCCTGTCTTCGGGAGTTATACAAGAAATTGGATAATTGCCCCTGAGTGGTCTTAAAAAGTATTGTTGGCGTTTGGAGACATAAGTTGTTTGAGGGTAACCGTTTTGGTGACTATCGAGAAAAAAATTTTGGGTTTTGACATGCGATAAACGCACAAACCTTGATTTGGTTCGCACTAGCGATATAGTTTTTCCGAGTTGAAGCTCGATAACAAAGTCGCTTTTGCGTTTCCGAAACAGAACATCAGGCCCATTGATGATAGACTTTTGACATACATCGCCTCTTTGGCTGATCTATTGCTTCCTTGCGAACCGATCGAGACCATTTCAAAGAATTCACATATCATCGTCACCGCAACGAAAAAGTCTGGATCTGTTTTGACTTGCGCTTACTGCGAGAGAGTGAGTTCGCCGCGTGGCCTTGCGCAGCCTAGATTGATTCGCCATATTGACTTTGAAAACATGCCCGTGTGGGTCAATGTAACATTTCCTCGAGTCTACTGCCCGGAGCATGGTCACGTAGTCGCGAAACAAAACTTCTGCAAGCCTCGATGTCGGATCTCGAACGCGTTAGAGGATTTGCTGCTTGAGATGATTTGTGGGACTGACCAAACCGAAATAGAACTCAAAAAGCAGTTTCAATTAAAAGGCCAAGCCCTCGCAAGAATTGTCGACCGTGCTCGACAGCAACTTGAAAAGAGTACTGTAGACGGCTTCCAAACTGTCGATAAAGAAATGACAGATTGAAAGCCTATCTCACCATTCGGCATATAGACTGTAACGGATCGAATGGGCCAAAAAATTGATTCGCTATTGCGACATCGTTCAACGTGCTAATTCGAAGTCCCTAAGCTCATGGCCAACTCTTGCTCTGATGTCGAATTGTACGATTCCATGGGTGGGCATGAACAAACCAGGTTTCGATCCCCATATACATTGTCCACCCGGCCAACGGGTGGCCAGTACTTGACTCGATAATCGTGATCTGGATCTGGACAAATCGCTTCGCGACGCGAGTAGTTCCGTATGCCTTGTTCGTCCAGCACGAAATCCAACGTATGGGGAGCATTGCAAAGCGGGTTGTCGTTCGCTGGCCAAACCCCATCGCGCACCTTCTCGTATTCGGCAAAGATAAGGTTCATGGCGCGACAGAATCGCTTGATCTCGCTGAGCGATTCGCTTTCGGTGGGCTCGATCATTAAAGTTCCAGCGACTGGGAACGACATGGTAGGTGCATGGAAACCAAAGTCGATCAAACGCTTGGCGATATCATCCACGGAGACGTGCCCCTCATCGTTCATGACGCGAGTATCCAAGATGCATTCATGAGCGATCAAGCCATGGTTGCCCGTGTACAGAATCTTGTAATTCGCCTTTAAATGGTGCGCGATATAGTTGGCGTTTAGGATTGCGACTTGGGTTGCGCGTCGCAATCCTTCTGCACCCATCATCCGAATATACATCCAAGAGATCGGCAGAATGCTACCGCTACCGAATGGTGCCGAACTGACGACGGGTCCGAGTCGACCGTGATGTGTGCCATCCTTGGGAAGGAACGGTGCCAAATGAGATCGCACACCGACGGGACCTACACCCGGTCCTCCACCGCCATGAGGGATACAAAATGTCTTGTGGAGGTTCAAGTGGGAAACGTCGCCGCCAAACTTGCCGGGCTTGGCAACTCCGACCAACGCGTTCAGGTTCGCACCATCAATGTAGACTTGCCCACCTGCGTCGTGAACTTTCGCACATACCTCCGTCACTACTTCTTCGAAAACCCCGTGGGTCGATGGGTAAGTGATCATGATTGCCGCAACTCGCCCTGGATACGCTGCAATCTTTGCATCCAAATCTGCCAAATCGACGTTGCCTTGTTCGTCGCACTTGATGACAACCACTTGCATGTTGACCATCTGCGCACTTGCGGGATTCGTACCATGGGCGCTGCTGGGAATCAAGCAAATGTTGCGATGAATGTCTCCGCGTGATTCGTGGTATTGCTTGATGGCCAGCAACCCCGCATATTCCCCCTGCGAGCCCGCATTGGGCTGAAGCGAGATCGCATCGTAGCCCGTAACTGCACACAGCATCGACTCCAGTTGATCGATCATTTCGCGATAGCCAACCCATTGATCCGCGGGTGCGAAGGGATGGATCGCATTGAATTCAGGCCACGTCACCGGTGTCATTTCCGTGGCTGCATTCAGCTTCATCGTGCAAGACCCTAGCGGAATCATAGCTCGATCCAAGGCGATGTCCATTTCCGACAAGCGGCGAAGGTATCGCATCATTTCGGTTTCGCTGCGATACTGATGAAAGACGGATTGCGTCAAGTATTCATCGTCTCGAAACACGTCATTCGGCAAAACGGATTGATCGTTCCCATCGAGTTCGGTTCCGCCAAAAAATCCCAGAATCGCAACAAGTTCTTGCTCCGAAGTGGTTTCGTCAAGCGAGACACTGATGTGCGATGCATCGTACTTGCGTAGATTGAAACCAGCGTCGCGGGCCAATTTCAAAATAGAATCCGTGGACGCACCGGTTTCGATGGTGAGTGTGTCGAATACTTGGTCACACACGATTTTTACTTGGAGCTTTTTCAGGGATCTCGCGAGACGCATAGTCAACCCGTGCACTCGAGAAGCAATCGCCCGAAGTCCCTCCGGCCCGTGGTAGCAAGCATAAAGAGTCGCCATAATGGCCAACAAGGCTTGCGCCGTACAAATGTTGGAAGTGGCTTTTTCGCGACGTATATGCTGCTCTCGCGTTTGAAGCGCCAGCCGGAATGCGGGCTTGCCATGCGCGTCGATCGATTGTCCAACCAGCCGCCCAGGCAATGTGCGCTTGAACGCATCCTTGGTCGCAAGGAATGCTGCATGAGGGCCACCAAAACCAAACGGAACGCCAAAACGCTGTGTATTGCCGACAACCACATCCGCCCCAAGTTCTCCAGGCGATTGGAGCAGAGTTAATGCCAAAACATCGGACGCCATGACCACCATCGCGCGATGTTGATGGGCTACTGCGATATGTTCTGAGAAATCACCTACCGAGCCATCGGTTGCAGGGTATTGAACCAAAGTTCCGAATACATTGGTCCAATCGGTCACTGGCTTCGTTTGATCGAAAAGTTGAACCTGAATTCCTAAGGGTTCTGCTCGCGTGCGAATCAGATCGATGGTTTGAGGATGACATCCGGTGGAAACTAAAAAGCAGTTTGCATTGGCCTGCTTGCTCGATCGATGACAAAGAGCCATGGCTTCCGCGGCCGCTGTCCCCTCGTCCAGCAACGACGCGCCGGAGATATCCATGCCCGTCAATTCGCAAATCATCGTTTGGAAATAGAACAGGATTTCGAGGCGCCCCTGCGAAATTTCGGGTTGGTAAGGTGTGTAGGCCGTATACCATGCGGGATTCTCAAGCACGTTGCGTTGGATGACCTTGGGGGTAAACGTCCCATAATAACCGAGCCCAATAAAGCTCTTGAGGACCCGGTTCTTGTTCGCAATCGATCGCAGTTCTTCCAAAGCCTGCTCTTCTGTGACGCCTGCTTGCAGTTGCATGCGAGTATTGTCTGCGATGTTGAGTGGTATCACCGCCGACGTTAGCTCGTCCAGCGAACGGTATCCCAATTCATGGAGCATGGCTTCGATTTCATGCTCGCGTGGACCGATGTGGCGACTTACAAAGGGCGAAACCAAAGAATGTGCGTTCGACAGAGCCATGAAATTGCCTCATAAAAACGGGGATAGAGAAAGTTTGGGACGATCAGGTTGACCCCATTTGCAAGCTAGCTGGCAAATGCGCGTCAACGAACACCGTTTGCTCCCCATGGAGCTTGGGTATCCAACTCGCCCCTCTGTCCGTTTACCTGAGAGATCTCGGCACGCGTGCCTTTCCCCTTCGGTGGATTCCTCGCAGTTGCGGGAACTGCGGAATCGCTCTCCAGAGACGAAGAAATGCTGGCGGTTCTTTTGCCTGAGCGGTTCAGGGCCCTTTGCGCCTTCGGCGTTTTGAATCATGTCGTAACTGACCTGACCAAAATCTCTCCCACCATATTACATTCGTGCAGTCATTGTAGCCGCTAGGCTATGGGACCTACAAGCATAAATAATTACCGCCGAATCCGAATCGCGATCCATTCCTTGAGAATCATGCTGATATTTTCTAATTCACTCACTCTGGGGAAAAAGTCTTGAATAAGCAACGGGCCCGAGCCGCTTCGATAATCAGCCGCCAAAGGCTCCACCTGAACCCCGGCTTGTTCTGCGAGTTTCATCGCTCTAGGTAAATGAAAAGCACTCGTAATGAGGCCGCAACGGCTGTCCTTCCACCATTCAGGGTGATCTCGTAACGACGAAAGCTCGGAAAAAGTGTTTTGTCCCGAGATTTCAAAAATGTTTTCGTCTGGAATACCTAGCGCATTCCAAATCATCCGGGTTTGCTCGCTAGGGTCGTTCCCAGGTTCAAGTCCTCCCGACAGAGCTCCTCGGATCGCCATGACGTCCCCGGTGGCGATAAGGTTTTTGGTTTTGCCTTGCAAGAATAGGATGGCTGCGTACCCAACTCGATCGCCAGCATCATTCAATTGGGCACGTCCGTCCGGAGATTTTCCGGTCCCGCCACCCAACACGACCACATAATCGAACGGCTTATCCGACGTCGGGATGTTCGTTGAAACCAAACTTTCCCAATAGCGAACAACAGTTGATGCTACAACCGAAGTACTCGCTATCCACAGAATTGCAACCAAACCGATCAAAAGCCAACCCGCCCCTTTTTGACCTCTTCGCAACAACACCAAACCAACCCAAAGAACAACCATCAGCAAAACGAAGTAAGGTTGGACAAAAAGCGTTAATAGCTTCTCGGTCGAGCTTTTGCCGCTGATCGTCGCCGTCGCAATCAATGGAAGGACAAGAATGGAGGTGGCAATTTGAAACGCAGGCTTCCACCAATCGCTCCAAGGGGCTGAGCCATTTTGAGTGATCAAATCAGATCGGGTCATTTCTCGGGAAGCCTTATAAAACCTTCCCAATCCGCGGGTGCTGACCGGCCATGCTGCGCGATGAAGACGGTCAAGAAGTCCTTCACCCTGTCTTCGGCAGGAACCTGATGTAGCATTCGAAAGGCTTCGCTCCAGTTTCCGTCTTGGAGTCCATCTAAAGCTTTTTCATAAGCGGTGATGTGAGCATTGCTCAGCAGCTCCTTCGGGCCCTCGGGGGGAAGCAATTCACTGACCATCAGCGGAGTCGACATTCCGACCGGCAAAACGCGAGCAACGCGACGAGTGCGTGCGATGCTGGGATCCACTTCGCTTCGAACGCGACTGGCAGTAGCCTCGTCCATTAAGATCGGTGCCCGCAATTGCTTGGTCATGCTTTCCAAACGCGAGGCGAGATTTACCACCGGCCCAAAGACGGTCACCTTCACTTGGTCGACAGTTCCAATCCGACCCGCGACAGCTTTGCCAGTAGCAATCCCTAGCCCCGCACGAAATCCGGCCAATGGATGACTATCAATAATGGCTGACGCTTCAAATTCTGCACGAATCGCAAGCGCCGCTTGAGCAGCCTGCAAAACCGAACTTTTCTGTTCCAGCGGCCAGCCCCAAAACCCCATAGCAGCGTCCCCATGAAAATCGCCGACGACTCCGTTCCGGTCTAGAATGTGATGGGTCATCACCCCCAGAGCATCGCTAACCCGACGTAGCAATTCCAAAAGCTTGCCACCGGACTCTTCGCTTTGTCGTGAGAATCCTCGCAGGTCGCAAAAGAGGACGGATACGTTCGCTTCGCGCGGGGCTAGGACTTCATCCGGGTCACGAGCCGCTAACGCCTGTTGAACAACCGGTGCAAAGAACGGTCGAAGCGAATCTTGACGGCGCTGCAGCATGCGTGTCTGCCGTAACGAACCCAAGGTGGTTGCTGTCAGTTCTGCAAACTTTAAGTCATCTTGCAAATCAACGGCAATGGCCGAGGTTGCGTCGCGTGCGTTCTGAGGAAGCAAATTGGAAAAATCTCCGGCAACATAGATCGCCCACCCAGGACAGGACTCACTATTGATTGGAGTGCAAAACGCCCAATCTACATTTTCGCTCTGAGTGTACGAAGCCTGAGTTGCTTCGATGGCGCGGCTCCAAACGTGCAACACACTCTCGCGGCTAGAGGTGGCTTGATGAATGAGCTGGGCAGAGGGAGAGAACTGATGCCCACCAAGATTCCGTGAGTCCCAGTGCAGCAACCGAATTCCGAATGGATTGTTTTCGCTGAGAGATTTACCTTTGGCCGGCTTGTTCAAGTTCAACGAGGGGGCGACGGTCACATCGCTGCGTTGGTCCGCCACGATGGCCACGAAGTTTGCTTGTTGGATTCCTTGCATCAACACGTTTACGACCCGAACGCACATTTCCTCATCGCTGGCGCTACTGGAAATGATTTCGGGTACACGGCTCAGTACTTCGATGCGGCGGTCGGCATCGCGATAACGCGCTTGACGCAATTGAGTTGAAGCGTAGGTGTGCTCGGTCAGGGCCGGCGCATCCTCCTGCTGTGCCATGACTCGGACTCGCTGATCCACCAAACTGAATGTCGTCTGGCCTATGACGAAGTGATCGCCAATCCCGATCGCGAATTCGTCCTGCCGAAGCCCTTTGTAGAAAATTGGATTCCGAGCATCCAAAGTGCGAACGACTTCCAGTCGGGCGCCATTCCAAGTCATGGAAGCATGGCAGCGTGAAATACGATCGTCCCAAGGCACCGACCAACCCGTAGCAGTCCGGCCAAGTACGACAGGCTTGGGGGGGATGCTTTCTTTGGGAAGTGGTCGGCGCCAACGATCGGAAGGGGTTGGTCCTTGTGCAATCAAGTCAGGCATGAAGCAACGGTATGGGTAGAGGTTGGTTGGGGTAGGCTCTACTCTAGCCAAAGGCTGCGGTTCGGACTAGCTCGAAGGCGATTCAATTTCGCTAAGTTATGGCTGGGCGTTTTGCATCTGATGGCGATGAAAAACGTCGACACTTTTCGCGGTGAATCGCTCGGGGAGGGTTTCGAAAGGCTCAGCTTGTTTGCGTTGGAACAACCCATTCACTCACTGCCGGTGCATCCACGGGTGCCTTCGCACGTCGGCGGCGGCGTGGCTTATTGGTCGCCCATTCTTTGGTCATTGCCTCAAAGACTTCTGGGCTTTCGTACCGAACAATGTTCTTTCCTTCTGGAATCGGGCCAATCAGGCCTTTGAAGATTGGCATTCCGCGAAGATCAAGATCGGTACTGCTGTCATCAATGCCGGTTTGGGAATGGGTATGGAGAATAACTTCCGCACTATGGAAATCACGGATCTTGAGCGAGCCATCTTGAGCTCGTGTAACGACTCGGAAAACATCTTTTTTTGCCATGACTCAGCTCCGTAGGTATCTCAAAAATGCAGTGCTTCAGGCTCCTTCCTGTTATGAGGGGATAGCGTTCGAAAACGCTCGCTGCATCCTTGCAGCGGATTCTCCCTGGACAACCAAGTTATCGGCAACCTGTCGTGTAAAGATGTAACGGATTGATAAGCCTAGACGTCTACGGAACCTTGGGCGCAATGCGGACACATAGATCGATCGTTACGTACCGTACTACCGTTCGACTCCTAATCTTGCGCAGCCGCGGTGTGCTCCAGATGCAACAAGCCTCGCAACCCTTCGAGCACGCGTTGGAAGCGAACCTTGGTACGATCGACCGCTTGAGTTGCTTGATTGTCTTGCGATCGTTTCAACTGAAGCTCACGAGGCGACATCTTCTTGCGACCACTTGCGATCTCCATCTCCTCGCGTTGCAGTCTCTGATTCCGCTGCGACTCGGATCCAAGAAAGGTGGTGTAAAGAGTCTCCATCATTTGCAGAGCTTTGTTGTATTTTCCGAGTCGATATTCACAATCGCGAACTTGGATGATGATGTTGGACCCGGGAACGATACCGCTTCGCTGCGCCGCATCGAGCAACTGAGTGAAGGCACCCATATCTAAGATCTTGTCCCGTTCAGCGGTCTCGGACACCAATTTGTTTTCGTCCTTAGATTCGTCCTTAGGATTGGACTCGGTTTTCTGGGTTTCCTCGCCAAACGACTCGCCTTCTTCTAATTTACGCATCAAAAGTCTATGGATACGTCCCTTGGCGGCTGACTTAAGGAACTTGTCTGTTGGTATGGGGAGCATATGTTTTTGATCGAACCAAGTCAGAACACGAACCGAGTTATCGATGAAAGGTGGATCATCGATTTGGATCACATGCCCTAAGCCGTTTGAAAACAGGACCATCCGCTCACCGCTTTCAAATTCATGTTTAGCATCGACAGGAACGAGCTCGAAATGCGGCTTGAGAAGATCGCGAACCTCTTGCTCAGACGTGGCCAATGCAAGCTCCTTCCGCAATCGATTCTCAACTTCCTCAACGTGCGAAACCTTCGGGGAGCTGGACGCTGCTTTCTCTGGTCTGGGCCGAGAAATCCTTGCAACCGGTTCAATTGGCTTTGTTGTTCTAGACTGAATCATCAACAAAGATATCAGTTCATCGAAATGTTCAACGGCGTCAGAGGCTTTACTCTGTCGCTTTCGCTGCTGCGACTCGCGAACATTTGGAAGTTCGATGTTTGCTTCCGCATCAAGCAGTGATTTACGAGTTTCGATGTAGGTTTGTCGAATCTTTTGAAGTTCGATAAGTGTTTGGCTTGCGTCACCGGCATCGAAGTACGTTCGTGCTTGCAAGAGCGGAGCAGCGCAGCGCGAGCCTCGCAGTCGTTTGTAAAGCTCGTCAAAAGATTCATCGATGGTCATGGACTGGACTTGCACTTACCAAAGGCTGAGTAGGAAGACTTATTGTAGCCAAATTGCGAACGGGATTTTGGTTGAATTGACTCAGTCGGCAAAAGTCAAAGTAGTCGGCACATTCCATGTGCCGTTCACCCGAAGTTCCAGCAAAAGCTGGATTGCGGACGGCACGGCGGAGCGTGCCGCTACTTTTGCCGGCTGTTTCTAATTTGTCATTGCCAAAGTACTTTTGTCTTTTTCGGAGCAGGTAAGCGCTTTTATTCGCATGAACCTTCACCAGTTGAACCTTGGCTAACGGAATCTTTTCGGCTAAACTCTGGACACTCGGGATGGTTGAAGACTTCCAGTCGAAGACCATGTTGAGCAAAATCGGGCCGTAGCGCAGCCTGGCTAGCGCGCTACCTTGGGGTGGTAGAGGTCGTGGGTTCGAATCCCGCCGGCCCGATTTGCGAAAACCCTGTAATTCCCAAAGGATTGCAGGGTTTTTTCGTTTCTTGATCCAATCGTGTCGCTGATGTGCATACCACTTGCTAGTTTCTGCAATGTCTGGACAACGTGTTGTAATAGTAAACGAGCTGCCGTACGATGGTCGCAGTTTTGCAATATCCAATAGCCCCGGTAGGGGCGACATCAATTAGCCCATGGCGCGAGCCATGGGATTCAGAAATTCAGAACTCAACAGCCCCGGTAGGGGCGACAGCGAGTAACAGCATGGGGCGAACCTATACGTCGTTGACCTACCATTTGATATTTAGCACGAAATACCGCCTCAAGACCATTCGTCCTGAATTTCGAGAACGACTCTACCAGTACATAGGCGGTATCATTCGAGAGAAAGAGGGCGTGCTTTTGGAAATCGGTGGTATCGAAGATCACATTCATATCATGGCGGGCATTCCCCCGACGATTCTTGTTTCCGACATGTTGAAATTCATCAAATCGAATTCGTCCGGTTGGGTCAACGATACCATCCAACCCACACGTAAGGCT
>Ga0247831_1008798_pt1 | contig 10435 bp, 6 predicted proteins | sample LaCruzMarch2015__9_FD_192406 | JGI IMG/M metagenome (GOLD analysis project Ga0247831, IMG submission 192406) | Freshwater microbial communities from meromictic Lake La Cruz, Castile-La Mancha, Spain - LaCruzMarch2015_1m | ecosystem: Environmental > Aquatic > Freshwater > Lake | place: Spain...
AGGGCGGCTACTTGGGCCGCCCTCTGCGTCGTTCAGCGTGGATGGACAGCAGCGATCACTCGGCGGCGATAGCCTTGGACGGTTCGGTCTTGGCGGCATCGCCCTTGACTGCCTCGACCGGCTTGCCCTTCGGGCTCTCGTCGAGCGAGCGCAGCGAGCCACGGATCTTTGCGCCTTCTTCGGCAGAGAACGAGCCCTGGTAAACGTCGGCATCGACCACGGCGCTCTTTTCGAGGCGCACCTTGTTGGTCTTGATGACGCCCTTGACGTGACCGCGCACGACCACCTCGGTCGCCTCGACGCCGCCGTCGATGAAGGCCGTGCTGTCGACGATCAGCAGCTTGCAGGTGATGTTGCCGATCACCTTGCCGCGCACGAGGATGTCGCCCTCGCTCTCGAGGTCACCACGCATGGTCAGCGAACCGTCCACGATCGAATGGGCGGTCTTGGCATCGGTCATGGCAGTGGCTCGCATCGAGGGGGTTGCAACGGGTGGTGCTGAGGGTGTCGGTTGGGGCGCGGTGCTCGGCTGAGGGCTCGCCGCGTCGGATTTCCAGCTGCTGAGCATGGCGTCAGTCTCCCGAAAAGTCTGCGGCACCGTCCCACCTGTGAGCCGGCACCATGGTTTGCGGGCGAAGCGATGTTCACCCGGACCCAAACGTCGTCGCGCGTGACTGTCGCCGATTCGCGATGTGCGACGAACGCAAAAATGACGTCGACGGCGATGCACACCTAAGTGCGGCCGGCTGGTGACACGCAAACGCCCGGGCCGTGGGGACCCGGGCGTGCGAACGATCGAAAGTGGCGGCGCGCTTATTCGGCGGCGGCGCGCAGCATGGGGGCGGCTGCCCGGACATCGGAATCGACGTGGCTCTCGAACTTGGTGAAGTTCTTCTGGAACATGTCGACCAGCGCTCTCGCCTGTGCGTCGTAGGCAACCTTGTCGGCCCAGGTCTGGCGCGGGTCGAGGATCTTCGCGTCGACGCCGTCGAGGGCTAGCGGTACCTCGAAGCCGAACAGCGGATCGACGCGCATCGGTTGGCGGGCGAGCTTGCCGGATAGCGCGGCCGTGAGCAGCGCGCGCGTCGCCTTGATCGGCATGCGGTGGCCGGTGCCGTACTTGCCACCGGTCCAGCCGGTGTTGACCAGCCAGCAGTCGACGCCGTGCTCGCCGATCAGGCCGCGCAGCATGTTGCCGTAAACGGAGGGGTGGCGCGGCATGAAGGGCGCGCCGAAGCAGGTCGAGAAAGTTGCCTGCGGCTCGTTGCCCATGCCCTTCTCGGTGCCGGCGACCTTGGCCGTGTAACCGGACAGGAAGTGATACATCGCCTGGCTCGCCGACAGCTTGGCGATCGGCGGCAGCACGCCGAACGCGTCGGCGCACAGCATCACGATGTTCTTCGGCTGGCCGGCGGTGCCGCTCGCCGAGGCATTGGCGATGAAGGGGAGCGGATAGGCCGAGCGGGTGTTCTCGGTCAGGCGGCCGTCGTCGAAGTCGGGCGTGCGGTCGTCACGGAGAATGACGTTCTCGAGCACCGTGCCGAAGCGCGTGGAGGCCGCGTAGATCTCGGGCTCGGCTTCTTTGGAAAGGCGGATCGTCTTGGCGTAGCAGCCGCCCTCGAAGTTGTAGATTCCATTGGCCGACCAGCCGTGCTCGTCATCGCCGAGCAGCGTGCGGGCGGGATCGGCCGAGAGCGTCGTCTTGCCGGTGCCGGACAAGCCGAAGAACACGGCAGAATCGCCCGCCGGGCCGACGTTGGCCGAGCAATGCATCGGCATCACGCCACGCTCCGGCATCAGGAAGTTGAGGAACGAGAACACTGATTTCTTGGTCTCGCCGGCATAGGCCGAGCCGCCGATCAGCACCAGGCGCTTGGTGAAGTTGCAGGCGATCACCGTCTCCGAGCGGCAGCCGTGGCGCGCGGGATCGGCCTTGAAACTCGGCAGGTTGACGACGGTGAACTCGGGCGCGAAGGCGGCAAGCTCGGACGCCGCAGGCCGGCGCAGCAGGTGGCGGATGAACAGCGCGTGCCAAGCGAACTCGCAGAACACGCGAGTGTTGAGGCGATAGGCCTCGTCGGCGCCAGCGTAGAGATCCTGCACGAACAAGTCGCGGCCGGCGGCGTGCGCCAGGAAATCCTGCTCGAGCGTGGCGAACTGCGCGGGCGTCATCGCCTTGTTGTTGTCCCACCACAGCGTCTGCTCGGTGGTTGCGTCGCGTACCGTGAACTTGTCCTGCGCCGACCGACCGGTGTGGGCGCCCGTCTCGACGGCCAGCGCGCCATTCGCCGCGAAGCGACCCTCGCCACGGCGGATGGCGAGCTCGATGAGCTCCGCCTCGCCGAGATTGCGGTGCGTTTTCTGGGCGGCATTCAGCGGGAAGGTCTCAGTGGCCATTGTCGTTCCGTTGACGTTTCCAACACAATCGGGCGCGCGGCGCGGCCCGTAATATTTCTTGCACTCGGCTTCGAGCTGCCGATCCCGACACCGGCAAACCAGCCGAAGTGAGGCAGGCCTGCATCCACCGCCGCCAACGAATGCGCTCCGGGACAGCGCCAGTGCCCCTTCGCACCTGCAGCAACGGCCGACTGCGCGTTCCACCATCGGGGAACCACGAGCGAGACCGGGCGGAGACGATCGTCGCCGTTATCGCAAGCCTCAAAGCCCGACAAGTGGCAGTCTGTGCCATACCGCCGCATATCCTGAAATTCACCCTTGTCGCTGACAGAATTCGGATCGAACGAGCGCAACGGATCCATTGACTTGGCGTGTTGTCGAAGATGGCGGTGGGGTGCAGGGAATGCTGCGACGCAACACCCGACTGCCGGGCGATGGCTAGAACAGCCGCCCCTGGCCGGATGCCGGGCTGGCTGCCCCGGTGTCGCGCTCGGCGATCATGAACCATTCCGGACCAGCGACCGGGTCATTGACGACTCGGCGCCAGTGGAAGCCCGCCTTCTCGTAGGCGCGCACGGCGCGCTCGTTGGCTATCGAGGCGAATACGCAGCAGGCGACGGCGAGCGTGGTGGCGAACACCTCATCCTTCATTCGCTGCAGAACGACTGGCCCGACGCCGGTGCCGCGATGGGCCGGCGAGGCGATGAACAGGTCGATTTCCCAAGTGCCCGGCGCGAGATCGGCCGGGAGATCGGCACCCCACAGTGCCGTGTCGACCGCGTGCGCGTAGCCGACCGGGGTGCCGTCGACTTCGACGATGCGACAGATGGCGTGGCCCGAGCCGAGTGCGACGATGAGTTCCGCTTCGGTGCTCGCCGTCGGCCCCCACCAGGCGACGATCTCGGGCAGTCGCAGCCAGTGGCGCAGCAGCGGCCAGTCGGCGTCGGTCGCGGGCCTCAGGCGCAGCGTGGATGGAGCGGTGGACGATGCGTCGGTCATGCATCTGGCTAGCAAGCTACGGCCGGCCGCTCAACAGGTGGCAAAGACGGCGGCTGGCTTGACCTCACCGACCACCCGAACAATGTTGCCGCCATGTCAGAGACCAAGCCAGAGACCAAGCCCGACGAGATGCAGCCGGCGTCGCCCATAGGAGCGGCGGACGAGACCTGCGAAACGCGCGCCGCCCCACCCGAACCGGCCGCAACGATGGCGCCCGACGATTCCGTGCGCCCGGCAGGGCCAGAGGTGATCGCCGCCTACGTCAAGACGCTGCCGTCTTCGCCCGGCGTCTACCGCATGATCGACGCGGCCGGCGACGTCGTCTACGTGGGCAAGGCGCGTTCGCTGAAGGCACGCGTCTCGAACTATGCCCGGCTCGGCGGCCACACCAACCGCATCGCGCGCATGATCGCGGTGACGGTGCAGATGGAGTTCGTGACCGTCCGCACCGAGGCGGAGGCGCTGCTGCTCGAAGCGAACCTGATCAAGCGCTTCCGGCCACGCTTCAACGTGTTGATGCGCGACGACAAGTCGTTTCCTTATATCCTCATCTCGCGCGATCACGACGCGCCACAGATCTCCAAGCATCGCGGCGCGCGCTCCCGCAAGGGCGACTACTTCGGCCCGTTCGCCTCGGCTGGCGCCGTCGACCGCACGATCAACATGCTGCAGCGCGCGTTCTTGCTGCGCTCGTGCTCCGACAGCGTGTTCGAAAGCCGCACGCGGCCGTGCCTGCTGTATCAGATCAAGCGGTGCGCGGGACCGTGCACCGGCGAGATCGGCGCGGCAGAGTATGCGGCACTGGTCGATGAGGCGGTGCGGTTCCTGCGCGGCGAGAGCCAGAACGTGCGCGAGATGTATCAGCGGCTGATGGCCGAGGCGGCCGACGCGCTGGAGTTCGAGCGGGCTGCCAAGTTCCGCAACCGGCTGTGGGCGCTGGCGCATGTCACTGCCGATCAGGCGATCTCGAGCGAGGGCATCGAGGAGGCGGACGTGTTCGCGGCCCACCAGGAAGGCGGGCAGACCTGCATCCAAGTGTTCTTCTTCCGCGCCGGACAGAACTGGGGCAACCGCGCCTACTTCCCGAAGGCCGACCGCTCGCTCGCCGTCGAAGAGGTGCTCGATGCGTTCATCGCACAGTTCTACGATGACAAGCCGTTGCCGCGGCTGATCCTGCTGTCGCATGACGTGCCGAGCCGCGACCTGATCGCCGAAGCGCTGACCACCAAGGCCGAGCGCAAGGTGGTCGTGCGCGTGCCCCAGCGTGGCGAGTTGACCGGCGTCGTGCGCCACGCCGTCGACAACGCGCGCGAGGCGCTCGGCCGGCGCATGGCGGAAAGCGCTTCGCAGCGCGCGCTGCTCGACGGCGTGGCCGAGCGGTTCGGGCTGGCCGCCCCGCCGCGCCGCATCGAGGTGTTCGACAATTCGCACATCGCCGGCACCAACGCGGTCGGCGGGATGATCGTCGCGGGGCCGGAGGGCTTCGCGAAGGGCCAGTATCGCAAGTTCAACATCAAGAGCGAAGGCCTGACGCCCGGCGACGACTACGCGATGATGCGCGAAGTGCTCACGCGGCGGTTCAAGAGGCTGGCAGTCGGCGCGACGGTCGAACCGGAGAGTGCAGAGCGGGCCGCTGCCCCTCGCGTCGTGTCGGAGACACTCCTCGGACATGACTCTCTCCCCGTGACAAACGGCGAGAGGGAACAGGACGACGACTCGACGCTGGTGCCCGAGCGGCCGGATCTCGTGCTGATCGACGGCGGGCTCGGCCAGCTGAGTGTTGCGCGCGAGGTGCTCGCCGAGCTCGGCATCACCGACATCCCGCTGGTCGGCGTCGCCAAGGGGCCCGACCGCGACGCCGGTCGCGAGCACTTCCATGTGCCGGGCCAGGCGCGCCCGTTCATGCTGGAGCCGCGCGACCCCGTGCTGTACTTCGTGCAGCGACTGCGCGACGAAGCGCATCGGTTCGCCATCGGCACGCACCGCGCCAAGCGCTCCAAGGCGATCTCGGCAAACCCGCTCGACGAGATCGACGGCGTCGGGCCTACGCGCAAGCGCGCGCTGCTGAAGCACTTCGGGTCGGCCAAAGCGGTCAGCCGCGCCGGTGTCGGCGACCTCGCCGAAGTGCCGGGCATCTCGGCCGACATGGCGCAGCGCATCTACGACTTCTTCCACGACGCGCGGGGGCGGTGACAGAAGGGCGAGTTTGGTGCCGCGTCGACGCGGACAAGCGATTGACAAGCGGGCGCCATGGCCCTATCCAACCGCTCCTCAGCCCAGATGGCGGAATTGGTAGACGCACTAGTTTCAGGTACTAGCGCCGAGAGGCGTGGAGGTTCGAGTCCTCTTCTGGGCACCATCGCGTGAGTAAGTCCTTCACGCTTCTCATGTTACTGATACGGCGACGATTTCCGGCGGCCCCCTGCCACACAAGGGTGCCCCACAGAGATGCCACACGTCGCCGCCATGCCACGACCCAGCCAGCGGGCCAATTCCAAGGCCTACATGTTCCGCCAGCGCGTGCCGACCGACCTCATCGGGGTCGCGCCGGGCACGCCGCTCGTTGTCACGTTCAAGGCCCAGCGCGGGGACCCTGACGTCATCGTGCGGGCGACGGTCGGCAGGACCCACGTCGAGTTCTCTCTCAGGACCCGTGATGCCTCCGTCGCGAAGACAAGGCAGGGGGTCGTGCTCGGGTACCTTGGGGAGGTCTGGGAGGCGTTGAGGGGCAAGGTCGCTCCAGACACCCTCACCACGATGCAGGCGGCGGCGATCGGCGGCGAGGTCTACCGGGCGCTGGTTAGGAAGCATCTGGAAGAGCCCCGCACCCCAGACGAGTGGGCCGCCTTCAAGGGACTGAACAGGGTCGCCAGAGAGGGCCGAAAGTTGCCTGCCAAGGGCAGCGATGATGGAACCGCGCCAACGATCACGCCGCTTGACCTTGACACCCCGTGGCGGGATCGGCGGGCACTCACTGACGCGCTGGGGCTGCCCATTGATGCGGCCGACCACGAGCTCACGGCAGCCATTAACGCTCTGCCGGTCGGCTCCCGAGAAGCCGCCAGCGAGGCGCGCTACGGTCGCGTGGTCGATGACGTTCTGGCGGCGCACGGGCTCGTTCACGGCGTCGACTACGAGAGCCGAGAAAAAGTGCTTTGGGCGACACACGAGGCGGCGACGGCGGCGGCGTGGCGGCTGAAGAAGGCGGCCGGGCTCGACTTCTCGCCGGACCCGGCGGGGGAGGCCCGTTGGCCGAGTGTCGAGGTGCTGGCGAGACGAACAGCGTGCTCAGAGGAGTATGAGGGAGAGACGACCTCCCCCCGCACGGCAAGCCACTCCACCCAGCCCTGTGCACTCACCGGCCACCAAGACGGCAGCGGCGCTGCGAGGGAAGCACGCCCAGCCACTGGGGCCGCCCCGCATCGCGCCAAGAAGGCCGCCAACAAAGGCCGGGGCGCCGCTAGCGCGGCTGGCGTCACGTGGGAGGCCGTGTACGACGCTTGGGCGCAGGCTCACCGTCTGAGGGACGGTGCCGAGACCACCCGCAAAGACTTCGGGACCATCTGGGGGAAGTTCGCCAAGTTCACGCGGGTAGCCTCTCCGGAGTTGGTCACGGAAGACCACGTGAGGGCATGGCGCGACAAGAGGTTGGAAGACGGCATCTCCCAGCGCACTGTCTACGGCGCCGACCTCGGGGCCTTGGGGACCATCTTCAGGCACGCCATTCGGGAGCGCGTGCTGCCGGTCGGGACTGTCGACCCCACGACGAACGTGAAGCCACAGAGGGGGGCCACGAAAGGCCGCCGAATGAGCGGCTACACGGACGCCGAGGTGGCGACACTGCTGGCGCTCGCATGGGCGGAGACGGCGGTCACGAAGGCGGGGGCCTTGCGATACCCGGCGCGGCGTTGGGTGCCGTGGTTGTGCGCACTCACGGGGAGCCGTGTGAGCACCATGGTCAACCTACGAGCGTGCGACGTGAAGGAGGTCGACGGGGTCTGGTGCATCGAGGTCACGAGCGAGGCCGGGCCGGTGAAGACGGATGACACCGAGCGGGTTGTGCCGCTGCATCCGGCGATCTTGGAGCAGCGATTTGTGGAGTGGGCGCGGGGGCAGGCGGCAGTAGCCGGGGCCAAGAGCGACAGCCCGCCCAACGCAGCGCCGCTGTTCTACGGGGCGGCAAGGCGGACATCGAGGGGGCGCCGCAAGGGGGCCGGGAGCAGGGCCGACTACAACCCCGGCAAAGGCGCCGTGAACAGCCTTCGGAGGTGGATCACTGAGGCGGCTCAGGGCGCCGGGATCGTGGTCGGCACGTCGAAGGGAAGGCAGCCGCTGCACGCGTTCAGACACTGGATCAAGACCGCGCTGAGGGAGACAGGGGCTCAGGATAGCGTCATCGATGCGATCGTGGGCCACGCTCCGGCGACGGTAGGAGGGCGGTACGGGCGGGTCACGGTGAAGACGATGGCGGCGGCGATGGGGAAGTTAGCCGCGCCAGCGCTGCCAGCCGTGCATAGCGGGGCGATCGAACTCCAAGCGTAGTGGCACCGCTCTTGCATCGCTTACCGTCGGTCTTCCTCAACGTCTCATCGCGACACGCGCGGTCGACCATATCTCCCCTCAAAATCAAGGAACTCAACTATGGGAACACCCTTCGTGGTGTCGCCCCAGGCCTTCACCGACGCTATGCTGACGCGGTGGAAGAGCCTCGGGAACGCACCGAGCCCGCGCCTTCTGCAACTCTGGACCACAATGGCTCAGACCCTCAACGACGCTGCCACCACGTCATCAAACGCCGATACAACATGGCGTGTTCTTCAACCTCCGACCGGGAGTGGGAAAACACAGGGGCTATGTGTCTATGCGGCCCTCGCAGCCCGGCAGAACCGGGTTGACCGCGGCCAAGATGCCGCCTCGGGGCTCTACATCCTGATCGTCACCCGCACAATCGCTCAGGCAGACGAGATTGTCGCCACGACCAACGAACTGGCCGGAGAGGCGGTCGCGGTGGCCAAGCATTCGGGGAACAAGCTCTCGCTTGCCGCCGCCCAGGCTGCCGACGTTCTGGTCATCACGCACGCCGCCTACACGCTGGCGCTGGAGGGCGTAAACCGTGCCCAGAACGGGCGCCTCGATGACCTCACCACGACCGCGTGCGGCGCTCGCCGTTGCCTCACGATAATTGACGAGGCGCTGGCCGGTGTCATCGACGACAGCCGCGTCACGGCGGGCGACATCCGACAGGTCCTGTCGTACCTCGACGGCGGCATGAAGGCCCATTTCTCGGCCCAAGTTGGCGCACTCGAAGCTGCCCGCGATACCCTAGACAAGTTCGAGGCACGGAGCACCACGGCCAGCCGAGAAGATGACCCCTATGCCGACCTCAACGTCAGTACAGCGCCAACGGACGAGATGACGGCGGAGATCGTCTGGCGGGCCGTGTATGACGGCCGGGACGTGTACCCCCAGTCGCTCAGGATGACGTCGCTAAGGGAGGCTATGGCTCCGCTCCGGTACGACCTCATGGTGCTCCGCAAGGATAGCACGCCGGACAGACAGCGCATCGCGCGACGGGTCGACGACACGCTCAAGGGCGTCGAGGCCGCCATGGCGCAGTGGGCGTACTATTATCGCAAGGGATCTGACCACACGTTCAACACGGCCCAGCTGCTCATCCCAGTGGGGCTGCCCGGCCCAGTCGTATTGGACGCCACGGCCCGGCAGAACTTCCTCTGGAGGCTACTCGGAGACCGTGCTCGGCTGGCCGAAATCCCCGAGGGCACCCGGAACTACGCCAACGTGATCCTTCACGTGGCCCGTGCACGAGGCCTAGGCAAAGGCAAGATGACCGCGCGTGGGTCGGTCCGAATTCCTCGGGTCCTCGACGACCTGGAGCGGAGGCTCTCCGGAGGTGACCCCCGGAAGGTCCTTCTGTGCCTCCACAAGGCCGTCGAGCACGTAGCCTTGGGTTACTCACCGGAGGCGTTCGACACCTACTCAGTGGCGCATTGGGGCGCCATCGACGGAAAGAACGACTGGCAAGACCACGATACAGTGGTCATCCTCGGGCTGCCTTACCGCGACACGGTCTGGGCGACCAACGCGTTCTTCGCGCTCCAGGGGCTCCAGGACAACGCGTGGCTCCAGCGGCCCGCCTGGGGCGAGTTCGAGGACGTGCGCCGGGAGATGTTGCGACGTCAGATGACGGTGTCGATCATTCAGGCCATCAACCGCGTGAGGTGTCGGCGCGTCACAGATGAGCACGGCAACTGCGCACCTACCGACGTGTTCATCGTTCTCCCCAACGGGGCCGACGGCGACGCCGTGCTCGACCACATTGTCGAGGAAATGCCGGGGATGGTCGTCGAGAACTGGGACAGCTTCGCGTTAGATGGTCCGGCGGTCCACTCGGTTCGGCGGGGGTCGGCACATGAAGCCCTCCTCTCGTTCATGGCGAACCGGCTCCCGGGGGAGACCTCAATGACGGTCATCGGGACCCAGCTCGGGTTGTCTAAGCGGGGTCTGCGTCATCTTCGAGAGACGCTCCGCAACGACAATCATCCGCTGACCATGACGCTCGCAGAGAACGGCATGCACTATCTGACGACCGGCACCGGACGCGGCAGCAGGTCGTATATCGTCAAGGCAGGCTGATCCGACTTGCGGGGAATGGACCCCTGGCCTCTACTTCCCGGTATAGAGGTTCACGGGTCCGTTTCTCGTCCTTGAACGTCGTTCCTCTACGAACTTCGGACCTTGGCTGTTCCTACACCCTCGGAGCATGCGAGGGGTGGCGATCCTACCGGCTGTCAGCGCGCCCGAGCACCCGGCAGGGGGCGAGGATGAAGCGCGCCACCTTGTAGGCGGGGACCACCCGGCGAACGTAGGCCGGGGCCAAGGGCGACCACCCGGTGAGAGCCACCACGACGGGACCTCCCTCAGAACCTTGTCGCCGCGATGGACACCAACAGAGCCTGCTGACCACCAGCACCGCCGTTGTCGTGGCGTTAACCAGCCGCCCACCGATCGTGGGTGGGCT
>Ga0247831_1008805_pt1 | contig 10426 bp, 10 predicted proteins | sample LaCruzMarch2015__9_FD_192406 | JGI IMG/M metagenome (GOLD analysis project Ga0247831, IMG submission 192406) | Freshwater microbial communities from meromictic Lake La Cruz, Castile-La Mancha, Spain - LaCruzMarch2015_1m | ecosystem: Environmental > Aquatic > Freshwater > Lake | place: Spain...
CCGTGAGTTCATTAAGGACACACCCAACAAAGTCGATTAGCTTTGCCGCGAGTTGAATGAGGTCTACAAGCACTATTGCATGCTGGACGATTTCTCCTTCAAGTATGCTGATGTTGACATCGAAACATTCTGGCTACAAAAGCAGTGGCCTCTTGAGATTAGCGCCCAGCTTACTGATGGTGGTGCCATGATCCAAAACAAGGAAGTCGTCTTCATGTCCAAGTTGGACCAGGAGAAGGATGTGTTTATCAAGTCCATTGAGAGTTACAAGTAGACTCTTGAGAAAATCAAGAAGTTCCACAACCTTGAGAATGCCAACGACTTCTCCGCTGATGCTCTTGAACTGAGAGAGCAGCTTAACTCTGCCTTCGACAAGATCAAGCAATTCAATGACCGTGAGGTCCTCTTCAACTAGCCCAAATCTGAGTATCCTGACTTGGACGAGGTCAACAACACATTCAAGCCCTTCTATGACCTGACCACAACTGCCTACGAGGTCGAGGGCTCCTTTAAGGATTGGACCCAATCCCCTCTTCTGAAGCAAGATGCCTTGAACATTGCCCAGACCGTCGCCAGCTGGCACGCAGCATGCTTCCAGCTCAACAAGAAACTCACTGATGATTACCCCGAGGTGGCCGATGTCGCTCTCCAACTGAGAAAGAACATCGAAGAATTCATGGAATTCGTACCTCTCATCAAGTGTGTATGCTCAGAGGCCATGACCGAGGAAGACTGGCGTGAGATCCAGGAGGTCACCAAGCAGCCCGGCCTTGAGCGTGAGGATGTCACTGTTGAGAAGATCAAGCAATTCGAGTTCAAGAAGTACTTCGAAGAGATTGATGAGATCACCATGCGCGCTGAGAAGAAGTTCTCTCTTGCCAAGAAGCTCAAGCTCATGAAGGAGGAAATGAAGCTCTTCACTCTTACCCTCTTCCCTTACAAGGGCAAGACCTTTGTGCTGAAGGCTTACGATGAAGTTAATGCGAAGCTAGACGATCAGATCGTTAACACTCAAGCCATGCTCGGCTCTCAGTTCATGAAGGGCAAACTAAGAAACGAGACCAAGTCTTGGGAAACCAAGCTTAACAACATGTCTGAGCTCATTGAAGAGATCTCTAAGTGCCAGAAGACTTGGATGTACCTTGAGCCTATTTTTGCTTCCGATGATATCCACAAGCAGATGCCAACTGAGGGTGCTTGGTTCCGCGATGTTGATAACCTATGGAAGACTACAATGGACGCCATCGATAACGACCCCGGCATCATAGATCTTGTTGAGAGAGAAAACATCAAGACTGCTTTCGAAGACTCCAACAAGAAGCTTGATCGCATCCAGAAGTCACTTAACGAGTACCTCGAGGAGAAGCGTCTCATCTTCCCCCGTTTCTACTTCTTGGCCAACGAAGACTTGCTCATGCTTCTCGCCCAGACCAAGGAGCCTCGTGCCGTCCAGCCTCATATGGACAAGTGCTTTGAAGGTATCTATCGCGTCATGTTTAGCGACCGCGATGAAGTTTATGGTTTGATCTCTGCTGAGGGAGAGGAAGTCGAACTCGATAAGAGGATCGATGTCAATGAGGGCGACAAGAAGGGTAATGTCGAGAAGTGGATGCTTGAAATCGAATCAATCATGAGAAGAAGTCTTAAAGGAATCTGTAAGGAGTCTCTTCTCTCTTACCACAGCACTCCTCGTACAACTTGGGTCAGACAATGGCCCGGCCAGATTGTGCTCGCTGTCAATTCAATCCACTGGACCACTGATGTGGAAATCGCCATCAAGGAGTACGGTAAGGACGGCCTCGAGTCCTACAAGGACAAGTGTAACAAGCAGATTGACGACATTGTGCAGCTTGTGCGTACCGATCTGAATGTGCAAGAGAGAACTACTCTTAAGGCTCTGGTCGTCATCGATGTGCACGCCAGAGATGTCATCCAGGAGCTCATTGACAAGGACATTAGAAACATCGCCGACTTCGATTGGACTGCTCAGTTAAGATACTATTGGGATGCCAAAGATGACCTCACAGTCAAGATGGTCACTGCCGAAATCTACTATGCTTATGAGTACCTCGGTAACTCACTTCGTCTGGTCATCACTCCCTTGACTGATCGATGCTACAGAACTCTCCTTGGTGCTAAGTATCTTAACTATGGAGGAGCCCCTGAAGGCCCTGCCGGTACCGGCAAAACTGAGTCTGTCAAGGATCTCGCCAAAGCCATTGCTGTCCAATGTGTAGTGTTCAACTGCTCCGATGGTCTCGATTATCTGGCCATGGCCAAGTTCTTCAAGGGTCTCGCTGCCTCTGGTGCTTGGTGTTGTTTTGATGAGTTCAATAGAATTGATCTTGAGGTGCTGTCTGTGATCGCCTAACAGATCCTCACCATCCAGATTGCCATCAAGGCCAAGAATCCTAGATTCATTTTCGAAGGAACCGAGCTTAAGATCAACCGTGCTTGCGCCGTTAACATCACCATGAACCCAGGTTACGCTGGTAGATCTGAGCTTCCCGACAACCTCAAAGCTCTGTTCAGACCTTGCGCTATGATGGTCCCCGACTATCGCCTGATTTCTGAAATTGAGCTTTATTCCTTCGGGTTTTCAGAAGCTTCTGAGCTCTCAGTAAAGGTCGTCGCCTCTCTGAAACTTTCCTCAGAGCAACTTTCCTCGCAGGACCATTACGATTTCGGTATGAGAGCCCTCAAGGCTATCCTTAACGCTTGCGGTAACCTCCGCCGCCAACTCGATTGGCCTGAGAAGTTTATCGGTCTTCGTGCCTTGAACGATGTCAACATTCCCAAGTTCACCTCCAACGATATCCCCCTATTCTTGGGTATCACTTCAGATCTATTCCCAGGTGTGACACTTCCCACACCTGACTATACCAAGCTTCTCACAGCTATGGAAGAGATGTGTCTTGAGCAGAACCTAGTCTTCAAGAAGGAGTTCATTGACAAGTGCATCCAACTTTATGATACCATTATGGTGCGTCACGGCCTCATGGTTGTAGGAAAGGCTCTCTCTGGTAAGTCTAAGGTGCTCCAGACTCTCGCTAGAGCCATTAGCCATGTGAAGGATGATCCAAGGTTCGTGAATGTTCAGTCATTCTACGTTAATCCTAAGAGTATCACTCAAGATCAGCTATATGGAAAGTTTGACATGGACTCTGGTGAGTGGAGTGATGGTGTCCTCGCTATAAAAATCAGGGACTGCGCTGAGTCACAGACTCCCGACCGCAAATGGATTATTTTCGATGGTCCTGTCGATGCTGTTTGGGTTGAGAACATGAACACTGTTCTCGATGATAACAAAAAGCTCTGCCTTAACTCAGGTCAAATCATCAAACTTAAGCCAACCATGACTATTATGTTCGAGGTTGAAGACCTCTCTCAGGCCTCACCCGCTACTGTCAGCAGATGCGGCATGGTACTTATGGAACCAAGACAGCTTGGGCACACACCTTTAATTACCTCTTACTGCAACACACTCGACAAGATGTTGGGTAAGATTGCAGATACAGTCCGCTCTTACATGCACTACCTTTCAGATGCCTGCATTGCCTTCACCAACATGCAAGGAAAATTCCCAGTACCAACCGATCCCAACTTTCTAGCCTATTCTATGACCAACATGTTCGAATGCTATGTTAAGGACTGGAGAAGCGATGAGGTAGCTGTCAAAATCCCCAAGGAGGCTGAGGACATCTGCATGCATGCAGTCCTCTTTGCTCACATTTGGTCCATCGGTGTTGCTCTTGATGAGACAACAAGACCAAAGTTCGACGTTTTCTTCCAGGACATCCTCCTGAATGAGGATGTGAACCAGAAATACAGGTTGGACCTTCCCGACTTTGAAGTTAAAAAGATCGGTGTTAAACTTGGTGAGTTCAAGAGTCTCTTTGACCTATACTTTGATCGTGAAAAGCTCAGCTGGATCAACTGGCTGAAGACTCTTCCTCCATTTGTTGTTCCAAAGGAAGTCACTTATACTCAGATGATCGTGCCAACTATTGACTCCATCAGAATGAATAAGCTGATGACTATGCTCATCTTAAACGGAAAGTATCCTCTCTTCTGCGGTCCAACTGGTACAGGTAAATCAATTACGGTCGTGAATGAGCTCAAAAAATCATTCGACAACTAGAGCTGGATATTCATGAACCTCTCATTCTCTGCTCAGACCAGCGCCAATCAAACTCAATTAATCATTGATGGGGAGATGGAAAAGCGCAGAAAGGGTGTCTATGGACCTCCCCTGGGCAAGCAAGGCCTCATTTTCGTCGATGATCTCAACATGCCTCAAAAGGAGGTGTATGGAGCACAACCTCCCATTGAGCTCCTACGTCAATGGATGGATTATGGAGGCTGGTACGAAATCGATACCAATGAAAAGGAATACAGAGTCATTACTGCCGTCAAGTTTGTGACTGCCATGGGACCCCCAGGTGGTGGTCGCAACCACATTTCTCCTCGTTATGTCCGCCACTTCAACGTTATTTATATTGAGCCCTACTCTCAGGAGTCAATGAACTACATCTTCAACAATATCATGGATTGGTTCTTCCTCCAGCATCAAAATCCTGCCTATACTAAGGCCATCCAGGGAATGCGTGACAACATTGTTTCGAATACCATCAATATTTACAAGATGATCTAGGAGAGCTTCAGACCTACACCCGCAAAATCCCACTACACCTATAACTTGCGTGATGTGAGCAAGATCTTCCAAGGCATCTCTCGTGCCTCCCCTAAGGCCATCAAGACAGAGAATGACATGATCAAGCTTTGGGCTCACGAATGCCTCCGTGTATTCTCTGATCGTCTCATCAGTGACGCTGATCACGAAAAGTTCGAGAACATGCTCAAGGAGCAGATAAAGGAAAAGTTCAAGAAGGATTGGAGCACCATCGTTGAGGTTGAGCCTCTAATGTTTGCAAGTTTCGTTCCCATGGTGTACCCTGACGGTGACACTTCCAAGCGTCCATTCACTGACCTTTACTGCGAGCTAACTGACAGAGACAAGTTGAAGGAGCAGGCTGATAGCTCTCTATTGGACTACAACCAGTTCAACGTCTCAAAGAAGATGAATTTGGTGCTCTTCAATGCTGCCATAGAACATATCGTTAAGATTCATCGTGTAATCTCAACTGAGTTTGGTCATGCCCTACTTGTCGGTGTTGGTGGTTCTGGCAGAAAGTCCCTGACCCAGCTTGCAACATTCATCGCTCAATTCGATAGCTTCGAGATTGAGATCTCCAAGAACTACGATTTCAAGGCATGGAGAGAGGATATGAAGGAAAAGCTCTACATGAGTGCTGGCATAGACGCCAAGCAAACTGTTTTCATCTTCTCCGATACTTAGATCACTCAAGAAATGTTTATGGAGGACTTGAACAATATTCTCAACGGTGGTCTCATCCCTAACCTCTACACAGAGGCTGAGGAAATCGGAAACATCCTTGATCAAATGAAAGATGCCAACAAAAACAGCCCTGCCTACAAGAACTACACTGAGGCTGAGGTGATGCAAGACTTCTTGAGCAAGGCAAAGGCCAACATTCACTTGGTGCTTACTATGTCTCCAATTGGTGAAGACTTCAAGAGACGTCTTAGAATGTTCCCATCTCTCGTCAACTGCTGTACTATTGATTGGTTCCTCCCATGGCCCAAGGAGGCACTTCAGTCGGTCGCTGAGTATTTCTTGAATCCTTCAAAGATCGACCTTGATAATAGAGAAGGTATTATCAAGATTTGCGTCGACATGCAGGAGCGTGTCTCCCAGCTTACCCTGAGATACTACCAAGAGCTCAAGCGTTTCTACTACGTTACCCCCACCTCCTATCTGGTGCTTATCAAGACCTTCCAAGGCCTCTTGGGCACCAAGCGTAACTAGGTGAATACCATTATTGGAAAGTATGAAAAGGGTCTCTCACAGCTGGCTCATGCCTCAAATCAGGTCGCCATCCTTCAAGTGGAGCTGCAAGACTTGATCCCCAAGGTCGTCGCCAAGCAGAAGGAGACCGCTGTCATGATGATCAATATTGAGAAGTCCAAGAAGTCTGTCCAAGAAAAGACAAAGGAGGTCGAGGCCGAAGAGCTGGTGGCCAAGTCCAAGCTTGAAACTGCTAATGCCATCAAGACCGATTGCGATGAGGCGCTCAAGAAGGTCATGCCCATCTATCACGCTGCCATGCGTGCAGTCACTGAGCTTGATAAGAATGATATCACTGAAATCAAGGGTTTCAAATCACCACCTCCAGGTGCCCTATTGGTCATCAAGACTCTCTGCCTTATGTTCGCTGTGCCAGGAGAAAAGGTCAAGGGACAGACTGGCAAAGATGCACAGCTTGATTATTGGGAGCCCGCCAAGAAGAAGCTACTCACTCCTGAACTCCTCAAGAAGTGTCAGAATTACGAAAAGGACACCATTGCTCCTTCTCTTATTGAAGTCCTTAAGCCCCTTATCGACGACCCTAACTACCAAGATGAGGTCCTGTCCAAGGTCTCCAAGGCCGCTTGGGGTCTGGCAAAATGGGTTCGTGCCATCGTCCAGTACGATGAGGCTATGAAAGTCGTGAAGCCTAAGCAACAGCAACTTAAGGAGGCCAACGAGCAATCAGCTGCCGCCCAGGCTCTCTGGGATGGTGCTCTTGAAAGACTAAGAGCTGTCGAGGCCGAGATGAAGAAACTCATGGACGAGTTTGAGGCTACCAAGGCTGAGGAGGACCGCCTCAAGAACCAGAAGGATGACTGCGAGAAAAAGTTCAAGAGAGCTGGCAGTCTCATCGAGAAACTTGCCGGTGAAAAGATTAACTGGCAAAACTCACTGGCCATTCAGAGGGTCGCCAGAGAGAACCTAGTCGGAGATATCCTTGTGTGCTGTGGCTGTATTGCGTATCTCGGAGTTTTCATTCAGGCATACAGACAAGACTGCATCAAGACCTGGATCAATATGATCAGAGACTTCAACATCAAGTCCAACAATGAAATCTCACTTAACGCCATCCTTGGTGATCAGGTCAAGATCAGACAGTGGCTCATTGACAAGCTTCCTCAGGATCAGTTCTCTATTGATAATGCTATCATTCTTGAGAACTCAGACAGATGGCCTCTCATGATCGATCCTCAGCTACAGGCGAACATTTGGATCAAGAACAAGGAGGCTAAGTTCAACATCAAGGTCGTAAAGCCTACCATGGACCCTAAGATTATGAGCAGAACTCTTGAAATCGCTGTTGGCATGGGCAGCCCCATCATCTTTGAAGATGCTGGTGAGAGCTTCGACCCCATGCTAGAGCCTCTTCTGGGCAAGCAGATTGAGAAGAAGGGATCAGCGATGTACATCCGTATCGGTGATACACCAGTCGAGTACTCAAGCGAATTCCGCTTCTACGTGACCACCAAGCTATCTCGCCCTCACTACTCACCAGAGGTTTGCGTTAAGGTCACCATGCTTAATTTCATGGTCACTCTGGATGGTCTTGAGGACCAGATGCTCTCAATCGTCGTCAAGCACGAGGAGCCTGCCAAATATGAGAAGCGTAACCAGTGTATCGTGCAAAAGGCCGAAAATGAGAAGACTGTGATGGAGCTCCAGGACAAAATTCTGAATCAGATCGCTAACTCTTCCGACAACATCCTCGAGGACGATGAGCTTGTCCTCACCCTTGACGAGTCCAAGGAGCAATGCAAGAGGATCGAGCAGTCCCTCAAGGAGATGGAGTCAACCATGAAATAGATCGAGACGATCAGAGAAATCTTCGTCCCCGTCGCTTCCCGTGTCTCTCGCCTCTTCTTCGTCCTCAGTGACCTGATGAATGTTGATCCCATGTATCAGTACTCACTCAAGTTCTTCTGTATGATTTACGAGCGTGCCCTCGATAGGGCTGAAGGCAAGGTTGACAAGAATGAGAGAAACAAACGCAAGGACTTCTTCATCAAGAAATTCACCTCTCTTCTCTACAAGAATGTCTGTCGCTCCCTCTTCGAAAAGGATAAGCTCCTCTTCTCCTTCCTGATGTGCATGAAGATTATGGAGGAGCAGGGAACTCTCGACACTTCAGAGGCTCGTTTCCTCATGACTGGTGCCACCTCAGTCGACATGCCGAGACCTAACCCTTCAGGAGCTAATGGATGGTTGTCTGACAAGGCCTGGATTAGTATCCTTGAAATGAGCAGGGCCATTCCCGCCTTCACTGGCTTGGACAAAGACTTCGAAAAGTACATCACCGACTGGGAGAGAGTCTATAACTCCCCTAAGCCACAGAGCTTGAAGGAAATATGGCCTGGTCAGTGGCAGGATCTCACAATGTTTAGAAGACTCCTTCTATTGAGAATCCTCAGACCAGATAAGATCGTACCTGCTATTGTTAAGCTAGTCAAGAAGGACAAGGAGCTAGGTAAGAAGTACACTTCTCCTCCTCCCTTCGATCTCACTAAGTCATTCTCTGACTCAACTAACAAGACACCTGTGATCTTCGTTCTTTCTCCAGGTGCTGATCCCATGACTGAGCTATAAAAGCTTTCAGTCTTAAAGAATGTTAAGTGGGCCTCACTTTCACTTGGACAAGGTCAGAGTGAGAAAGCTAAGGAAGCTATTTTGCTTGCTCAGGACCAGGGAACCTGGGTCGTCCTTCAGAATTGCCATTTGGCTCCGTCTTTCATGCCAATTCTTGATGGCATCATTGAACAGATTGCTGAAGATAAGGGCAGCAACTTCCGTCTCTGGCTCACTTCTATGCCTAGCGAGAAATTCCCAGTGTCCATCCTGTAGAATGGTGTTAAGATCACGAATGAGCCTCCCAAGGGTCTCCGTAACAACATTCTCGGTTCTTACCTTGGTATTGATGAGACCATCTTCAACGAGTGCTCGAAGCCGATTGCAGTGCGCCGTCTCATGTGGGGCCTCTGCTTCTTCAATGCCCTTATCATCGAGAGGAGGAAGTTTGGTCCTCTCGGTTGGAACATCCCCTATGAGTTCTCCGCCTCGGATCTTCGTATCTCACAGGCACAGCTCTACGACTTCTTGAAGAACTACGAGCAGATTCCTTTCGAGGCCCTCAAGTACATGGTCGCCGAAGCAAACTACGGTGGCAGAGTCACTGACCCCATGGATAGACGTTGCATCAGCATGATCCTCTCTGACTTCTACTCCCCAGATGTACTCAAGGACAACTACAAGTACTGCGAGAGTGGAAAGTACTTCATCCCACCTGATGGCCCTATTTCATAATACGAAGCCTTCATCCGTAACGAGATGCCTCAGGCGGACATTACTGAGATATTCGGTCTCCATGATAATGCCGATATTACAAGTGCTATCAATGAGACAAATGCTCTCCTAGGCACAGCTTTGTCCCTCATGCCAAGAAAAGCTGGTGGCGCTGGTAAGAGTCAGGAAGAGATCCTTTAAGAGATCGCCAACAACCTATTGACAAAACTTCCTAAAAACTTCGACGTTGATGAGGCAGCCAAGAAGCACCCCATTATGTACAATGAGTCCATGAACACTGTGCTGCAGCAGGAGCTCCTGAGATTTAACAAGCTCCTTACCGAGGTGCGCTCATCTCTAGTCAACATTGGCAAAGCCATCAAGGGAGAGGTCGTGATGTCTCAAGACCTTGAGGCCGTCGGAAATGCGCTCTTTGATAACCAGGTACCTGCTCAGTGGGCCAAGAAGGCCTTCCCATCACTGAAGCCTCTCGCTTCTTGGATCCTCGATTTCATCCAGAGACTCAAGTTCATGCAAGACTGGATAGATAACGGTGCCCCCAAAACTTTCTGGCTCTCAGGTTTCTTCTTCACACAGAGTTTCTTGACAGGTATCAAGCAGAACTATGCCAGAAAGCATGTGATCCCAATTGATCAGATCGATTTCGATTTCGAGGTCATGAGTGACCCGAAGAAGTACAACCTTGAGGCTGGAGCAGAGGATGGTGCCTACGTCTACGGTCTCTTCTTGGAAGGCTGCAGATGGAGCTGTGAGGATGATGTCCTGGCAGAGTCTCACCCTAAGGTCCTCTACACTCAGATGCCGCACATCTGGCTCAAGCCAGCCAAGATGAGTGAAATTGATCGTGGCCACAGCTACACTTGCCCCATCTACAAGACTTCAAGGCGTGCTGGTACCCTGTCCACCACTGGTCACTCAACCAACTTCGTCATGCACATTCCCCTTTTGATGCAGAAGAAACACGAAGAGAAGCATTGGGTGAAGCGCGGAGTCGCCTTGCTCACCCAACTCAACGATTGAGCACCACCCCTTATGCCTCTTAGGAGGTTAAATATATCGCTCAAAGAGCATTTAAGATAAGCATAGATGAATAGCCTTAGTCATAAGCTGCACTTATATTATCTACGCTATATTCAATTTAAACTTTATATAAATCACTTTTCATCTTCTAGTTAGAGGGGTTTTGGGGTTTTGGGG
>Ga0247831_1008806_pt1 | contig 10424 bp, 9 predicted proteins | sample LaCruzMarch2015__9_FD_192406 | JGI IMG/M metagenome (GOLD analysis project Ga0247831, IMG submission 192406) | Freshwater microbial communities from meromictic Lake La Cruz, Castile-La Mancha, Spain - LaCruzMarch2015_1m | ecosystem: Environmental > Aquatic > Freshwater > Lake | place: Spain...
CCCTCGGGTCATGTGGTGAATGTGCGCGAGGTCCGGCTGGCCGCGGGCGCCGAGTTTGTGGTGATGATCTGTGGTGACATCATGACCATGCCCGGTTTGCCCAAAGAGCCGGCCTCGATGCGCATTGACATCGACGACGACGGGAAGATTTCAGGTTTGTTTTGAGGGTATCGACAAGTTAACTAAGTTAAACGAAATTCAGTTGAGTAAGATGTTCTTTTATTGAACCATCTTTGCACCTGTCTCTGATAACCAAGTACTGAGATTTTCATGAAGAGCACGCGGAAATTTTCTGCTGAGACTGTATGAAGTGACAACTAAATATTACCGACTTTGCTGAACTCGGAGATAAACTGCTGTGCCTGCCCTGCTGATGTAGATCGTTTAATCCAGCATTCTCTGAGTCGTGCTGGTTGGTGTGTCATCAATCTGATGTTGCAGGCTAATTTAAAGCATAGAATGGTTGTATCGAATTAATGAATAAATCATTAAATTTAATAAGTTTCTTATTAATTTAGGGGGGTCTGCATAACTCGTTTTTTGAAAATAAGTGGCTAATGAAATCAAGCACTTAGACATGACATCGGCCTGAAAATCGGACTTATGCAGACCATTTCTAAATATTTATTTCAAAATGCATTAACCCGCGCACAGTCCAATGAACTCCCTTGCGCTCTTCTACCTTGAACCAATGTGCAGCATTTGAGTCCGAAGGCTCTGAGGCTATGGTGGTGATGATATTTTGTCCAGAATCAACCGAGCGGGTGTTGGGAGAACCGTAATACATGCTGGGGGACTGGTCATCGCTGGAGTATCTGAAGGCCCACATGTCTTGGCCGTTGGTAAGCGCACAAGAAATTCGCATCGGTTCGACAGCTTGGTGCCGATTCATAATTTTGATCACATCGCGCAGGGTCGATTGAATGGCCGTGATGGGATCGTGAATCAAGCCTTTACTGAGTGCTACCAGAAACAAGGCCTCACTGTCAGTGGTGCCTTCTCTGTGCGGATAGTGCACATGGTCAATGAGATCTTCCACATCTTTTCTGCAGTCCTGCCAATTGCCAATTTTGCCATTGTGCATAAAAGCCCAGTTCTTCCAAATAAATGGATGGCAGTTACTGCGGTTAACAGCGGTGCCAGTGGTGGCGCGAACATGGGCAAAAAACAGCTTGGTTTGAATGTGCGCCGCAAGGGAGCGAAGATTGGCATCGTTCCACGCAGGCAACACGTCTTTGAACAAGCCTGGCACAGTGCGCTGGTTGTACCAAGCCACACCAAATCCATCGCCATTGGTCACCCACGCTGACTGTGTGGCAGCCAAGCTTTGGTTCACAATGGAGTGCTCTTGATGAAAGATCAAATCTTCAAGATAAATTTCTGGACCAGCGTAAGCAACCCATCTGCACATGATGACCTCTGCTAAGAATCCTTGATGTGATGAATTTTAAGGGGCAACTGCTATCCTGTCATCTTCCAAATGATTTGGTTGTGATCTATTTTTCGAATGCTTTTAAAAAAACCAACATAATAGTTAAATATTAAATATGTTTTTTCTAGGAGGTGTCAAATGACAAGTAATACGTTTCGAAGGCAATTAATGTTTGGTGCAGTCACTGCGGTGTCGTTGGCAATAGCTGGGATGCATCGGCATGCGTAGCCCTTGCCAGGCTGCAAGACTTGAGCTTTGCACTCGACATGTTGTTCAGCAGCGATTTGGCCGAGCACCTTGACAAAAGCCGTGTAGCCGCGGCAGGGCATAGTTATGGAGCCAATACGGCTTTGCTTGCGGCTGGTGCGCAGATACTTCTGGATAGACAATTTATATCGCTCAGCGACAGCAGGGTACGAGCTGCTGTCGCCATTTCTGCACCACATTACGACGGCAAGGAAGACACCTCAATGTCTCTTGCTTCAGTGTCAGCTCCCAGCTTGCACATCACAGCCACGCAGCACAACATCAGGATGCAAGGCTACTTCAGTAGCGTTTAAGATAGATTGAACCTAAATCCGGCAGTTGGGCGCGGCCGTGGGGCTGACGAAGCAGGTCACTGGCTAGGCGCGAGTGCCCCCCGGACTGCCTGTCCGGGGGGTGCGAGCCACAACGCCAGAGGCCTGAAGCGGCAGAACTGCGGCCGTGCAGCGCTTTCACCCCTGAGGTGAAGATCGTCGTGGGCGCAAGTGTTTGATTCATGACGTGTTTGTTGCGGACGTAAGCGGCCAACTGCCGGGTTTAGGTTCAATGTATTCGAAGCAACTGGCAGTGCGATGAAGTGGTTGGCTGTTTTTGAGGGAGGGTCGCACAGTGTTTTTACCGATCGAGTGCGCACGGGTGGTATTGCTCTCAACCCCAAAGTCAAGTTGGCGGCAGCTGTGCTTGCTACGGGTTTTCAGAAGATCGTTTTTGAGGGCAATGAATCAGTTGTCAATGAATAGACTTTAAAACATGCAAATATAATTTCCAAATCAATATTTAAATCTTAAAAATATGCTTATGACTCCAAAAACAGGCGGAATTATTACCGCGATTTATTTTAAAAAATATCTTTTGAGTAATCGAATATTCAGATTATTTAGTTTTTTAAAGACATTAGCCATAGCAGTCATTTTTAGCTCAGTTGTATTTCATTTATCAGCTTTTTCTCAACTGTCCAGTATTGATGCAGTTGCTGCAAAAGCTGTTGTGCAAGGGCAACTATCAGCTTTTGCTAAAGACGATGCCGAATTGGCTTTTTCTTTTGCCGCGCCAAATATTAAATCGGTTTTTAAAACATCACAAAATTTTGTTGACATGGTTATAAAGTCTTATCCTGTTGTCCATCGGCCAGTCAAAGTGAGCTTTATGAAACCCGTATCTGTGGGCACAGATCTGCTTTTGCCTGTTCAAATGACCGATACCAGCGGAAAAGCGTGGATTGCAAACTATACCTTGCAGCAGCAACCTAATGGTAAGTGGCTGATCAATGGATGTGTGTTGTTTGAAGACAAGTCACAAAAATTAAATACGTTATTTTTATAAATAGTACGATACTTTTATATGTTTATAAAATTAGTTGAATTAATTTATCAGTAAAGCTCTCTTTTTTCTATTTTCAGCCCTCTCGAAGAGCCATGGTGCGCACGTTAGGCAGCCGAGACGGGACTACGCGGCCGTAAATGCGCCGGCATTCCTCGGCGTGCCAATCGCAATGGTCACCACAGTTTGCGACCCTCGGCGGCGGCTTCGGCCACCGACTTACCCATCTCTAGCTTAGTGTTGCGGCCGATCGCTGGCGCCCTCGCTCGGGTCAGTTCACCGACCTTGCGCAGAATGCGCGATCGCTCCAGGGGCGAGCTGTTGCGCCAGTTCTTGAATGCGCGTTCGGCCGCAGCAAGAGCGCTGTCCAAGTCGGCGCCCGAGGCATGTGGCTGCTGCGCGATCGTCTCGCCGTTGGCGGGGTTGGTCACGTCGCTGGTGGCGCGGCCGCCGCCGAGAAACTCGCTGTCAATGCAAAGGCACAGGTCTTTGTGCCCGGCCGGCACGGTGTCGGTATCCGGTATCCGATAGCGGCCATGGCGGACACCGGTGGGGAGGAAGGGGTCGTCCTCATCACGGTTGCGCTTGGAACGCGCTGGAGAAGAGCCTGAAGAAGTTGCCCCCCATCACTTTCGCAGCCTCGGCCTCGGTGAAGCCCCGGGTCACCAGACCAGTGCGGATGGCCTGGAAGTCGGCGGTCGAGCGGAACCATTCGGGCCAGCCCTCTCCCGGGGCAGCGATCGGGGTGGTGACCTCCTCGCGAGACCATTTTCCGTAGCGCCAGTAGTCGCGAACCTTGTTTGGGTGCCCCGGGCAATAGTCTGTGCCAATACCCACGTGGTCGATGCCGACGCGCTCGACCATCCAGGCGACCAGGTTACAGAAATCAGCCTGCGTGCCCTTGTCACGCTCCTTGGACATGTGCGGGTTCGGGCTGAGCCCGACCACGCCGCCTCGGCTGGCCAGCAGCTTCATCGCGTCGATGCTGCGCAGGCGACTGGCCCCGAAATTCGATGCGCCGACATACTCGCGTGGGTTGGAGTGAGTGATCGACACCGGGCGCGCCGACAGCTCAATGGCCTCGAACGTGGTGCGGTCGCCGCAATGCGAGAGGTCGATCAGAATGCCCTGCCGGTTCATTTCTTCGATCGCCTTGCGTCCAAAGCGGGACGAGATGCCAGAATCGCGCTCTTCCCAGTTACCCGAGCCAATGAAATTCTGCAGGTTGTAGGTCAACTGCATGATGCAGACGCCGAGTTGCCGGAACGTGCCGAACAGGTCGATGTCATGTTCGCAGGGCGAGGTGTTCTGGAACCCGAACACGATGGCCGTACGGCCACTCGCAGCGACCGACCTGATCTCGTCGCCGGACGCGGCCGCCGCCACGAGGTCGCTGTTTGCATTGATGAAGCGCCGCCAACGGCCCAGCGTGCTTATGGTCTCCCGCGCGTCTTCCCAAACAGCGACGGTGACATGCATGCAGCCCACCTTGCCGCGCCGCCAGCGCTCAACCAGGGGCCGTTCGGGACAGGGGATGCACAGCGCGTCGATGGTGATGTCGTCGGTCATGCCAATCTTTCGGAGTGTGCTCATGAAAATGGGAATGCGCAATCAGGGCAGCGCAGGTCAGGCCGTGACCAGCCCAGGCTTGGCACTCTTCAATCGCCTGGACAGGGCCGAGCCCAGCGCGAACAGCGCCAACCCGAACAGTGCGATGACGGTGGAGGCCGCCATCACCGAAGGGTCGCTGTTCAGCGCAAGCGCGTCGAGCATCATCTTCGGCAGGGTGCTGGCGGTTGAACCAGACAAGAAGATCGGCGCAGTCACGTCATCGAAGGACGTCATGAAGGCGAGCACCGCACCAACCGCAATCCCCGAACTCAGGAGCGGCAGGACAACCAGGCGGAAAGCCGCTAACGGCCCAGCGCCGAGCGTCCGCGCCGCCCGCTCCAATTGCAGGTCTCGGCGGCGGATGACCGCCAGCACAGCCAGCACGACCAGTGGCAGGGAATACAGCGCCTGCGTCAGGGCCACGCCCATGTGCGTGCCGATGAGGTTCAGCTTGGCGAACACCGGATACAGCGCCATCGCGAGCGCCATGTGCGGCACGGCGAGAGGCAAAATAAAAAGGACGACGAGCACTTGACGCAGTCGCCGATTCGACGCCGAAGCGATACCGTAAGCCGTGAGGGTGCCAAGCGTGGTGGCGATGACCGTGCACAGCCCTGCAATGACCATGCTGTTGAGGAAAGCCGAGCGCCAAAGTGGATCGGTGAAGATGGTGGCGTACCAGCGGCGAGAAAAACCCTCAGGCGGAAAGACGAGGAAGTCGCCCGCGGTCACCGAGACGCTGGCGCCGACCAAGATCGGCGCCGCCGCGAATACAACGACCGAGGCGAGGAACATGGCCGCGATGACGGCAAACGCGATACGGGCAGATGCCATCAGTGCTCCTCGATTTCGCCGATGCGCGCCAGCGCTACATACACGGCTGCGCCCACGATGCAAATCACGATCATCGTGATCGACAGGGCGGCGCCAATGCCCCACCGACCCTGCCCCACCGTGAGGTCGCGCAGGATCATCACGGCGGTCGTCTGTCCCGCGCCACCAAGCACTGCCGGCACGACGTAAAAGCCGAGCGAGTAGATGAAGGTCATCATCATTCCCGCCAAAATACCTGGCATCGTCAGCGGCAAGAAGACGAGGGCGAAGGCGTGCAGCGGTCCAGCCCCCAGCGTACGTGCTGCCGGCACCAGGTGATCTGGCACCCGCGACATGGCGCCCAGGAGGGTCAGCACCATGAAGGGCAGCATGACATGCGTCATGCCGATGATGACCCCGGACTGGTTGTAAAGCATTTGGACCGGCTCGCGCAAATCAAGCGCCGTCATCAAAGCCTGGTTCACCAGGCCCCTGTCGCCGAGCAGCACAATCCAGGAGAAGGCACGCGGCATCGTACCGACCGCATACGAGAAAAGCACAGACGAAAGCACAATCAAGCGCCAGGGCGTTGGCAGCACGTGGATGGCATAGGCCGTCGGGTAACCCACCAACAGGCAAAAGATCATGGTGCCGAGCGAGGAGATCGCGGTGTTGGTGATCACGCGCAGGTAAATTGGCTCGGACAAGACCGCGAGGTAAGGGCTCCTCGTACCTGTCTGGACATCTAAACTGACAACTATCAAATTGGCGATCGGCCAAACAAACAGCACCGCGACCGCCACCAACCCTGGCAACAGCCAGAGCAGGTTCGCGTTGCCAGCGAAGAGCTGACTGGGATGCCAGAACACGCGCATTGACCCCGCTGTCATGTCGCGTCCCGCGACGTCGGAACCACGACGACGTGGTCCAGATCGACCTCGACCAGCATCTCTTCGCCAATTGCGCAGCTGCGGCTGCCGGGCCGGGTTTCCTTCAAGGTCAGCGAGAGATGGCTCGCCTTGCAAGCCGCGCGATACAGAGTTTCGCTGCCGTTGTAGAGCGCCTGGGTCACCGTTGCCCGGATGCAGGGTCTGCCGTCGCTGGACCGGTCGTCAGCGATGCGAAGGTGCTCGGGTCGCAGCACAGCCAGCCCGCTTTCGCCTCGACCGGCCGATGGTTTCAGCGTGACGTTCTCCGATCTGATCGTCAGTGGCCCCCAGGCTGATTCGACGGTGCATGCCTGCCCTGACCGGTCCAGCACGGTGACAGGCAGCAGGTTTGCTTGCCCAAGGAACTGGGCAATGAAGCCCGAGCGAGGTCGTGCGTACAGCGCCTGAGGGGTGTCGAAATCGACGATGAGTCCGCGATCCATCACAGCAATCCGGTCAGACATCGCCATCGCTTCCGACTGGTCGTGCGTGACGTACAGGACCGTGAGGCCCAGGCGCTGATGCAACTCCTTGAGCTCGCCCTTGGTCTGCTCTCGCAGATTCTTGTCCAACGCCGACAGCGGCTCGTCAAGCAGCAGTACCTGCGGGTTGAACACGATGGCTCGGGCAATTGCCACTCGCTGCTGCTGACCGCCCGACAGTTGCGACGGCTTGCGGGCGAGCAGCGGCCCGAGGTCGAGCATCTCGGCCACGCGGGCGATGCGCGACTTGGCCTCGTCGCCCCGCACGCCCCTCATGCGCAATGGGAACGCGATGTTGGCTTCGACGGTCATGGTTGGAAACAGCGCATAGTCTTGGAACACCATGCCGATGCCGCGTCGCTCAGGAGGCAGGCCGGTAGCGTCGACGCCGCCCAGCAGGATGGCGCCCGAGGTCGCCCGCTCCAAGCCGGCGATCAACTTCAGGAGTGTCGATTTGCCGCTGCCCGAGGAGCCGAGCAGCGAGACGAACTCGCCTTGCCGGACCGAGAGCGTGGCCGCCTGCAATGCCACCACCGTTCCGTAAAGTTTTCGCAGCTCACTGACCTCAACTGGCGCCCCACGGGATGAACTGGGATCGCGGACGAAATTCGGCAACCCCGGTCCAGCCACGTTCAAGATCCCAGCACGCGCCATGCATCGTAGCGTTCCTGCAGGCGCGTTTGGTTCTGCAGGTAGTAGGCGCGGTTCAGGTTGACCATCTTGTCCAGGTTCCCAGCGGCGGTCTGCTGGCGCTCTTGTTCAGTCATGGCGGTGGCCACCGAAGTGAGCACCGGCGTGGTCGGCCACTCTCGCACGAAGGCCAGCACGGCCTGCTCTTGAAAGAACTGATCAAGGTAGGCGTGTGCCTGCCTGACATAAGGTGAGCCCTTGGCGATGCCAACCGACGGGCTGAAGTAAAAGCCGCCATTCCAGATGACGTCTATCGGTTTGCCGGCCACTTTTTGGGCGATAAAGTCGGAGCTCCAAGACAACATCATGGCCAAATCGCCTTGATACAGCGACTGGCGGGCCGGTTGCGCCGCCGAGGTGTTGTGGAACAACCGAATATGTGGCTTGATCTGCGCGAGCTTGCGGTAGGCGCGCTCTTCGTCAAGCGGATACAGCGCAGCAGGTGCGACCCCGTCAGCCAGCAGCGCGGCCTCGAGCACGCCCATCACATTTGTGCCGATGGACCGGGCGCCCGGAAACTTTGTCACATCCCAAAAGTCAGTCCAGGACTGTGGCTTAGTCGGCCAGCGATCGGCCCGAAAGCCCACCTGATAGGTCGTGACATAGGGGCTGACAGCAAAATCTTGCCGCGCACTGGCGAGCGCCTTAGGGGCGTTGGGCAGCAGCGAATAGTCGAGTTTTTCGAGCAGCCCCATGGCGCCCGCGCGGGCTGGCTCTATCTCGTCGGAGAACCAGGCCAAGTCAAAGTTTTCAGGGTTTCGGTTCTGAAGTGCTGAGATGAAGCGACCGTAGTTGTAAGGCGTGATGTCGGTGATGACGATCCCGGTTTTAGCCGTGAAAGGATCGGAAAACCCTTTTCGGACCCCCTGGCCAAAACGCCCGCCCCAGGTCAAAAAGTTCAGCGGGCGTCCCTGCGCCCTGGCGGTTCCTTGAAGGAAAGCAGGCGCAGCTACAGCGCTTGAAGCCAGGACGAATGTGCGTCTTGAAATAGAAAGACGCTTAGCGTCGGGTCGGTTTTGGTCCATGAGTGTCTCCTTGGTTTATTTTGAACTGGCAATCTGAATCTTGAAAGTAAAACTTTCTTGACATATGGTTCGATAGAATCAATTTAAAGGGTGGTTTTAACAAAGGGATTGTTTTGAACCTCACGTTTCTGCAAACATTTCTCGCGGTGCTTGATACCGGCAACCTCAACAAGGCGGCTGAGCGGCTCCATGTCACACAGTCGACGGTGACAGCTCGCCTAGATGCGCTGGAGGAGGCACTTGGGTGCCAACTCCTGCTGCGTTCACGCCGAGGGACGCGCATGACGAGGGCGGGCTTTGAATTGCGTCCGCACGCTGAGTTGCTGGTGAACGGCTGGGCGCAGGCCCGCAAGGCCATCAACCTGCCGGAGGGCTATTCGGGCCTGTTCAGCTTTGCCTGCGAGTTTGACCTGTGGCACGACGCAGGAAAGGCCTGGCTTTACGCTGCCCGCGAGGCCAACCCAGGCGTCGCGTACGAGGCACGTCCAGGGCGTCGCGCTGAAATTGCGGCCTGGCTCGGCACCGGCATCACCGACGCGGCAATGACGCACGAGCCGATCTCCGCGCCAGGGGTGGCCTCTAGGGCCTGCGTGCAGGAAGAAATCGTCCAAGTGACCACTCTGCCGCGTAGCGGCAACGACTGGGATCCGAATTACGTGTACGTTGACCTCGGCACCGATTTCCGTCGCCAACATGCGCTGGCGTTTCCCCATGCCAACACACCCGGAATCACGTTTTCGGTCAGCTCGTGGGCGCTGGAACACATCCTCGGAACTGGCGGCTCCGCGTATTTGCCCAAACGGATGATCGAGCCATACCTGAAGAACCAATCGCTGCGGCTGGTTGAAGGGGCACCTTCTTTCAAGCGCACCCTGTACCTTGTCTGGCGCGAAGTTGGCGAGTTGCTGTTTCCCTGGCTCGCAGACGACAACATCAAGCGGGTTTAAGGTCGCTGAGGTAGCATACTTCAGAGGTACCGCCGCTGCGCGGGCGTTGTCCGTCACGACCGAAGCGCTCACGCTTCAACGGGTTTATAGCCCGCACGAGTTTTCTGAAAATGGGGCATCACGTCCTCTGCGATACGCTGGATGGTTTCTAGCGTTTCCTGCTGAGAGGAACCGAAGTTCAACACCATGCTCACGCGATCGATTCCAAGCTCCGCGAACAGACCTAACCGATCGACCATTTCTGCGGCCGAGCAGACCAAGATGTTCTGCGCCAGCTGATCGACGGTCTGAGTGCGCGGCAGCGAACGCACGATGCCCTGATCCACAAGGCCAGGACCGGTGTACATGTTGTCGAGACGCCCGTAGTGCACCTGCGCCTGCTCGAGTTTAGTGCGGCGATGCGCATCTGAGGTCGTGACGAAAGCCGCGCGCGAGACGGTCAACATTTGCTCATTTGCGACTTCGCCCATTTCTGACTTGGCTCGTTGAAAGGCTTCCACTTGGTCGCGGAACTGGCCCATGTCGCCAGTAAGCGCTGTGGTAAGGATGCTGAATCCCCTCTTTGTGCAAGCGTAGATACCATCCGGATTCATCACAGCCATCATCATGCGGGGCCCACCTGGACGCATGGGTCGCGGCATCACGGTAAGGGGCTTGAATTTGTAGTACTTACCCTCCCACGACACATCCACGCGTGTCAGCAACGCCTGCAGGACGTCGACAGATTCTTCGAAGCGCTCGCGCGTATCGGCCATGGGCACGCCGAGTCGCTCCATTTCGTAGGCATAGCCGCCGCGGCCAAGCCCGAGCACAAGCCGGCCGTTGGTAAGGACGTCGGCCATGACAACCTCGCCCGCATAGGTGCGCATGTCATGAAGCGGCAGGACGGCGACCGAAGTGATGATGTCGAC
>Ga0247831_1008809_pt1 | contig 10421 bp, 9 predicted proteins | sample LaCruzMarch2015__9_FD_192406 | JGI IMG/M metagenome (GOLD analysis project Ga0247831, IMG submission 192406) | Freshwater microbial communities from meromictic Lake La Cruz, Castile-La Mancha, Spain - LaCruzMarch2015_1m | ecosystem: Environmental > Aquatic > Freshwater > Lake | place: Spain...
CCCACCGTCAAACGGCGTCAAACGGTGCCACCCACCGTTCAAAAAGCCGCACCGTTCAAAAAGCCGTGGACTCGTCTGGGGTTGTTTAAACGTCAAACGGTGCCACCCACCGTTCAAAACGTCCGTTAAACGGTGCCACCCACCGTCCGTTAAACCGCGTCCGTCCGTTAAACGGTGCCACCCACCGTCCGTTAAACCGCGTCTGATTCAGATCAATCAAATTGAGCAGCAAGTGCTAGTTTTGAGGAAACCGTCAAACAGCGTCAAACAGTGCCACCCACCGTCAAGCGGTGCCACCCACCGTTCAAAAAGCCGTCGTCCGTTAAACGGTGCCACCCACCGTATGGGCTAGACCGTTTGGACTCGTCTGGGATTGTTTAAATATTTAACAACAAATAAGAAAGGCCGAAGCACAAAGTCTCGTTCGGATTCCCTCGAATTGCGACATTCCTTGTTCGAAGTTCGATATTCAATTCGATTCAGCAATCATAAAGCAGGGTACAATTTTGGCTGGGCCCCGCAGTTGAGTTTGAAGGTGATCCGTAACGCGGTCACCGCCCACGACTCGATAGAAAATGGTGATGGCGCCGGTAAATCCAAGAATTCCGGGATTGATAGCAAAAACATCCGCCTCCACCTTGATTGACTGGAGCTTTTGTTTTCGGTCGCCGATGACCACCGAAGTGGGCGTGTTCATGAAGGGACATCCATTGTCGCTTCAACCTGTTTCAACCATCAAGGGTGTACGAATCTTGATTCGTCCTTCAACTATGTGGCGAGCTTTTTTTTGTGCGGTTGGTATCGTTCTCATCATTATGGGAATCGAGTGCCTTTTGATTGATAGCGCGGTTTTGGTTGCCGGGGTGATTGACGATCCAGCTCAGCAAAGCATGCAACAATCCGGCGGCATTTTCTCCTCCCCCGCTCAATCCGGAGTCGAACGTGTGTTTCGACCTTCAGAATGGTTCCCATGGTCACTGCTTGCAAGCGGTTCCATCGTCTTGCTTTACTCAATATCGCTCAAGCGAACAGCATAAGCTCATTGCCTTTAGCGAGGGTTCAAACGCTTTTTCTTGTTGAGTGGAATGATCCCAGCAGCCATGCGTAGGAGAAATTGGTAGAATTAAAGGGGCGTTGATTGCGGTTAGCGTCACGCGAAAATTTTAACAGCTCCTAAGAAAGGCCGGTTTCAATGTCTTTAGTTCGTAGTCTGCGCATTCCAGCGCTCTTCGCTGCATCATGTTTTCTGGGCGGAATGCACTCTCTCGCGGTTGCGGATGATTGGCCGACATTTCGAGGTTCGAACCGAAAGGCGGTTTCAGAAGATCCAAAACTGCTTACTTCTTGGCCTAAAGCCGGACCAAAATTGGTTTGGGAAGTCAAAGGCGCTGGGCGCGGGTATGCAAGTGTTGCTATCGCTGGAGACAAGCTTTTTACTTTAGGTGACGCCCTATCCACCAAAAGCGATGAAGAAGAATACTTGACCGCCTACGATAGGGAGTCCGGAAAGCAACTTTGGGCAACAAGAACAGGCCCCGCTTGGAAAGAAATGAACGAGGAGTGGCACAACTCACGAAGCACGCCAACCGTCGATGGCAACATGGTTTACGTGATCGCTCCGAAGGGTGTTCTGGTGGCTTGCAACACCCAAGATGGAAAAGAAGTTTGGCGAAAAAACCTTGTGGATGACCTCGGTGGTAAAAAAGACGACCCGTGGGGTTACAGCGAATCGGTCTTGATCGATGGCGATAATCTAATTTGCACCCCAGGTGGTGAACAAGCCACCATGGTCGCCTTGAACAAAATGACGGGCGAGCTTCTGTGGAAGACGGTACGACCAGGCGATCGCGGTGCCGGTCACGCATCGATCGTAATCTCCGAGATCGGTTCCAACCGTGTTTATGTACAAACAACCGGGAGTGGAGCTTTGGGGGTTTCGGCCAAAGACGGGAAGCTTCTATGGTCTTACCCAATTGACAAAACAACTGCCGTTATCCCGACTCCAATCGTTCGCGATGATCTTGTTTTCATGCCCGTGGGTTACGCCCGTGGCGGAGCGTTGCTGCGTCAAAAAGAGGACGGAAACGGTAACGTTACCATCGAAGAAGTTTATGGGTTGAACACCAAACTCGCCAACAAGCATGGTGGAGTCGTTTTAATCGGCGACCATGTCTATGGTGACTCCGACGATAAAGGCCAAGTTTTTTGCGCAGAACTTTTGACTGGCAAGATTCTTTGGAAAGGCCGCGGCCCCGGAGAAGGCTCCACGGTCGTGATCGGAGCTGGCAACATGTTGATTTGCCAATTTCAAAATGGTGAAGTCGCTCTCGTCAAAGCCGACCCCTCCAAATACACCGTCGTTAGCCAGTTCAAAATTCCAGGCAGTGGCAAACGCCCCAGCTGGGCTCACCCCGCCATAGTCGATGGAAGGCTCTACATCCGATCGTTGGACGATATTCTCTGCTTCGATATCTCAAAATAGGTTGGATTGAACACACCCTGCAATCATTTCGTTCTCAACAGAAAAGTAATTGAAAGTGGCTTGGAAAACTGTTTGCCAAACCCAAGAACTCAACGAGGGGGGATCGATCGAAATCGTTTGCGGCCAGGATGTGATCGCAATCTACCGACATGCAAACGCCCTTTACGCAATCGACGGCGTTTGCATGCACCAGGGAGGACCTTTGGCGAAAGGCAAAATCGCCAACGGAACAGTCACATGCCCTTGGCACGGGTGGCAATACGATCTTGCGACGGGTAACAATAGCACGACCTGCAAACCGATGTTAAAAAGCTACGAAATCCGCGAAAACAATGGGGTAATTGAGATTGACTTGCCTGGCTAACGGTATCTAGCATCCAGCGAGCCCCGAGGAAGGGTATTATATTTTGAACTCACGGTCAGGGAGGACCGAGGTGCAAACAATCAAAACAGCTTTTGTCGTAGTGTTGCTGCTTTTCGTATTATACAGCGGGTACATCGCTCTGAACGGAACCGACACCCCGTTGAAACAGGAGTATGAAAATCTGATTGGAATGGAGACATTACCCGATGTGTCCGGTCCCGGAAGCACGCTTTCCCCCTTGCAGGCAAGCGGCCCTTCAAGTTCCCCTGGAACATCCAGCGGCTTCGAAGCCTTCAGTAGCTCGCCAGCTCCTACGTTTGGCTCGTCGAACTCAGCCAATGCCTTTCCTTCAACCAGTTTAACGCCGGTCCCATCTAGCATTCCAACCAACGCGCTGGAGCTCCCTGGCAGTCCGAACCAGGAGAACGATTCCGTACCTCCTTCTTCGTTGTTAATTGCGACGGAAGCACCGAACAGCGCAAAACCAAGCTTAGAATCGGCTTCGCCAACTCTCCCGAACTCGATTCCGCTGCTTCCTCCGTTGCCCGAAAGCAGCATCAAAACGCAACCCGCGGAAACCGATTCCGCTCCCATTTCCACCAGCACGCCGACATTCGGGATCAATAACCCACCGAGCGTTCCTGCCGATTTGGTGTCCGGATCGAACACCCCAAAGATACCGATGGGTGACAACGCCGTCTCATCATCGCCTTTGGATCCAAGTGCCTCAACCCCACAGGGTGGAATCAAATCCACTGCGGTATCCAAGGCCTACGAAAACGCAAAAGACTTAGCAATGGATCAGATCAATCGAGGAGAATTGAAGGATGGCCTTGCTACCCTTTCCACGTTTTATAATGCTCCGGAGCTTACAGACGATCAGCGACACGACTTATTGGACCTGTTGGATGCTTTAGCTCGCGAAGTCGTTTACTCACGACGTCACATGCTCGACAGCGTTTACATTGTCGCCCCCGGCGAGACACTGAACGACGTTTCAAAAAGGTACGATGTTCCAGGCGAGATCATCGCTCGAATCAACGCGATTGAATCGACCAAAGAACTGCCAAGCGGCGCGCGACTCAAGGTAATACCGGGTCCTTTCCGTGCCGAGGTAGATTTGACTCGCGGTGAACTTACCGTTTTTTTAGGGGACCTGTATGCAGGTCGCTACCCAGTAACCTTCGGGAATGATCCGGCTCCAAAACCAGGCTTGTTTCAAGTTATCGACAAGCAGACGACCAAGAACTACTACGGAAACGGAGTTCAAATACTTGCCAACGACCCTCGCAACCCCTACGGTGGATGGTGGATCGATTTGGGCCAAGACGTCTGCATCCATGGATCATCCGAAGGACCATCCGATAGCAAACTCGGGTGCATCAGCTTGTCACCACTCGATGCAAGTGACTTGTTTGGAATGCTTGGTCGCGGGTCGCCGGTTACCATCCGAAAGTAGCCCTCTCAGATCAAAGACTTGTTCATCTTTCGAGATGAGTCACTTTTCGTTCATCGATCCAAGCAAAGTCTTAGAACGTCAACTCGCAACAAGACCGGCAAAATCTAAAGAGGCTTGCGGTCCGCAGTGGATTCATCAGCCCAATGGTAATCGACAATGTCCGTTTGCTCCATTTGCCAAGTGTAGAACGCTGGAGCGTCATCGATCAAAGCAGGGAAGTCCACGATCCCTTCGTGAGCGGATCGAAGTATCACGCCTAACTGTTCCAGTTCGCTGACGTACTCTTCCAAATGCGCAGATTCGACTCTCAGATCTTCTTGGATCTCGATGATTTCAGCATCGTAAACTTGAAATCGTGACTTGCCCTCGTGACGACGAAGCATCCGCCTGAGATTTGACTTCCGTTCCGTGAGTTCACGATGCGCTAGCGAAATGTCCGTCACAATCAAACGAAGAAGCGGAAGCATGGATTTCGCTTGATCAATTGTGAATATGTGGCCGATTTTCGTGGTCATCTGGAAATTTACCCGAGTTCAAATTGCCGATTTGGACTAACGCACGTTGTGAGGAATTTCAGACGATAACGACAAGATCACGATTCGAAAAGTTCACTTCTTGGAATCAACCACGCAGCCAAAACCTCTCGGGGCTTATGATTCACCAAAAGACGAATCCAGGGGCAACAATCCTCCTTTAACTTCTATACCTTGGTTTTCTATTGTGGTTAAGTTTATCCGGCATTCAACTGCGGTTCCGCCCAGAAAGTTGGGAATTTCGCACCAACTGAGACGGTAAACTCTTCACAGACCTGTTCCACTAAATCGGCGTTGATCCGCTGGCACTTGCGTACAGCCCCTGCAACCAATGCAAGCCCTGCAATCTGAACAATCCGCCTTGGGATTCCGTCGCTAAGCTCTTGAATCCTGGTAATGGACTGGGCGTCAAACAGTTCTTCACGTCCCCCTTCACGACTTGTCGCAAACTCAAAATAATCGGCCGTCTGCCCTAGGTCCCAAGGAGGTAGTTCAATTTTGAGATCACACTGATCTATCAACCATCGAGGTAAGTTAACAATCGCCTCGTCGTCTACGCTGACAACCGTGCTCCAGTGCGCTTTCGAGCACCATAGCTTCGCCAAAGCGCTGGCGAACTGGTCGTGAAGTTCGACAAAATTGTCGAGGAGCAGTATCGTCCGGTGCCCAATCGACGACCTGGAGAACAGGAAATCCTGTACCTCCGACCAGCAGGTGTCCGAGTTGCCGTGGTGTGTAATCCCAAGGGCCGCCGCCACTCGCGCAGCGATTACTTCTTCGTTGATACAGTTCATGTCCACCAGAACCACTTGCTCCCGAGGCACTTGGGAATTTCTTTTTGCAGAAAAGTAATTCAGCAACGTGGATTTCCCAATCCCCGATGGTCCCAGGATAATCCCTAGTTTTTTATGTTGATCTGCCAAAAAATCGAGTCGCGCTATCGCCTCCTCGATCGTTCCGCCAGTAAAGACTCCTCGTTGACTTCCAGAAAGGGAGAATGGCGAACGATTCAACTTCCAATGGCTTAGATAACTCATGATCCATCCCTCTTCGCGTGCTATCAACACAAATCCATCGTTGGTTCTCGGCTTTCGATTGCAATCGGGTCCATCAAATCCGAAACCACCCGCCCACTTTTTCAAAAACATTTTCATTTTTTCTTAAGTGACGCCATACGAAGTATGCTGAAAACCAAACGAAACTCAGGTTCTTGCCTCTTGCGTGATAGTCACGACTTGGCTTTCGTATTAAACTCATAAGTATGATCGGACCCATATTTCAACGCGAAACGGCTACCTTGCCACGCCGAGGACGGCATTTTGTAAACCGAGTTGTGTTTGCAATGATGTTGTTTGCAATTCTGTGCACGACTTGGCTCCTGCTGGCGGGAATCCAACCGGTCCAAAACGCGGGTGATCTTGCTCGGTTCGGCGTGCTGATATTTCAGCTGATCGCGCCGTTTCAGTTGATCGTTTTGCTTTTCGCCGCTGCCCTAGCTGGTTCTACCGCAGTCAGTCACGAAAAGGACAAACAAACTTTACTACTGTTGCTAATGACCTCGCTCAGCAATGCGGAAGTCGTGCTTGGTAAAATAGGTGCTGGGCTTCTGACAAGTGTCAATGCATTCTTGGCCTCGATCCCCATCATTTTTGCAATCACGTTACTTGGTGGTGTTTCCACGGAACAGGTCATCGCGTGCACTTGGATCACCGGCTGCACTCTGGTTGCCAGCGCATCTTTGGGCGCCACCATTTCCTTTTGGAGAGAGAAGACTTTTCAATCGATCGCAGTTACCATGTTGATCATCGCCGTGTGGCTGGTCTTCGGCGAATGGATTGCTTCGGGCAGTATTCGTTCCATCGAGCCTCAATGGGCCAATATTATTAGCCCTCTACGCGCCGTTTGGGATGTATCCCAGCCCATCGCGTCCAAACAAATCCTGCCCCCAGACGTACCGGTCGGGAACCCTTTCTTGGCAGGTTCGTTCATCTTGATGATCGGCGTGTGTTTGATGGCGATTTCTATCGTAATGTTGCGCCAATGGAATCCTTCCAAAGAGCGACGGACTGCCAACCCGGAAATGGAAGAGCCTTCTCGGGAAGCTTTGGAAACCCTATCGCCTGATTCCGCCGGCCGAGTAGTCAAGGCTTGGAAAAGCCGAGCTCCTAGACGTGTCTGGAACAACCCTGTCTTGTGGCGTGAAATTCGCACCTGGGCCTACGGTCGAAAAGTGCTGCTCATTCGGATGGCCTATCTGGGTATTTCTCTTTTGGTCGGGATGGGTTTGTTGCAAAGTATCGAAAGTGGTGTTGCTCTTCGATCAACTTCCTTCCAAGAGGAGCTGGTACCAACCGCAGTGTCAATCGTAGCTCCGTTCCTTGTCCTTTCACTCATTATTATTAATGCCCTTGCCGTGAATTCGATTACGAACGAACGCGACGCAGGCGCTTTGGACCTACTGCTCGTTACCGAAATATCGCCGCTGAACTTCCTTTTTGGAAAGCTAGCTGGGGTTCTTTACGTCACGAAGGAGATGGTGATCGCACCGATTATCATCTGTGGATTTATGTGGAGCCAATCGGCGATGACCACGGAGAATCTGATTTTTACGTGCATCGCTCTGCTGGTGATGGACCTGTTCGTATCCATGCTGGGCATTCACTGTGGAATGATCTATTCGCAGAGCCGTGTTGCCATCGGCACCAGCCTAGGAACGGTCTTTTTTCTCTTCTTAGGTGTCGCGACTTGCATGTTGATTATGTTGATGTTTCGAGGCTCTTTCGGGCGACAACTTGCCCCGTTCTTGTTCATTATCCTAGGTGGCGGAACAGGCCTCTATCTAGCCATTGGTAGCCGCAACCCCTCGCCAGCGATCACCATAAGTTCGTTCTTGCTTCCGTTCCTCACTTTTTTCGCAATCACCAGCTTCATCCTTCGGGATCAGGAACTCACTGTTTTCAGTGTTGTTTCATGCTCCTACGCCTTCGCTACCGCTGCGATGATGATTCCAGCATTAAGCGAGTTCGATTTCGCATTCGGAAGATCGCGAACCGTTGATGAAGACTGAACGACTTGTTTCAAGTCCTTATTGGAACAAACATTAACGTGAACGAAGTTAGTTGGATTGCCTGGTCACTTTCTGGTGGCTCGCTGATCGTGATGCTTGGGCTGTCTGCTCTTTTCTCCGCAAGCGAAGCAGCTCTTTTTTCGCTTACCACCGCCCAAAGATCGCAACTGAATCTGAAAAGTCGAAGCGAAAATGCGATCGAGCAACTGCTGACCAATCCCTCGCAATTGCTTACCTCCATCCTTCTATGCAACCTTTTTATCAACATTACTTTTTTCGCAGTTGCGAACGTCGTCTCAACTTGGCTTACCAAGACAGAATCGTGGGCTGGCTGGTCGGTGGCATTTGGATTTGCCACCGTATCAGCGGTCATTTTGTTTGGTGAACTGCTGCCCAAAAGCCTTGGCGTTCTCGCTCCACTCAAAATAGGTCGCGTTGTTTCTGTCCCAATATCTTTCATCATGAAAGTAGTGAAACCCATCGCTATTGCAATGCAATGGATCAACGATGTGTGCCGCCGTCTCATTTGGCCGGGCCTGGTACCAGAATCCGTTCTTGAAACTGCTGACTTAGAACGTGCCATCGAACTTAGCGAAACCGATTCGAAGATGATCGATTTGGAAAAAGGAATTTTACAAAACATTCTCCAACTTTCTAACATTCAGGCCCCCGACTGGATGCATCCGCGAAGCCAGTTCCATTGCATCACTTTACCTGCGAAACCTTCCGACATCACTGATTGGCTCGAATTGAACCGCGAAGAAACACAGGACGAACCCAACGATTTTGTCTTAGTCCTATCGGCCTCCGACGGGGAAATCGTCTCAACCACGACCTTGGCGTCCATTCATGATGCAGCCGCCAAAAACTCAACACCCCCTACCAGCCCCGCACTTTATGTTCCATGGTGCGCAAGCTTAGCGAGCGTCCTTCAATTGCTTCAGAAACAAGGTCTTCAGGCAGCGATTGTTGTCAACGAACGCGGCGACACAATCGGCGTTCTCTTCTTAGACGACATCGTCGAAGCTGTATTCGCAAGTTCTTCCAATGCAATTGACACCATGGGCCGACCTTCGTTTGCCAAAACGGGCGAGGCGAAATGGGAAGTCACCGGTGCAACACGAATCAAACAACTAGAACGATCGCTCGGTATCAAACTACCAGAATCTCGCGATGCAACCATCGCGGGTGTTCTTCAAAGCCAACTGCGACGCATCGCAGTGGCAGGGGACAAAGTAGATTGGGGACACTTCACGCTTTTGATAACCAATGCCCCCCGACGAGGCGAGATGCTCGTTCAAATCACAAGCACCGAATTCGATATCAGCTTGGATGAATCAGGAGGAATTGAATGATCCTACCCATTCTCCTCATTGTCGGTTCTTCCGTTTTGAGCGCTTTCTGCAGCGGCGTTGAAACTGGCCTCTACCGAGTCCCCCGAATGCGCCTTGTATTGGACGCAGTGGATGGTTCTCGCGTAGCTCGCGGCCTACTTTGGTTGACAAACCACCCAGGACTTTTTGTGTCAACGCTACTCGTCGGAAACAACATTGCTAATTACGGCTTCCCCGTCGGGATAGCTTGGCTTTTCCTCGAACTGCTTGGCTACGAAGACCCACGATTCAACGTCGCCGTCAGCGTCCTTAGCACCCCATTGCTTTTCATCTTCTGTGAACTCTTGCCCAAAAGCCTATTTCATCAAAAACCACATTACCTTCTACAACAAGCAGGCTGGCCCTTGTTCGCCCTAACAATCATTAGTCTTCCGCTCACATGGACACTCTATTTCATTAGCCGTTGGCTCCAATATCTTCTTGGAGAAGAACCACTTAAAGTTCGCCCCGCATTAGCCCGTCGAGAATTACGACAAGTATTGGAAGAAGGGGAGCAAGCCGGACTGCTCGAACCCGCCCAACGCGACTTAGTACAAAACATGTTTGCGTACGGAAGCGAACCAATATCAAGATATTGCATGCCACTTCGAGGTCTAAAGTCCCTTCCACTCGACTCGCCTGTCGAAGAGATACGTCAAATCGGCCTCAAATCAAAACAAACCCTTATTCCAGTCCTTCACCCTAAAGACAAACGACTCGTAGGCTACTTCGAAGCTACCAGCCTCAAGAATATGTCTATCCAACCTAGATTACGACCGTTACAAACCTTCAACGAAACTACCGGTCAAATAGCGGTCTTGAATAAAATGGTCTCTGAAAACTGTAGCCTTTGTCGAATTGTCAACAACGAGAATCAAATCGTCGGAATCGTTCTTCGCGACCGACTCGTATTCCAAATGCTTCAGAGAACATAACGCCCTCTGCTAAAGTCGTAAAAATACAGCTAACTACGAAAGCGTTGGACGGTACACCACGCTTCTTCCTAATCAAACAACTTTTCGCCCGCCGTTAATTCTTCCTTTTTCATCTTGCCATCGGCGTTATTCAATACCGCAAGCGGATCTAACTGCATCCATGCTGGAGCTACTGAAATCAATGTCGCCGCTAATTGCGCGCCCTGCA
>Ga0247831_1008811_pt1 | contig 10417 bp, 9 predicted proteins | sample LaCruzMarch2015__9_FD_192406 | JGI IMG/M metagenome (GOLD analysis project Ga0247831, IMG submission 192406) | Freshwater microbial communities from meromictic Lake La Cruz, Castile-La Mancha, Spain - LaCruzMarch2015_1m | ecosystem: Environmental > Aquatic > Freshwater > Lake | place: Spain...
GCGACAAACCATCGGCCAAGGACAAGCGGTAGGCCCGCCAAGCAGGCCCCAAACTGGCCAGCAACCCGGCCAGCAACACCGCGCCCGCCAAAGCCAGCTCCGTGGGCAAGGGCGCGGCCAGTTGCAAGCGGATGCCCAGCGACTGCTGCAGCCAGGGCGTGGCCAGGGCCATGCCCGCGTGCGCCAGCAACACACCCAACACCACCCCGGCGCAGGTGACCCACAGCCCCTCTAAAGTGAGCAGGCCCAGCACATGGCGCGGCGCAGCCCCCACGGCGCGCAGCACCGCCAGCTCACGGCGGCGCTCGTTCAGGCCCGCCAGCACCACCGCCACGAGCGAAACCACACTCACCAAAGCCACCAGGGCCGAGACAGCCAGCAAGGCGTTTTCACCCAGGCCCAGCACCGACCACAACTCGCCCAGCGCCACGCCGGGCATCACACCCATCAACGCTTCTTCTTCGTAGTTATTCACAAAGCGCTGCACATTGAAGACGGCTGCCCGGCTTTTCAGCCCCACCAGCGCGGCCGTGACTTCTTCGGGCTGCAGATTGAATTTGCGCGCCTGATCAGCCGGAATGTGTCCGCCCGGCATGGGGGTGCCGGCCACCCAGCCCAGGTGCAGGGCTTCCAGCGCCTGCAGGCTCACATGCACCGTGCGGTCCACCGGTGTGCCTGTGGGGGCCAGAATGCCAACCACCTTGAAGGGTTTGTCGGCGTGTTCATCGGCTTGCTCGCCTTTGTGGTCATGGCCATGGTCTTGCATGCCGTGGCCCAAGGTGATGCTTTGGCCCAAGCCATAGCCCATCTTGCGCGCCACTTCGGCCCCGATCACCGCCTCATACAAACCATCAAGCGTGTCGGCAAACGCCGCGCCTTGCTGCAAGACCAGCGGCTGTTTGTCGCCATAGGCAAAGTGCTGAAAATAAGCGGGCGTGGTGCCCAGCACTGGGAAGCCCCGGTGCGAGTCGCCCAGACTCAAGGGCACGACCCAGGACACCGAGCGGTGCTGCGCCAGCTTTTGCACGCTGTCCATGGACATGCTTTGCGGCACGCTGCCGATGTGGAACACCGAAAACAGCATCAGCTGCACCGGGCTGCTGCGCGCACCCACAATCAAATCGACCCCGCTGACCGATTGCGAAAAACTGTGGCGGATGTCGTGACGCAAACGCTCCAGCGTCCACAACAAGGCGGTGGCCAGCGCCAGCGACACCACCACCCACACCAAGGTGCTGCGCCGATTCCAGGCGCTGCTGCGGGCCATGCTCCAAAGGCTGTTCATGCGCTCACCCCCGCTTGCTGCAAGGCGGGCAAAGACCATTGCACATCAAAGCGCACGGCTTGCTGCTCGTCGTGGCTCACGCACACCAAGGTGCTGCCCGCGTCGCGTGCGGCCTGCAGCAGCAAATCCATGAAGCCCTGACGCAAAGCCGCGTCAAGGGCCGAGGTGGGCTCATCGGCCAGGATCAATTCGGGCTGGCCCATCAGGGCACGGGCAGCGGCCACGCGCTGCTGCTGGCCCACCGACAAGGTGTCGGCGCGGCGGCTCCACAGGGCCTCGGGCAAGCCCATGCGCTGCAACCAGCTTTGGGCCGCGGCCTCGGGGCCACCGGCGGCTTGGCAGCGCTCGCGGCGCAGCTTGGAAAAACGGCAAGGCAGGGTCACGTTGTCCAGCACGCTCAGGTAAGGCAGCAAATTGAACTGCTGAAACATCACGCCCACATGGTCGGCCCGAAAGGCGTCGCGCTGACCGGCCTTCAAAGCGGCCCAGTCTTGCCCCAGCAAAGACACACGCCCTTGGCGGGGTGACAACACCCCCGCCAGCAAACCCAGCAAAGTGCTTTTGCCGCAGCCGCTGGGGCCGTGCAAAAAAACAGTCTGGCCACGGTCCACCTGCAGGCGGCCCAGCAGCAGTGTGTCAGGCCCGCCCCGGGTCCATGCAAAGCGCAATGGCTCGATGTCGATCACTCAATTCTCCCTGTTGAGCGGCGCAATATACCCGCCTTGGGGGATCAGGGGGGCTTTCTCCGGCCTTCTCTGCGGGCAATCCAGACGGTGGCGCCCAGGATGACCAAGGCACCGGCCCACGTCCATTGGCTGGGCACATCGCCAAACACCAGCCAACCCAGGATCGAGGCCCAGACCAGGTCGAGAAAACGCAGCGACTGGGTGGCCGAAATATCGGCCAGCGCGAAGGCCCGCGTCAGGCAATAGTGGGCCAAGGTGCCGAGCACGCCCGTGGCGGCAAAACCGATCCATTGCATCAGGGTGGGCGCTTGCCAGTTGGGCAGCGCCATCGGCAAGCTCAAAACAGAAACCGTCAGGGCTTGCCACAGCACAATCACGCCCGCTTTTTCGTAGCGGGTCAGGGCTTTGGTGATGAGGAAGGACGCCGCAAACACCGGCGACGAGGCCAGCATGACCAGGTTGAACCAGCCGCCTTCACCCGACATCTTGGGCAAGACCACCACCAGCACACCTGCAAAACCGATGATGGCGGCGATCCAGCGGTCCCGGCGCATCGGCTCGCCCAAAAACCAGGCCGCGCCGATCATGATGAAAATCGGACCGGTAAAGCCAATCGCGGTAATGTCGGCCAGAGGAATCTTGGGCAAGGCCGTGAACCACAACACCAGCCCCAGCGTGTGCACCCCGCCGCGCCAGAACTGGCCCACTATGTTCACCGGCATATAAGCCCGCCAGCCATCGCGCCAAACCCAAGGCAACATGAACAACAAGCCAAACAAGTAACGCAAGAACTGCGATTGGTAGACGTCCAGCTGCAGCGTCAGCTCACGGGCGATGGTGTTGAGGAAAGAAAACAGCAGCCCAGCCACCACCATCCAGACCATGCCACGAACGGCCGCTGGCCAGGCTTCAAAGGTCCGCCTGCTGCGGTGCTGCGCAAGCGACCAATGGCGGGATGGGGACCAAGGCTTGCGCGGTTTCATACCGCTGCTCTTTTGAAGGGGTGAATCACCCGATCATCTTAAGGGCAATGAGCATCCTCGCAGGTCGCTTGCGTTATCAGAACAGACCCCCTCACCACTTCAGGTCGGCGGCAGGGGTGGCAAGGACCTGGCTGCCGGGTTGGCAGCCGGAGCGGGCGCAGTGGCTGGTGCTGCCGACGGCGGTGCCAGCGGCACCGTTGGTGTCGCCTGGGCTGGTGGTGCAGCAGCAGGTGCCACTGCTGAAGGTGCTGCAGGTGCTGCAGGTGCTGCAGGTGCTGCAGGCACGGCTGCCGGTGCCACAGGTGCTGCCGGAGTGGCAGGTTTGGGCGTTTCCTGCGGCTTGGCTTCGGGTGCAGGCACACCTTTGATCTTGTCGATCTGCCTGAAGACCCAATTTTTCTGTTGCGCGGCCAGCGCTTTTTCTTCGGCAATTTGCACCTTCAAGGCCGCGATCTTGTCTTGCAGCGCAAGCTGCTCGGCCGCCTTGGCTTCTTGAGCTTGTTGCTCGGCCTTCAGCCGGGCGTCTTTGATGGCCTGCAGTTTGGCCGCCTCTTCAGCGGCCTCGCGGGCCACGCGGTCTTTTTCCTGCTGGATGCGCGAGGTTCTAACCGATGCGATCTCACGCACCCCGGAGCTCCAGGCCAAATTTTGTAATTGCATTTGGATGGCCGCTTCGCGCGAAATCGTCTGCACCTTGCCGTTCACGCTGGTCAAAAAGAAGCCTTCACAACGGGTTTTGACGCCCGCCACGGTGCAGGCATGGTTTTGCGGGCTCTGCGTGCCCCAGGCTTTGGGCCGAGCCAAAAAAGCCTCGCATTGAACAAACGCCCGGTCAATTCTGGCGTCCTCAACGCTGGGCTGCGGATCATTGAAGTCAAACCACTCGGGCCGCACCCGGTCCAACTCGAACGCGGTACGCACGCATTCGGCCTTGGCAGGCGCCAATTGCGCCTGCATGCCGGCCCACACGGCGCGGGTCAAAGCGTTGCTGCTGACCACCTTGAAGCGGGTTTCGCCTTGCGTGGGGCAGCCATTGACCACCTGGTCATTGATGCGACGGGACTGGCCTTGCCAACGCACCGTGACAAACTCTTCATTCAGCGGTGTGATGGCCATGGCCGTGTCAAAAAACGGGGCTTGCACCACACGTTCCACATCGGCCTGACCGGGCACGCTGATGCGCAAATTGCAGCGGGTCTCGCCATTGACCACCCGCGCAGCCACTGGCACGGTCTGGGTCTGTCCGGCCTGCAGCACGTACTGGCCCGCCCATGCCCAAGGCGCAGCACACAGCCACAGCAACCCAGCCCAGCCAACACTTGTTCTCATCGCGCGCCCGTCCACAGAAAAAAGACATTCCACAGACTGTATCGGTCGCAAAGCGCCCAACTTGATAGCGCGGCGCACAGGCGTGAAAGGGCGGCACGGGCACGGGCGCAGGCCCGGTGTAAGTTCGGCGCAGATGAGGCAGCCGCTCAGCGGCCAGTAAAGACCGGCTTGCGGCGCTGGGCAAAGGCCGCCCGGCCTTCGACAAAGTCGGCACTTTGGCTGGCGCGCTGTGCGCGCTCGCGCATGCGGGTCACGTCCCCCAGTCCAGCCTCAATTTCCCGGATCGATTGCTTGGTGTCTTGCAAGGCCAGGGGGGCCAGCGCCAAAAGGTCGCGCACCAAGGCCTGCTGGGTGGCTGCCCAGTCGTCAGCGCTGACCAGGGCCTCGAACAGGCCCAAGGCATCGAGTTGCCGGTCGGTAAAAGGACGCGCCGTCAAAAAAGCCCTTTTGGTGGCGGCCAGACCGAAACGGCTGACATAACGCTGCAAGCCGCTGGGGTAATAGTGCAAACCCAACGCAGTGGCAGGCATGCGCCACTCGATGCCCTGCAAGCCGATGCGCAGGTCACAAGCCAACACCACATCGGTCGCGCCGCCGTACACGCTGCCGTTCAACCCGCAAATGGTCACGGGACGCATGGCAGCCAGGGCATCGGGAATTTCTTCAAAAAGGGGCGCACCATGACCGGACTCGTCAAAGCCGCCGATGTCGAAGCCAGCGCAAAACACAGGCCGGGGCTGCCCTGCCGTGTTGGCCGTCAGTACCATCACGCGCACCTCGGGGTCGAGGTTCACAGCGTCAAAGTGCGCCAACAAAGCCTTGAGGTCGGCATTTTCCAGCCGGTTGCGCTGGGCCGGGCGGTTCAAGGTGATGGTGGCCACACCGCCTTCGATGTGCAAAACGGGAACAGAAGCGGTCGGGGCAGCTGGTGACATGGGGCAATCCAAAACAAAAAGGGTGTCCGAAGACACCCCAATTGTAGAAAGCCGCCCCTGAGCTCAGGGCCGGCTTATGAAGTCAAAGCTCAAGCCTTGGCTTTGGCCTTGCTCATGGCGGCCTTGACCGAAGCTTCGGCTTGGGCGGTGGCGGCCTTCACGCTGGCTTCAGCGCTGTCAGCGGCTTGCTTGGCCACTTTTTTCAGGGTCTCGGCGGCGGTTTGGCTGGCTTCGTAGGCGGTCTTGAACACGGCCACAGCGGCGTCAGAACCGGCGGGGGCGTTCTTCAGGCTGTTTTCGACCAGGCTTTTGACAGCTTGCTCGGACTCGGCCATTTTGCTTTCGACGGCCTTGGTGAACTCGGCGCCTGTGCTGTTGGCGATGTCAGTCAGGTGACGGCCGTAAGACACCGACTTTTCGAAGGCGGGCTGCACCAAAGCGGCTTGCACAGCCATCAGGTCTTGAGGGGACTTGGCGGCCATCATGGCTTGCATGTTGGCGAAAGACTCGCCCACAGCGGCTTTGCCAGCGGCCATGTTCAGCTCGACCAAGCGCTCGAAACCGGCGAAAGCCGATTGCGACAGGCCAGAGGCTGCGGTCAGGTTGGCTTGCTGGGTAGCGGCGAATTGTTCAGCGTTGAAGTTCATGGTGTTTTCCTTTGGGAAGTTTTGTTGCAATGCAGCAATTGGAACAGCATGAACCACCTATGGCAAGGGAAAACCCGCACTTTAGAGTCCGCTCTCCAAATCGGGGGGGGTGCGCAGCTTCGCTGATGCGTCGCGCCCATGGGGGTGCCATGGGCGAGGCAAGGTTTTTGAGCGGCCTCTGCGCCGGGCTCACTACACTTGGCGATTCGGCCAATTCGGCCCCTTCACTTTGTATGTATGGAATTCATCAGCCTGTTCTTCATTTTGGCCATGGGCATCCACTGGCTCAACCTCCAGGGCCAACGCAAACGTACCGCCTTGCTGGCCGAGCAATTGCGCCCTTTTCAAATCGAAAAAAACATGGCCCAACTCACCGGCGCCTACATGCGGGCGCTGGGCGAGTCTGACTTGGCGCGGCAGCAACAGATCATGCAACTGCAAGAACAAGCCGAGCAACAGATGGCCCACGAGTTCCAAAACCTGGCGCGCGAGTTTGCCAAACTGCCCGCGCCCACGTCGCGTGGCTTCAAATTGGCACTACCCTACGTCGACCAACTCTCGCCCAAATTCACGTTTGACATGCGCCGCATGCTGGAAGTACACGCCCAAGGCATTGAGCGGGCGGTGCACAACCTGCAAGGCCTGTCCACCAAAGAGCGCTCGTTTCGCATGATGGGCGAGATGTTTTTGATGCAGCACAGCTGCCACTGGTTTTGCCGCTCCAAGACCATCGCCTCGGCCCGCATGTTGACCCAGCACCAAACCCGCTACGAGCAAGCGCTGGACGCCGTCAGCCCCGAAACCCGCCAGGCTTATCTGGCCGTGGTGCAGGGCTGATCAGGCCTGATTAGCCCTGCGCCCAAGCCGTGCGCAGCGCGTGGGCACACAAGGCCACCGCCGTGTTGGCCTCTTGAAGCACCCGCCCCATGGTGATGAAGCCGTGGATCTGCCGCTCAAAGCAGATGTATTGAGATGACACGCCCGCCTGGCTCAGGGCATCGGCGTACAACAGACCTTCGTCGCGCAACGGGTCAAAACCTGCCGTCAACACAAAGGCGGGTGGCAAGTGGGCATGGCTTGTGGCCAACTGCGGGGAGGCGCGCCAGTCCTGAGCGTCATGTGGCCCGCGCAGGTAGTTGCCCGAATACCAGGCCATCGACTCACGCGTGAGCATGTAGCCTTGGCCGTTGGCTTGGTACGAAGCGGTGTCGGGGGCCATCAGGGTGCTGGGGTAAATCAACAACTGCATGACCGGCTTGAGGCCCAGATCACGCAACCCCAGGCAAGCCGCAGCGGCCAAGTTGCCCCCCGCGCTGTCGCCGCCGATGGCGAGGCGTGCAGGGTCAATGCCCAAAGTGGCCGCTTGCGAGGTCACCCACTGCCACGCAGCCACCGCATCGTCGTAGGCGGCCGGAAACTTGTGCTCTGGCCCCATGCGGTAATCCACCGCGACCACCACGCCACCGGCTTGCTGGCACAGCGAGCGGCACAGCACATCGTGCGTGTCCAGATCGCCAATGGTCCAGCCGCCGCCATGCAGGTATACCAAGGCGGGCATGGCCTGAGTGGCCTCGGCCGGGTGGTACACCCGCACCGCAATGTCAACGCCCGAATGGTGGAAATGCAGGTCTTGCACACGCCCCACCTCGGGCGCATCGGGCTGGGTGAAGGTGCGCCGCGCCCGGTAAGAAGCGCGGGCTTCGACCGGCGTTTGCGTGTAAACCGGGGGAATGCCCTTTTCGCACAGGAGAGTCATCAGGGCTTGGGCTTGCGGGTCGAGCATGGGGCAACTCCGGGGGGTTGTAGGGACAACGGATTATGGGTGGGCTAGCTTTACCCGAACTTCATGTCGGGTAGACACTGGCTTGTTCAGGCCGCCAACTTTGCGCTGGCAAGGCGGTTCAGGCTGACGCCCTGTTCGGCAGCCAACAGTGCCAGATTGCGGTGAACAAGCGGCGGAATTCGGACACGGAACTCACCGCTGTAGCTTTTGTCGGCCAGCGCCACCGGGACGGGCTCGCCATTCGACAGCATGTCGGCAACGACATCGCCCACCAACTTTTGAATGCCTTTGAGCGCAGCTTCGGGCGTTTTTGCCAACCAGCTCAGAGAAGCAAACTCGGTGCACAAGCCCACATGCTCGCCATCTTCTGGCGACCATGTCACGCGGTAGGTGTAGTGTTGAATGTTCATGATAAGTTGCCTAATTTTTCGATCGCTTGAAGCACTTGTCTGACTTGATAAGGCTTTGCCTTGCCTTTGGCGTTCTGGATGTTGACGCGTGGATCGCCTGGCCAAGGCGTCTTGATAACAAGGGTGCCATGACTGACAAAACGCGTCAACAAAGACAAAGACCTATTCATCCGGCCCGATGAAGTTTATATGGCCCTTGTGGGTGCCGAGCATGCCGATATTGTTGTCTTTGTAAGAGCCCACCCTGTGGGCGATGGTTTGCAGGGCGTGTTCCACACCCATCGCCCACAGGGGTGGGCTCCTACAAAAAATGATCCCTTGCCTGTTGTTCAAGGCTTCAAGAATCCGGATCAATAGGGGTCTCGGCGCACTGCGCTGAATGTCGAGTTAAGCGGCCAAAGCCCGCAGCGCCGCCTGCGCGATGCTCTCAGCATCCACCGCAAAGAAGCGGCGCAGCGCAGCCCGCGTGTCGCTGCGGCCGAAGCCGTCGGTGCCCAGCGTGCGGTAGCGGCGACCCTCGGGCACGAAGGCGCGCACGCTCTCGGGCACGGCGCGCACATAGTCGGTGGCGGCGATGATGGGGCCTTGGGTGGCCGACAACAGACTTGCCAAATGTCCAACGCCAGCACCCGCCGCTGGAACCGCATCTGCCAGACGCTCAAGCGCCATGCCGTCGCGCGCCAACTCGCTCCAACTGGTGATGCTCAGCACCTCCACCCCCACGCCTTGCGCGGCCAGTAGCTGCGCGGCTTTGACCACTTCGGTCAGGATCGCGCCGGAGCCCAGCAAGGTCACGCGCTGGGCGGCATCGCTCAGGCCGTACATCCCAAAGCGATACCCACCGCGCAACACATCGGCCTCCACGCCCGCAGGCAAGTCGGGCTGGGCGTAGTTTTCGTTCATCAAGGTCACGTAATAAAACACGTCGGCTTGCTGCTCGACCATCTCGCGCATGCCCGCGTCCAAAATCACCGCCAGCTCGCCCGCAAAGGCCGGGTCGTAGGCCTTGCAGTTGGGGATGGTGGCCGCCACCAAATGGCTGCTGCCGTCCTGGTGCTGCAAGCCCTCGCCGCCCAAGGTGGTGCGGCCCGATGTCGCACCCAACAAAAAGCCCCGCGCCCGCTGGTCAGCTGCGGCCCAAATGGCGTCGCCCACGCGCTGAAAGCCGAACATCGAGTAATAAATGTAGAAGGGCAGCATGGCCAGGCCGTGCACGCTGTAGCTGGTTGCCGCTGCCGTCCAGCTGGCGATCGCGCCCGCTTCGCTGATGCCTTCTTCGAGAATTTGGCCGTCGGTGGCTTCGCGGTAGCTCAGCACCGAGCCGATGTCTTCGGGTGCGTAGCGCTGGCCCACGCTGCTGTAAATGCCCACCTGCTTGAACAGGTTGGCCATGCCAAACGTACGCGCCTCGTCGGCCACGATGGGCACGATGCGCGGGCCCAAGGTGCTGTCTTTGAGCAGGTTGCCCAGCATGCGCACAAAGGCCATGGTGGTGCTCATCTCCTTGCCGTCGGCCTGCAGCGCAAACTGCCCGTAACTGGCGAGTACGGGCACAGGCAAGCGGTCGCAGGTCGTCTCGCGCTTGGGCAAGCTGCCGCCCAAGCGGGCGCGGTGCTCGCGCAGGTAGCGCATCTCGGCGCTGTCGTCGGCGGGTTTGTAAAACGCCAAGCCCTTGGCCTGCTCATCGCTCAGGGGCAAGTCAAAGCGGTTGCGGTAGTCGATCAGGTCTTGCTCGTCAAACTTCTTTTGGCTGTGCGTGGTCATCTTGCCTTGGCCCGCGCTGCCCATGCCAAAGCCTTTTTTGGTGTGCGCCAAGATCACCGTGGGTTGGCCACGGTGCGCAGCCGCTGCCGCATAAGCGGCGTGGATTTTCACAATGTCGTGGCCACCGCGCTTGAGCCGGTCGATCTGCTCGTCGGTCATGCCCTGCGCCAGCCGCGCCAGTTCTTCGTTTTGGCCAAAAAAGTTGTCGCGGTTGTAGCGCCCGTCCTTGGCGGCAAAGGTCTGCATTTGGCCGTCCACCGTGTTGGCAAAAGCGCGCAGCAAAGCGCCCGAGGTGTCGCGTGCCAGCAAGCCATCCCAGTCGCTGCCCCAGACCAGCTTGATCACGTTCCAACCCGCACCGGCAAACAACTTTTCCAGCTCGTCGATGATGCGGCCGTTGCCGCGCACCGGGCCGTCCAGGCGCTGCAAATTGCAGTTGACCACCCACACCAGGTTGTCGAGTTTTTCGCGGGCTGCCAAGGTCAGGGCGCTCATGCTCTCGGGCTCGTCCATCTCGCCGTCGCCAAACACGCCCCACACCTTGCGGGCACTGCAGTCCTGCAACTGGCGGTGCGTCAGGTAGCGCATGAAGCGG
>Ga0247831_1008813_pt1 | contig 10415 bp, 17 predicted proteins | sample LaCruzMarch2015__9_FD_192406 | JGI IMG/M metagenome (GOLD analysis project Ga0247831, IMG submission 192406) | Freshwater microbial communities from meromictic Lake La Cruz, Castile-La Mancha, Spain - LaCruzMarch2015_1m | ecosystem: Environmental > Aquatic > Freshwater > Lake | place: Spain...
TCTGACTGCGGATCGACAAGGGCCCGCCATCTTGCTTGCGGTGCAAATAGAGGTGGCGTTGCCAGCGCTCGAGAATGGGCTTGGTGATCTCGCTCAGCCGCGTCAGGCCGCGCTCGCTGGCCCAGACGGCGAAAGCCCGTAAGATGACGTTTCGCGCCACATTGTGCGCAACCACATTTACGCCAGCCCCAGCGCCCTTGACCAATTCCGTGGGCAGCCCTTTCGCAACGCCCGCCGAGATCGCGGAGATCGCAAGACCACTCCAGTCGAACTTACTCTGCGCACCCGTCGCCATGAGGAAGCCCTGGCTTGCAACAGATGAGGCAGCGCCTGCAGTCGCCGCAGCGGCGACGCCTGATCCAAAGCCGCTGCCGAAGATCTTCGCGCTGGTCACAAAGTCCTAAGTGACGGCAAACACGACCACCGCGATCACCACGGCGATGATTTGGCCTATAACCCCGCAGCCTTTTTTCTTCGGCTTGGGCGGCGGCGGCGGCGCAGGTTCCAGCGGCAGGATCGGCATCGTATCGCCGATCGCTTCGCCCGGATTGTAAGGACGGAACGTCGTCGCGTTATTGTGAAATACGACGTCCCTTATGCGTTCGCAGCAAAATCGCTTGCCCCATCACGATGATTGGCGGCAAGCCAATATGACCGCGGGAATTTTCTTGGATGCGGGTTTTTTTTGATAGCAAAGGCAATTTATCTATTCCGCTACCGGATCATGTGAATGTCCCTTTTCCCGCTTGTCCCCTGTTCCGCTGCGTTATTCTGGATGAGGTTGGCCCAAGCCAATTTTAGCTTCTTGCATTATGTAGCACTAGGTGCTACATACAGTCATGAGTGAGTCCATCGCCCCCGCGCGCGCCTTCAAGTCCGCCTGGTTTTCCAAGGCCGCGCGCAAGGCGAAGATAACGGACAAAGCATTGTGTAAGGCCATTGCCCAGGTCATTGCCGGACAGGCCGATGATCTAGGCGGCGGTGTGTTCAAGAAGCGGTTGAACGACAATAATTATCGCTCGATCGTGTTGGCCAAGGGCCGTGAGATTTGGGTCTATGAGTTTTTGTTCGCCAAGAAGGACAGAGACAACATCGACGATGCGGAGCTGAAGGCCTTCCGGAAGCTGGCTAAGGGCTACAGCGCTTTGACGTCAGAGCAGATCGACACACTGGTGGCGGACAAGGATTGGATTGAGATTTGTCGTCCAAGCGGCAAGCAGGAGACAGGGTTATGAGCAAGAGAGCGTTTAAAAGCGACGCATTCGCCGCCATTCACGCGTCGGCCAAGGCGCTGCACAAAGTGGGCGCCATCGATAAGGCGACGATGCGAGATTTCGACGCTTCGTGCTTGTCCGCTACGCCTGCGTTCACGCCGCGCGATATCCAGCGACTGCGAGAAGCAAACAATGTCAGTCAACCCGTTTTCGCGCGCTACCTTAATACCAGCGAGTCGACCGTCGAGAAGTGGGAGAGCGGCGCCAAACGCCCCAGCGGTATGGCCTTGAAGCTTCTCGCAGTCGTGCAGAAACATGGGCTGCAAGTGCTGACGTGAGGGTCGTAGCTATTACGCTTTGTCCGCGTCGGGCGCCGCGAGAAGAAGCGAGGCGCTAACTCTGACGTGCAGACACGGGCGACGCACGGGTTTTATCTTGCCTTCGATCGTGCTTTTAGAACCCGCGCGAATCTCCGGCCACAAACTAGCGTAAAAAGAGAACGGTAAAAATAGGCAGCATTAGATGCTGTCCGGCATAATGCTCTGAAGCTGGACCCTAAACATTGACAACCCTAAGGGTTCCACCGCGTTCTTTGAGTTCGATGAGAACTTCTTTTATCACCTCGATCAAATCCCTCCCTGTCGAAGTCACGAAGTAGTTTGCCAAGCTAGTTATGTCTGAGGATATCTTATCACCCCAGGGCGGCATCTTCGATCGATCTCCGTAGTCCCAAATTATTTGGTTCGAAGAATGGTGAGAGAGTTCATCTACAATTCTATTGATCTCCGCGAGCGCAGCTCCAGCGTCTTCCTGAGCCAAGTCGCCCCGATACAACTTCTCCATAATGATCGGGAAGCGCGACCCCCAGCCTTCTGGCTCCAGGCGGCCTGAAACGGTTGAGAAGAACGCGTAAAAAAAATCGGTTGATCCAATTTCATCTATGATTCTGCCCAGGGACAATCCCACAGCCATCGCTACCACCTCAAAATTTCAATATCGGATGCTCGAACCGACCCATCGGATTTCTGAACGATGCGATCAATCATAGTGTTTAAGTCGCTTCTTGAGACGTTTTGACCTCTAACATCGATATGAATTCTCTGGGTTGCGCCCGCAGGCAGATTTGTAGCTCGACTTTCAACTTGATTGGTAACGTTGCGAACCAAGCGATCGCGGCCCTGCGCTGTTTCAACGTTGTAATTTTTTACCTCAACGCTTTTCCCATTGCCATATAATTCAGGACGCGAGCTTCCCTTTGTTCCGTAAGGAACTTCAGCCCCGTCTTTAAAGGACACCTGAGGTTTTAGACCCTCACCATCGTATTGCTTTTCGACATCCAGCGCTGATTGCCGCCATGATGGTCGAACCTCTTCAACAGCGCGTACTTCTTGGCCAATTTTCTCCGCAACATCCTTGATGAGCCCCTTTGCCCATCTTCCAGCAAAGGGAGACACCGCGCCCGCAACCACACCAATGCCGTTAGCCCAGCCCGGCTTTTCAACGAAATCCTTGGCCAACAGATAGTCGCCGGTGATGGGAGCATTTTCCAATGTCCCCTGGCGGAAGAAGTTGAAAGTTCCTGCCGCCGCCTGCTGCGTCGCCGCCTTCAGATTGGCAACATCCTGAAGGTATTGTTGCCGCGTTCCATCATAGGCTCCGCCAGCGCTGATCCTCCCGGACCGGAAGCCGTCGTTGTCGCGCTTTTGCTGGCTCGCCAGGACGACAATATCCGGCAGCACGTCACCTTGTGGCGCCGAAGCTAAAATCGGATTCACCGTTTTCAGGTTCAGCGGCGACGCCAGATCGCCAACGCCGAGCGGTTGGATGTCCGCCATAGTGACGGAGGCAATTTCCGGCAGACCCGAATGGTTAGCGCCGTCATCATATCCATAGCTTGACGATGCACCCGAGCTGCGACCGCCACGTCCGCCGTGATCATTCGCGGACGCCTGGCTATTCGCCGTTTGAATACGCCCCGCCGCCATGTTCCCGATGGTTTGACCTATGACGTCTGGGATTGCGGCTTCAAGCGCGTCGCCGAAATCAGTCCCGTCGATGGCCGATCGCGTCGCCGCGCCCGCCATCGCGCCTATGAGACCAGCGCCAAGATTACGCGTGGCATTGCCGAGGGTATTCACGCCACCTTGGCCAAGACGTTGGGCATGGAACAAATCGCCCATTTCAGACGTCACGCCGCTCATAACGCCAGCAACTGCGACGCCAGCCCAATCGAACCGGCTTTGCAGGCCTGTCGCAAGCGAAATGCCCTGCGTAATGACGTTCGTCGTAGCGCCACGCGCAGCGCTCGTCAAAATGCCGTCGCCGCTGAGAATTCCCGCCTTATCCAAACCGCCACTGACGCCGGCGCTAATTGCCGAAATCGCAAGGCCTCCCCAGTCGAAGCCCTTCTGTGCACCTGTCGCTATATTGAACCCTTAACTTGCCGCTGACCCCGCTGCGCCTGCGACAGCGCCGCTGACAACGGTACTGGCCAAGGTGCCTTGCGCGAAGCCGAGTCCTTTTGCGACGGCGCCGCCAATGGGCCCTGCGATCGCCGTCACCACCACCGCAATAACCACGGCGATGATCTGGCCGATAATGCCGCAGCCTTTTTTCTTCGGTTTTGGCGGCGGCGGCGGCGCTGGCTCTGGCGGCAGGATCGGCATCGTATCGCCGATCGCTTCGCCCGGATTGTAGGGCCGGAAGGTCGTCGCGTTATTGTGAAATATGACGACCTTGATGCGCGCGCGGGAAAAACCCTTGCCGCATAACGGTTATCGGCGCCATGCGCCTATGATCGCGGATTTTTTCTTAGATGCGCTTTCATAAAATCATGGCGCGTGATTTCCAGCGCCTGGACGCTACGTCTCAAGTTCCGGAACGCTGGCGATCGTTTCGTAAATGCCTCTTTTCGAGGAGGCGATGATCATTGCGTTGAGCGCAATAGGATTATTCGATCAACAACGCGCCAAAGGAGCGCGTGCAGCTACGAACACGTGCGGAATAAGCGGACAATCCATGTTGCTTGAAATAAAAACAGGGACGCGCAATGGCGTCCCGGTGGGTCTTCCGGCTCGCTTCACCGGAACCGATCAAGCGGGCGGCTTCGCGATGGATTTGGATGGGCGCGAAATAGCGCAATAAGCGATCTATAGTCAAAACGGTTTATAAACTGCGGGGATGGCGCCTCGATCGCAAACGCGCGCATGATTCGAAGTTGACCGCGTCACGCCCGGCGTTTTTCAGCCTCGACCACGTATCGCCGAAGCACGCGGTTTATCTCGGTCTGATAGCCGCCATCGGCGGCATGCTCCTTAAACCAGGTCAGAACATCCGCATCCAGCCGAATGGTCACGGGCTGCTTCAACGGCCGGTACAATTCACCGCGCCGTGCATGCACCCAATTCTCCGCCGGCGCTTCAGGGATGTCCGCCGTGTCGATCTGATCGTCAGGCAGCGCCGCCAACTTGGCGAGTTGGTCTCGTTCCTCAGCGCTAAAATCCTTCTTGCTCATAGAGCCTCCTTTCGTGGCGGGTCGCCTTTCGGGCGCCAATAATTCTAACGCGGTCTTCGTCCTCCAAATCTGGGTAGGTATGGACGACGATGAGAAGGACGACCGCACCCACCATTCCGATGGCCTGCCACCGCTCTTCACCGTCTTCAAACCGGTCCGGAACGATGACGTGCAAGGGATCGTCCCACACTCGTTCAGCAGTTTCGAAAGCCACACCATGTTTGGCGAGGTTCCGTTGCGCTTTTTCTGGGCGCCACTCGAATTGCGCCGCCACCTTATAATTACGTATTTGTATGTACATTTATGTACGTTGTCAAGATGTGCACCGTCAGGGCCATGCGCCCGATCGAGCACGCGCATCTACAGCAAGGAATGCTCGCCTTCGGATCTGTTCAATCGAAGTTTGCGAGTTCAACAGAGCGATCAGCAAACTTCGCGGTGAGAAGAAGTTTGCCGCCCATCGCCTCACTGAGATCGCGAAGCGTGCTGATCCGCATGTCGGTGCGGCCAAGTCATTTGGAGATGGCGGATTGCTGCCCTTCAAGACGCTGAGCCAATTCTTCTTAGCTCAAGCCAAGCGCCGCACGCTCCTCTAGCTTAGCGTACTCCACCGCGATCTCCGCCTTACGCGCGCGATTACGAGCTTGGCGATCATCGTTCCAATTCTTTTTCAGGTCCGCGAACGGCCGATGTCCAGTCATGGGATCGATCCTTCCTACCGTAATTCGCCCGAGCAAAATGTCATATCGTCAGATTAAACTCGGACCTCGGACGATTGTGGGCGTGGCGTGAGTTAGCGCTTTGGCAGCGAAGAAAATGGATCGTGCACTTTCACCCCTAAAGGGGCGAAGTGTTTTACATTCCGCGTCAGAATCGTAAGCCCATGCTCAATCGCCGTCGCGGCGATGATGAGGTCAGCAAGGCCTGGCGGCTTTCCTATGGCGCGCGTACGATCAGACAGTGGACCCAAAACACGCGCCACCGATACATCCACGTCTAACACACGCTCTGAATAAAGATGCAGAACAACCTCAAGCCATTCGGTGAGATTGGCTGCTTTCCGGCGCGCACCTTCCCGGCGCAATTTGGCGATCCCAGATTCGATTTCCGCGATGGTGATCGCCGACACGAAGAGGTCGTTAGAATGTGCGTCCATCCAATCAACGAGGCTCGCAGCTTCCGGTTTGCGTGTCGGCGCGGCTTGGGAAATGACGTTGGTGTCAACCAAATACATCGTCAGAGATCGACGCTACGCAGTCCGGACCGATCCCGCTTCGGGCTTTTTTCAAGGCCCTCTGGCGCAGCCATCAGCAAGCGCCCGAAAGACGGCACATTTGATAGCCGCCGCCATTCCTCGTATCCCATGACCACTGCCTGGGGCTTGCCATGGCGGGTGATCACGCAGGCCTCTCCCTCCAGCGCCTCATCGACCACAGCGGACAGATTTGCTTTAGCATCGCGTAATTGAAGTTCTTTCATTACAACTCGTCCCTCCAGTGTTTGTGACCACTGTGGTTATATTGGACGAAGGGATGTCTTTTTCAAGCTTAAAATCTCCTCCTCTAAATCCGCCTATCGCCGCTGCCGCGCCCGCCTTGCCGCCCGCGCATGCACGCCGGCGACGGAGGCGCGCAATTGCGCAAGTTCACGGGGCGCCAACGCGGCATCAGACGACCCTTCGGGCCGCGCAGAAGCGACGCGCGGCGCCTCACCTTCCGCCTTGATGAATCTGACGCCCTCATTGATCTGGATTTGGAGGACTATCATGGCGCTTAAGATGCATCCCTCTCTCGCAATTCACGCTGGTGAATGGCTGAAGGCGGAAATCGTCGAGCCAATGGTCATCAGCGTAACGGATCTTGCGCAACACATGAGCGTCTCTCGGCAAAGCTTGAGCGCTCTGCTCAACGGCAATAGCGGCTTGTCTGCCGACATGGCCATCCGCTTTGAGAAAGCTTTTGGAGTAAAGGCGGACACGCTGTTGCGCATGCAAGCAGCATTTGAATTGGCTCAAGCCCGTACGTATGAAAAAGACATCAAGGTGAAGAAGTTTCCTAGCGCTACGTAAAACGCTGCGAAACCAATTGTGAAATACGGCAACCTTGACGCGCGCACCGCAAAAACTCTTGGCGGACAAAGCTCAACGCCGGTTCACGACTACGACAACTAAATATCATCTAGAGACGGTCTTTAGCGCCGGTTTTGGCCAACGTGCCACTGTTGGTGATTGAACGTCGTTGTCCCGATCCTGAGGGGATCGATTGCACATTGTGGATGACGTTATTCATGACTCTAGACAGACTGACGATGCCCCCTACAGCGCCCGCGCCTGGGAAGTCGTGGCTGACGTCGGTTCTTACGTCGTTAACTGCTTGCCTTCGTCATCGAGTGATCCAAGACACATCGAGCCAATTCGTACCGGTCGGTCGCGCTGTTCCGACTTCGCAGCGTGAAACTCTGGCGCCGGCTTTAAGATTTAGCGCGTGTTTATCGGCCCGCGCTTCGCCAATCAGACCTTAGGCCGTGACGCGGGCAGTCGTGGATACAAGAACTGCTCCCCGCGGAGATCGCAATTCTAAGCGGAGCGTTGGACGCTTTTCTTTTTGCGCATGCGCACTTTGGCGGCCGGCGCGTCCTTCATTTCAACTTCGCCCAAGCCGTCAAGAATAACGCGCCCGCTGTCAGGAAACGTCACCGCCAGCTCCAGCTCTCCACCCACACTGCGCACATATTTCCGCAAAACAGACAGCATCAAATCGCTGCGCTGCTCCAGCTTGGCGACATAAGGCTGCGAAACGTCCAGCTTAGCGGCCACTTCCACCTGGGTTTTGGAGCGGGCCTTGCGTAGTTCGCCCAGCGCTTCGTATTTGCGCGCCAATTGAGCGCTGCGATCCCTCACGCGCTTACGCCGGTCAGGCTCCATCGCGTTAAGGACTGACTTCAGCGTCTTGTTCTTAGTCATGTCCCATCTCCTTCTTTCAATCGCACCAGATGCGCCGAAAACCGATCATCCGCGACCTTGATGAGCCGCTTATAAAACCGCTTCTGGTCCTGTCCTGTTTTATCGCCGCCTGCCAGCACAACGGCTTGCCCTTTGGAGTCGAACGCAAACGCAAACCGCCACGTCTCTTTGCCAATCGAAAAGCGCAGCTCCTTCATATTGGCGTGCTTTGATCCGGCGAGCGTATCAACAAGCGGCCGGCCAAGTTGCGGACCATTTTGTTCCAATACGATTAGATGCGCGACCAATTCGTCCTGCACGCTCTCGGCAAGCGCTTCATATTCCGGCTCAAACTCTAGAGCGTATATGACGTCCCAACCCGGCATTTCTCTATATAACCCCAAATGCATATTCTTTCAAGGTTATAATTTGCGCGACCTGTCCCTTAAGTCGAGGCGATCCAGCAAAGACTTAAGGGAAATCCACCGCAAAGGCTGCCCCGATTGAACCCCTCTGAGCGCGGTGCAGGTCCGATCATCACCCTCGCCGCGCCCGCTTTGCCGCGCGAGTTTGCACGCCGGCGACGGAGGCGCGCAATTGCGCCAGCGCACGCGGAGCCAAAGCGACGGCAGAAAGGGACTCGGGCTGCAGAACGGCGACACGCGCCATCTCCGCAATGCCGCCATGCAAGGCCTCCGATGGATGGGTTGCGGCGTGCACGCGTTTGAGGCTCTGGATCGAGACCTGCGTATAAATCTCGGTGGTCGAAAGACCGGCGTGACCAAGCATCGCTTGGATAAATCGGATGTCAGCCCCGCCTTCGAGCATCTGCGTCGCAGCCGTGTGCCGAAAGGCATGGCACGCACCGGTTTTGCCCGCTTCTGCAATGGAGCGATGCGCGACCTTCCACAACGAGCATCCTCGCAAAGGCCGGCGTTCGCGACTTAAGAACAGCGCGTCGCCACTATAGCCGATTGCGTAGAGCGGCCGGACCTCCGCTAGGTACAAATCAATCCAGGCCAGCGCCCGCGCTCCGATTGGAACAATACGATCCTTACCGCCTTTGCCCTCGCGGACGAGAATGACGCCCCGTTCGCGATCGATGTCGCTGAGCGACAAATTGATGATCTCCGACCGGCGCAGGCCAGTCGAATGCAACGTCTCCAGCATGGCCCGATCGCGCAAGCCATTGGGGTGACGATATTGGGCGCAGCCAAGGTGCGCTCCGCCTCGCTTGTCGTGAGGATCGTCCGCGGCAGCTTTCTGGCTGCGCGCGGAAGCTCAAGTTCCGAGGCCGGGTTGAACAAAATCATCCCCTCTTTCGCGAGCCACTTGAAGAACGCCATTAACGGCTGCGTGTCGGCGATCTGACTGCGGATCGACAAGGGCCCGCCATCTTGCTTGCGGTGCAAATAGAGGTGGCGTTGCCAGCGCTCGAGAATGGGCTTGGTGATCTCGCTCAGCCGCGTCAGGCCACGCTCTTGCGCTTGCGCCGCCACAAACTCCTGCAGCAGCTCTAAGAGGCGCCGGGTTTGCGGCGGGACGTCATCTAAAGTCCGCCCAAAGGCTGCGCGCGTCAGCGCATTGGCGAGCTTAATGTCTTCCATAGCGTCGAAGGCTATATGTCCAACAATACGATGCTCTTTACGCTCTCCCGAATGGGCTATCACGGTCGCACAACGACACACGGTTTCCGTAGCCTGTTTTCAACCGAAGCAAACGAACACGGATTCGATGAAAACTGGATAGAGCGCCAGCGCGCCCACGACGAACGCAACAAGGTCCGCGCCGCCTACAACACAGCCCAATATCTGCCGCAGCGCCGGGAGATGTTGCAATGGTGGGCGGACCGCCTGGGTGATCTAAAACGGGATTCCGTGGCCCCACAGAGCTCTTAACGTCCCCAGCGCAGCGCGCGAGCATTGCTCAGCACCCGTTTTTTGGCTATATGACGCCCGTTTTTCGGACTTAATACGCCCGTTTTTGGTAACCAAAACCCCTATGTACCCAAGATTTCTGGAAACGCCGATCAGAGAGGCCCTCAAAGACACACGGGTTGTCGCCCTCGCCGGCCCACGGCAATCGGGCAAATCCACCTTGGCCCGCTCCATCGCAGGGGCCGGGGCCACCTATTTGAGCCTCGATGAAGCGATCAACTTCAAGGCGGCTTCCGATGACCCCACCGGCTTCATCCGGCGGACACAAGGGTTGACCGTCATCGACGAGATCCAACGCGTCCCGGAATTAATGCTGGCGATCAAGCTGGCGGTGGACGAGGACCCGGCGCCCGGGCGGTTCCTGATCACAGGCTCCGCGGATATCCGTACGATTCCCAGCATCCAAGATTCGCTCGCCGGCAGAATACAGGTCTTCGAGCTTCTGCCGCTTTCCCGCGATGAGGTCGGCGGAGGCCGCTCTTCCTTTCTCACAGATGTCTTCGCAGGACGGCTGCCCGAGGCCGGAGCGCTAGAGCCAGAGGAACTTCAGCGGCTTGTGGCGATCGGCGGTTTTCCGGAGGCGATCGCCAGAACCAACCGCGCGCGCCGTCTCGATTGGTTTGAAGCTTATGCCCAAGCACTGATTGAGCAAGACGTTGCGGACATCGCGCATCTAGATCGGCTGTCCGTCGTCAGGCGATTTGCGACAAGCTGGCGCTTTCGGATCGGGAGGTTTTCCGGCTCCTGCGGGTTGAGATTTAAGCGGCCTGCAGCCGGTGCTGCAAGCGTCGATTGGCGATGGTAACGCG
>Ga0247831_1008815_pt1 | contig 10412 bp, 9 predicted proteins | sample LaCruzMarch2015__9_FD_192406 | JGI IMG/M metagenome (GOLD analysis project Ga0247831, IMG submission 192406) | Freshwater microbial communities from meromictic Lake La Cruz, Castile-La Mancha, Spain - LaCruzMarch2015_1m | ecosystem: Environmental > Aquatic > Freshwater > Lake | place: Spain...
CCGCCGCGCGCCAGCAGGGTGAGGACGAGGGAACGCGCAAAGTTCGCGGCCAAGGCCAACGGCGCGGCGAGACCGACCAGCCAGACGCGGCGCCAAGGCGAACGCAGCAGCAACGCGGACAACACCAATCCCGCGAGCAGACAGGAGACGAGGCTGCGCACCCCGCTGCACGCCTCCTCCACCCCCACCGAGATCGTGCCGAGATTGATCACATTGCCCGAACGCATGGCGGCGATGCCAAAGAGGCGCAGCGTCTCCACCACCCCGATGGTAATCCCGTTTTGCAGGCCCAAGGTGAGTCGCGCATAGGTGCCGGGCGGCAGCGGCGCGCTGAGTAGCACCACCGCGGGAAGCACGAGGACCGGCCAGCCCGGCGCGATCCACCGCACCGCCCGTCCCGCCGCTAAAACGACGGCCAGCGTCAAAGCAGCCGCCACGGCCATGCTGGTGAGAAAAAGCGTCGGGGCCGCGGTCCAGCCAAAAGCCGTTGAATAAATCGCGACAAACAACGCGGCCCCGCCGAGGACGAGCGCCGCGGCCAGCGTCAGCACGGACTGGGCCGCTGCCCCGAGCCCGCGATCCGCCGGCGCGTCCTCCCTGGCCCGGAGCCAGAGCAGCACCACCGCCGGGACCGCCAAAAACCCATGGGAAAGATCGGGATTGCGACTCCACTCCGGCCAAAGACGCAGCGCCCATACGAGCAGGGCCAATCCCGCCGCCAGGCCGGCCGCACCGGCCGCCCGCTCGGCCTCGGTCCACGCCCCCAACTTACCCCGAATGGCCCCGAAGCGGCCGGCCGCCCGTCGCCGCGCATGAAGCTCCGGCGCGGCGCTCACGCGTATTCCCGCCGCCCCTCCAGGGCACTGCGCAGCGTTACCGCATCGGCGTAGAGCACGCCGCCGCCGCTCGGCAGCCCGAAGCCGATGCGCGACACCTTGACCGCACCGCCCGGCGGCAGGTGTTGCTGGATAAAGTGACAGGTCGCCTCCCCCTCGACGTCATTGCCCAGCGCGAGGATGAGTTCCCGTATCTCGCCGGCCTCGAGACGACCCAGCAGCGCGGACCAGTTTAATTCGCCCGGACCGATGGAATTAATCGGGGAGAGCCGGCCGTGGAGGACGTGATAACTGCCCCGGTAGGCGCCGGAACGCTCGATCGCGACGAGATCCGGGACGTGCTCGACCACGCAGACCACCGCACCATCTCGGCGGGGATCGGCGCAGACCGCACAGGCCTCGCCCTCAGCAAGGTTGCCGCAGCGTGCGCAACGCCGCACCGCCCGGGACGCCGCCTCCAGCGCACCGACGAGGTCGCGCAGGCGCTCGGGTTTTTCCACCAAAAGATGGAGAGCCATGCGCTCCGCCGAGCGATAGCCGACGCCGGGCAGACGTTTGAGGGCCTGCTGAAGCTGCTCGAAGGCGGGCGTCACGGGACGGACGGGTCGGGCGCGGCGCGCGCGGCCGGCCTCAGAACATGCCGGGCATCTGGAAGGCGGAGGTGACCTTCTGCATCTCCTCTTCGTTAAACTTCTTCGATGCGGCCGCCGCCTCCTGGACCAGCGCGAGAATCTCGGACGACACCGTCGCGGCGTCCTCCTTCAGAAACTCGGCGTCGATCTTCAGGGCGACGAACTGGCCGGCGCCATTGACCTTCACCTGGACCGCGCCGCCGCCGCGCGAGAAATCAAATTCGCGGGCCGCCAGCTGGGCTTGGAGCGTCTCGATCGAGCGCTGCATTTTCTGGGCTTGTTTGAGCAGTTTTCCGACGCCGGCCATGGTGGGGATGGGTTGAAGTGGTTTGTTTCCTGAACCGAGAAGAGGGGAGTGCCGCGCAAGCCGGGCGCGCTTTCAACTCGAAACCGCACCCGCCGCCCGCGTTTCCGCTCTTGCCGCCGCCCGTCCGGCCCGCCGGCATGAGCTCTTCATGTCGACTTCCGCCTCCGCCCCCACATCCGAAACCTGCCCCTGCGGCTCCGGGCTCGCCCACGCCGATTGCTGCGGCCCCATCCTCGCCGGTGCCCCCGCGCCCACCGCCGCCGCGCTGATGCGCTCGCGCTACACCGCCTACGCGAAGCGCGATTACCGCCACTTGGAAAACTCCCTGTCCGCCGAGCAGCGGGCGGATTTCAGCCTGAAGGATGCCCGCGACTGGGCTGAGTCCGCGCAGTGGCTCGGCCTGGATATCACCGCGACCGAGGCCGGCGGCCCGGAAGACCAGGAGGGCACGGTGGATTTCGTGGCCCGCTTCAGCGTGAACGGCGAGGAACGCAAACACGTCGAGAAGGCCCGCTTCATCCGCGAGGAGGGCCGGTGGGTCTACGCCGGCGTGGTTGTGCCGGTCGCCCAACCCATCCGCCGCGAATCGCCCAAGGTCGGTCGCAACGACCCCTGCCCGTGCGGTTCGGGCAAGAAATTCAAAAAGTGCCACGGCGCCGCCTAAGCCTCCGCGCCGCTTTCCCCCTTCCTCCCCCCTTCTTCACATGTCCACCGCCACCCTCCGCGACGTTTACCTCGGCACCGACTCCGGCGCCACCACCTCCAAACCCGGCGGCGTCTTCGCCGACGGCGAGCCGATTTCGCGTCAACTCCGCCAGAGTTCGACCAATTCCCAGCTCGGCACCGCCGCCGTGGTCGCGGGCTGGATCGAGGGCGCCGAGGGTTTTCTCAAGGACAACGGTCTGTCGTGGGATCGCGTCGCCGCCGCCGGCCTCGCGTTGCCCGGCCCTTATCAGCGCTACGGCGTGCTGGCCAAGTCGGCCAACCTGCCGGAGAGTTTCGTCGGCTGGGATTTTCATGCCGACTATGCCGCTGCCCTGGCCACGGCGGCCGGCCGTCCCATCCCGCTCCACTCGGGCAACGACGGCGACTTCGGCGGCGTGGGTGAAGCCTCGCGGGTGCGCGGCGACACCAAGGCCACCGTGCTGCTACTGGCCCCCGGTTCCGGGCTGGGAGCGGCCTACATCGACGCACGCGGCCTGCCCCTGACCGGCGATCAGTTCGCCGGCATGGAGGCCGGCCACATGCCGGTGCCGTTGCACTTGCTCGGCAGCGGCCTGGAAAAAGCGCCGGCCTTTCGCTGCGGTTGCGGGCGCGACTGGGGGTGCATTGAGGCCTACTCCACCATCTCCGGCCTGCCCCAATACCTCGATTTTTTCCTGCCCCGCCATGCCGGCCACGAACTCGGCGCCTCCGCCGATACCCCCAAACACAAGGCCCTCTCCCTCCGCGGCCGGGCCCAGAAGGGCGACGCGCTGGCGCTGGAGATTTTCGATACCCAGGCGCGTGCCCTCGGGCTCCACGTGGCCAACCTCGCCATGGCCCTCGACCCGGGCATCGTGGTGATCGGCGGCGGCCTGATCGATCCCGAGAGCACCACCCCGGAGTTTCGCCAGCGCTACCTCGACGGCATCCGCCGGGCGGCCGAGCCCTATCTCTTCCCCGCCCAGCGAGAGCGGTTGCGCATCGTGCCCGCCACCCTCGGCGAGCTTTCACAGTCCATCGGCGCAGCGCTGGTCGCGCTCTATTCGACCCGCGCCTGACGACGGGAAATCACTTCTCGCGCATCACATAAGCGCCGTCCCAGCCCGGTCCGGGCGGAGCGGCGCGAAGCTCCGCGACGATGCGCTGGTAAACTCGGGAGGGATTGCTCTCCAAGCCGGCGGCCGGGTCCGGCTGGCGGGGCTCGAGCGCCGCGCTGGCCTCGAACTTCGCTAGGGCTCCCTCCCAGTCCTGTTGATAATAACGCTCCAAGCCGGCTTCGAAAGTGGCGATCGCCTCCCGCGTGCGGTCGGTCACGTCCGCCTTGAGGCAGACCAGTTCATGGATGGGCACGGCGGTCTTCCGCCCCTTGACTACGATGCGACCGAGCGAACGGAAAATCACTTCGCCGCCATCCACCGCTTGGCAGGCGACCCGGGTGGGATCGGCGCACATGGTGTAAACGCCCCAGCTCTTCGCGCCGGACTCCATGCGCGCGGCGAGGTTCACGGTGTCGCCCATCATGGTGTAGCTGAAGCGCGAGACGCTGCCCATATTACCCACCACCGCGCGGCCGGAGTTGAGACCGACGCGGGTGCGCATGCGGGTGACGAGATCGGGCCAGTTTTTCTGCGGGATCTCGGCACGCCACTTCTCCCTTAGCTCCGCGCAACGTTTGTCCACCCGCAGGGCCGATACGCACGCGCGGTGGGCATGCCCCGGCAGGGCAAGCGGGGCGCCATACATCGCCACCACGGCGTCACCGATGTATTTATCCAAGGTGCCTCCTTCCCCCTGCACGATATCGGTGCAGGCGGTGAGGTATTCATTCATCAACTCGACCAGCTGATTCGGCGAAAGCACCTCGGCGAAGGCGGAGAACGATTGGATGTCGCTAAAGTAGGCGGTGATCTCCTCCTCCACCCCACCGAGCTTTGGCTCCTGTCCGGAATCGACCATTTGGCTAACGAGGGAAGGCGCGAGATAAGCGCCGAAAAGCCCCTTGATGCGACTCTTCTGTTTCTGCGCCAACACCAGCTGGGCCGCGCCGACGACAAAAATGGTGGAGGTGGCCGCGCCCAGCGGAGCCACCAGGGGTAGCACCCAGTCAAACCAGCTGAAGACCGCGAAGGCAGTCGCCACGTAGCCCGCAAATAATCCGCCCGCCAACAACCGGAGCCAGGCTCCGCGCCGCCCTTCGGCCGACAAGGCCAGCCCCACCACCAATCCGTTGAGACCCAGGATAAGCAGAGGCAGGACCCAAGGCGGCGGACTCTTCAGGAAACGGCCGGAGACGATCGTCTTCACCAGATTGCCATGCACGCCGACCTTGGGCACGGGTATGCGATCGAAGGGCGTGGGCGCCAGATCCTGCATTAGCGGATCCACCGGGCCGATCAGGACGATCGCATCCCGAAGCGTCTCCGCGAGCCCGGCCAAGGCCTCCGCGCCGACCTTTTGCTCCTCGGGATCCTGCGACTTTAGCGCCAGGGCCACGCCGTAGATTCCGACGATGGGAAAGCGGGGATTACCGGTGTCGAGCCAGGGCGAGAACCAGTTGATATCGAGCATCTGGCCTTGGATCAACGGGATGGTCTGCGCGAGCGTCCCGTCCGGCCGGACCAGCTCGATTTTATCCGGAGCCACCCGGAGGCCATCCGGCTCCACCCCGAAGTAGAGCCGGGCCAACTCCAGCGAGATCTGGTAGTAGGGCCGCTCCTCGGCCGAGGCATAAAGGGGCACCCGGCGGGTGTCGCCATCGAGCGTATCGATCAACCCGACCAAGGGCGGGGTAAACACCATCTGGCCGAGGGGCCACTCGGGCACTTCCGGTCGATTCCGCCGGCTGGCGGGATCCCTCACCAGCGGGAGACTGCGAGCCTCGATGCTGCCATCGGCGGCCACTTGGGACCCGCTGGCGTAACTGGCGGCCAAGACGACCGGGGGTTGGTCAAAAAGATAGGTCCCAAAGGCGGTCTGCCCGGCCTCGAAACGGCTGATGTCCGTGAGGTTGGGCACGCCGGCGGAGGAAAAAACGACATCGATCCCGATGGCCTTCACCTTGCCTTGCTCGACCAGCATCTCGCAGACCTCCTTAAAAATCGCCCGGTCCCAGGGGAAGTTGCCCAGGTCGTTGAGCGACGAGGTGTCGATGTCCACGTAGACCAGTTTCAACGGCGCGGGCAGGGAACCGCGGACCTTGAAGCGGGCGTTGACGGAAAGGTTCTCCAGCGGGCGGAGCACACCAGCCTGATCGAGCAGGAACCAAACGAGGGAAAAGGTGATCAGGCTAAAATAGAGCCAGAGGCTGGAGCGAAGATGCCGGCGCGTTTGGGTTTTGCTCATGCGCAACGCTTGCCCGCCCGCCTCGCGCTAGGCAACCGCCGAGGCGCCGGGATTGCCACTTCGTCCCGATCCCGAAAACTCAGCCTCTCTCCCATGACCCTTCGCGAACCCGAAAGCATCGATCTCCCCACCCCCTCCGGCCCCATGCGCACCCTCGTGCTGCGGCCCGAAGGCGACGGCCGCCACCCCGGGCTAATTTTCCATTCGGAAATTTTCCAGCTGACGGGCCCGATCCGCCGGACCGCCGCCTTTCTTGCCGGCCACGGCTTCATCGTCGCCTTGCCGGAAATCTACCACGAGCACCTGCCAGCCGGCACCGTGCTCGGCTATGACGCCGCCGGCTCGGAGACCGGCAACCGGCTGAAAACCACCAAAGCGCTCCAAGGCTATGATGACGACAACCGCGCCCTGCTCGCCTATCTCCGCAACCATCCCGCCGGCAACGGCCGGGTCGGCGCCTTTGGCCCCTGCATCGGGGGCCACCTCGCCTTCCGCGCCGCGCTGCTCGAAGGCGTCGGCGCGACCGCCTGCTTTTACCCGACCGATTTGCACAAACGCGGCCTCGGCGCCGGCCAGAACGATGACTCCCTCGCCCGCGCTGGCGAGATCCGGGGTGAAGTGATGATGATCCTCGGCCGCCAAGACCCCCACGTGCCGGCCGAGGGCCGCGACCTGATCCGCCAGACCCTCGCCGCCGCCGGGGTGCATTTCACCTGGCACGAGGTCAATGCCGCCCACGCCTTCCTGCGCGACGAAGGCCTGCGCTACGACGCGGAGCTCTCCCGCCAGTTACTCGGGCAGGCCCTCGATCTTTTCCGCCGCCGCCTGGGCTGAGCGAGGCGGCCGGACGCTTACTCCGGTTTCTTTTCCGGCAACTTCACCGGAAATAGGCAACCGCAGCCTTTGCCGCAGCAGTTGGGCCGGCGGATGGCGATATGCCTCCGGCCAAACCAGAATACGGCGACGACCAGCAAGACTGGGATAAGAAGAAACCAGATCACGCCACCTACGAAGACGGCCGCGGGGCGTTTGGCAAATCCCCGTTCAACAATTTCCCTGACCGTAATACGCGCCCGGGCCGTGCTTGCGTTTGAAGTGCTTGTTCAGGAGCTCCGGCTCGATGGCCGGCAACGCGGGTTCGAGGGCGAGTGACATCAACGCCAGATGCGCGATACACTCGGTGGCGACGGCCACCTCGACCGCCTTGGCGACCGATTTGCCCCAGGTGAAGGGAGCATGGCGGTTGACCAGCACGGCTGGATAATCGGCCGGATCGAGGGCGCGCCCGGTGAACAGCTCCACGATGACATTACCCGTTTCCCACTCATAGGCTCCGCCACCGATCTCGGCCGGGGTCATCTTGCGCGTCACGGGCACGTTGCCGGCGAAGTAGTCGGCGTGGGTGGTGCCGAAAATCGGGATGGCCCGCCCGGCCTGGGCGAAGGCGGTGGCGTGCGAAGAATGGGTATGGACCACTCCACCGATCTCGGGGAAGGCGAGAAACAGGCGCCGGTGCGTGGGAGTGTCGGAAGAGGGACGCAGCGAGCCCTCGACCTGTTTGCCGTCGAGATCGATGAGGACCATGTCGGCCGGTTTCAGATCGGCGTAGGCGACGCCGGAGGGCTTGATCGCGAAAACCCCGGCGGCGCGGTCAATGGCGGAGGCATTGCCAAAGGTGAGATTGATGAGGCCATGGCGCGGTAGGGCGATGTTGGCCTCGTAGGCTTCGGCTTTAAGAGATTCGAGCATAGGAAAGTCGGATTGTCTAACCACGGAGAGCACGGAGGACACGGAGAGTCGGAGCAGAGCCGGACCCCTTGGTCTCGGTATTCCACTCCTTGATCTCCGTGTCCTCCGTGGTTAAAACATCAGGCGCGGAAGCCGTTTTCTAGATGGTAATAGACCTCGTTGTTGCGTAAGTCCTGCTTGAGCTGGGCGAGGCGGGTATCGGCATTGATATGCACGGTCTCGATACCGGCGATGGTCGCGAAATCCTCGAGCATCTCGCTCGTGACGGAGTAGCTGTAACCGGTGTGGTGGGCGCCGCCGGCGAGGATCCAGGACTGGCAGGCGGTCTTGAAGTCGGGCTTGCACTCCCAGACGGCACGGGCGACGGGCAGCTTGGGCATCTTGGGCACCTTGACCGCCACGACTTCGTTGATGAGCAGACGGAAGCGGTTGCCGAGATGCACGAGGGAGGCGTTCAGCGCCTCGCCGGTGGGGGCGTCGAACACGAAGCGCACCGGATCCTCCTTGCCGCCGATACCGAGCGGGTGGACCTCGACCCTGGGCTTGCCGGCCGCGATGGTCGGGCAAATTTCCAACATGTGCGAGCCGAGCACCTGGTGTCCGCCGGGCGCGAGGTGATAGGTGTAGTCCTCCATGAAAGAGGTGCCGCCGGGCAGGCCGTCGCCCATGACTTTCATCGCACGGACGAGCGCGGCCGTCTTCCAATCGCCTTCGCCGCCGAAGCCGTAGCCCGCCGCCATGAGGCGCTGGGTGGCCATGCCGGGGAGCTGGCGGAGACCGTGGAGATCCTCAAAGGTATCGGTGTAACCCTTGGCGCCGATGCTCTCCAAAAACGCGGAAAGACCCAGCTCGAGACGCGCGCTGTAGCGCAACTCCTCGTGGCGTTTGCCGCCCTTTTTCAACTCGGCGGAGACGGCGTAGAGTTTCTCGTAGTCGGCGCAGAGGCCGGTGACAGTCTTGTCGGAGATGGCGTTCACCTGGGCGACGAGGTCGCCTACACCGTAGCCGTTGACCTCGAAGCCGAACTTGATCTCGGAGGCGACCTTGTCGCCCTCGGTCACGGCGACGTAGCGCATGTTGTCCCCGAAGCGGGCAAACTTGGCGCCCTGCCAGTCGTGCCAAGCGCGGGTGGCGCGCATCCAGGCGGAGATGCGGTCCTGCACCTCGGCATCGGACCAGTGGCCGACCACGACCTTACGGCCGAGGCGGAGGCGGGTGTGCAGGAACCCGGCCTCGCGGTCGCCATGGGCGGCCTGGTTGAGATTCATGAAATCCATGTCGATCGACGACCAAGGCAGGTCGCGATTAAACTGGGTGTGCAGGTGCAGGAAGGGCTTTTTCAGCGTGGTGAGCCCGCGGATCCACATCTTGGACGGCGAGAAGGTGTGCATCCAGAGCACGAGGCCGGCGCAGTTGGCATCGCTGTTGGCCTCGACACAAACCTTGGCAATCTGGTCGGCATCCACGAGGAGGGCCTTGAACTTCAGGGGAAGCGCGAGACGTTTGGAGGCGACGAGACCGTCGACAACAGTCTGGGCGTTGGCCGCAACCTGCTTGAGCGGGCCGGGGCCGTAGAGGTGCTGCGAACCGCAGACGAACCAGATTTCGGGAGTGGAGAGGTTTACGAGGGACATGGTGAAAAAAGTAGTGAGTAGGTGGGAACGGAGTGAGGGGAGCGCGAAGCAGGGGGCGAATTTGGCGGCTGGTATGCTCGCTACTCGCTACCGGCTGCTCGCACCTTTGATTTCCAGCAGGTCTTTCATGAGGCGGGAGAGGTCGGCAGACTTATTCAGGCCGCCAAAGCTGTCGTGGAGTTGCCGATACAGCGCGTAGAGCTGGTCGTAGACCTTCACGTTCGCGGCCTTCGGCTTGTAGGCGACCTTCTTGAGGCGGGTCATCTTCCTCTGGGCCGTGGCGAAGTCGGGATGTTCTCCCGCGAGCACGGCGGCGGAAATGGCGGAACCCAGCGCGCAGGCCTGGGACGAGCCGGCCACCAGCATGGTGCACCCGGTGACATCGGCGTATATCTGCATGAGTAGGGGGTTCTTCTCGGCGATGCCGCCGGCGCAAACCACGCGTTCGATGGGCACACCGTATTCCTTGAAACGCTCGATGATGGCACGCGCCCCGAAGGCGGTGGCCTCGATTAACGCGCGATAGAGCTCGGCCTTGGTGGTGTAGAGCGTGGCGCCGACGGTGAGGCCGGTGAGGAGTTGGTCGACGAGGATGGTGCGGTTGCCGTTGTTCCAGTCGAGGGAGAGCAGGCCGGACTGGCCGGGCTTCAACTTGGCCGCCTCGGCGGTGAGCCGGGCATGGAGCGAGACGTCGCCGAGCACGCCTTCGACAAACCATTTAAAGATGTCGCCCACTGCGGATTGGCCGGCCTCGAGGCCATAGTAACCAGGCAGAATGGCACCCTTGACGATGCCGCAGATGCCGGGGATATCGGCCACCGTCTTGCCGGCCGAAACCACGCCGCAATCGCAGGTAGAGGTTCCGATGACCTTGACCAGGGTGCCCTCGGTCACGCCGCTGCCAATCGCACCATAATGAACATCCATCTCACCGATGGCGATGGGGATGCCGGGGGGAAGACCGAGCTTCTTGGCCCATGCCGCGGAAAGCCCGCCGGCCGAGGCCGTGGCGTCATGCGCGACGTCGTAGAGCCGGTCGCGTAGATCGGCGAGGGCGGGGTCGAGCCGGGCGAGAAATTCCTTGTCGGGCAGACCGCCCCATTCGTCGGCGTAGAGGGCCTTGTGGCCGGCGCAGCACACGCCGCGCATGACCGCCTTCGGATCGCTCACACCGGCGAGCACGGACGGTATCCAGTCGGCCAACTCC
>Ga0247831_1008817_pt1 | contig 10408 bp, 7 predicted proteins | sample LaCruzMarch2015__9_FD_192406 | JGI IMG/M metagenome (GOLD analysis project Ga0247831, IMG submission 192406) | Freshwater microbial communities from meromictic Lake La Cruz, Castile-La Mancha, Spain - LaCruzMarch2015_1m | ecosystem: Environmental > Aquatic > Freshwater > Lake | place: Spain...
AACTTTATGGCTATTGATGCACCCATTTTTAATTGGCAAAATATTGAAGCAACTGACCAATTTGCACGACAGTTTGGAATTTATGTGAAAGGAAAAGTGCTTAAAAACGATAGGTTAGATTACCGTGCTTCTATTAATTTTCCTTATGCATTGCCGCGCGGAACAGCCTTAACACGATTGGACACTACAGCTGCTAAAAACAATTTAGAAATAGCCAATTACCGTGGAGGTGGGCATCCAAAAAATGCATTTCAAGGGTATTTTCAATATCAGTTTTGGGACATTGAAAACAATCTGCTACCATTTACTGTGGGCACTTATTTGGGCACTAAAAAAGTATTCAATATTGGCGTTGGAGCTTACTACCATAAAGACGCAATGTGGGGGGCAAAGCCTAATTCGATAACCAGCAAATGGGATACAGCAAGATACGATCAGTTATTTATTTCGTTTGATGCTTTTCTAGATTTGCCTTTGAAAAAGGGATTCGCATTGACTACCTATCTAAATTATAATCATTTTGATATGGGTAAAAACTATGTGCGAAACATTGCCATTGACAATCCTACCAATGGAGTAATTGCCTCACAGGCAAGTTTTAATGGTTCGGGCAATGCCATGCCAACAACTGGCACAGGTACTATTATTTACGCACAATCGGGTTTGTTACTTCCTAAAATGGGAAAGTTAGGCAAGCTTCAACCTTACGCAGCGCTTACAGTTTCAGCATTTGAACGCATAAAAGACAAGGATATTACACCTGATTTTGGTCTTAATTGGTTCATCAACGGACATTCATCCAAGGTAACATTAAATTATCGTTTACGTCCGGTTTTTAAAGCCTCAGATGCTTCTAAACCATACGGCGACATCGTTTTAGACAGCCGGAAACCCGAAATTTCAATTCAATTTCAAGTTTATTTATAATCACCAACACTACAAATTATGGAAACAACACAACCCAAACAAAGCATCTTTAAAGTGATTGGTGCTTCATCATTAGGAACTTTAATAGAATGGTACGACTTCTATATATTTGGAAGCTTGGCAGTAATTATAGGAAAGCAATTATTTCCGGCAGATGCAGGAGCTTCTGCATTGATAAACACGTTGGCAATTTTTGCAGCAGGATTTATTGTACGTCCTTTTGGAGCATTGGTATTCGGAAGATTGGGCGATTTAATTGGCCGTAAGTATACATTTCTTTTAACGCTCGTTTTGATGGGTGGTTCCACGTTTTTAATTGGGCTGATTCCATCGTATAGTAAAATTGGATATGCCGCACCAATTTTGGTTTTGGTATTAAGATTAGTACAAGGTTTGGCTTTGGGTGGAGAATATGGTGGTGCTGCAACCTACGTAGCAGAGCATGCACCGGCAGGAAGACGAGGTTTTTTTACCAGTTGGATTCAAACTACAGCTACCTTGGGTTTATTCCTTTCTTTAGGTGTTATTGTATTTACTAAGAATATGTTAGGAGCCGAAACATTTGCCGATTGGGGCTGGAGAGTTCCTTTTTTACTTTCCATTTTATTGGTGGTTGTTTCTATTTACATAAGGATGAAGATGCATGAATCTCCTATGTTTTCTAAACTTAAATCAGAAGGGAAAATATCTTCAAATCCCTTAAAAGAGAGTTTTAGGAATAAAGCAAATTTCAAAATGGTATTGCTGGCTTTGTTTGGGGCTACTATGGGGCAAGGTGTAATTTGGTACACAGGTCAGTTTTATGCACAATCGTTTTTGGAGAATACTGTGAAACTCGATTTTAATGAATCTCGCTACATTTTATTGTGGGCCATATTATTTGCCACACCATTTTTCGTAGTATTTGGAAGCTGGAGCGACCGTGTAGGACGTAAATGGATAATGCTTACTGGAATGTTGTTGGGAATTGTTTGTTACAGACCAATTTACCAGACATTTTTAGATAAGACAAGCACAGAAGTTCTTACAACTGCAAGCATTACCAGCGAAACCGAACCTGTAGTTAAAAGGGAATTAATTAAAGAATCAAATGACTCTTTAATTACCACATCAACATTTAAGCAATTGAGCACTGGTGCGGCTTTTAAAGAGGTGCACGCGGAAACAAGATTCAACGACCCTGGCAAAACTGCTGAAGTTAAAACCACTTTAATAGATAAAAAATTAAGCAATAGTGATTTTTGGTTATTCGTATTCCTTGTATTCATTCAGATTATTTTTGTTACGATGGTTTATGGGCCCATTGCTGCATTTTTAGTGGAATTGTTCCCAACTAAAATTAGGTACACATCTATGTCATTACCATACCATATTGGCAACGGTGTTTTTGGCGGGCTCGTGCCGTTTATTGCAACATTAATAGCAAGTTATGGCGGTTCTACTCCTTTGAGTGGTTTGTGGTACCCAATTGGAATTGCTGCTATTTCATTTGTAATTGGAGCAGTATACATTAACAACAAAATTGACGAAAACGTAAACGATTAATCATTCAGAAAAAACTCAGAAATTATGAATACAATCAAAAAAATATTAGGCGTAGTTTGGATAATACTTGCGCCAACATTAGTAGTACTGATGTTTAGCCAGGCATTTAAAAAGATTGGTGAAGCTACAGCAGGCATTATGCGCACCAATACGATATTGCAGTGGAGCATTATTTTAATCATTTTTATTCCTATTTCCATTGGTCTAATTATTTTCGGATACTATGCTGCAAAAGGCGAATACGAGCATTTGCCGGAAAGTTCCGATGAATTATAAGGTAAGTACATTCTAAGAATAGCCGCAAGTAATTTTTACCTGCGGCTTTTTTCATTATTATTTCTTACTTTTCACTCCAATCCATTAAATATGAATAACAACAAGCGACAAAAAAACGTATCCCTATTTATTCTTTTACTGCTTTTATTTTGTTATCCAATATTTTCAATATTCAATATAAATGACACATTTTACAATATACCTGTTTTGTATGTTTACATAGGAATTGTTTGGTTGGTGGCTATTATATCTTTATTTATTTCTTCAGAATTTAAACCTATCCGCAAATCAAGAAAACCAAATGAGTAGCTGGATAGTTATAGTATGTGGTTTATTGTATTTGGTATTACTCTTTGCTGTAGCCTATTTTGCTGAATACAAGTTAAAAAAAGGCAAAAGCCTAATTAATAATCCTTATGTGTATGCTTTGTCGCTTTGTGTGTATTGCACTGCATGGACCTATTATGGAAGCGTGGGGCGCGCAGCTACAGAAGGAATAGACTTTTTAGGCATTTACATTGGACCAACTTTAGCTGCAGCCTTGTTTTTTCCGGTGTTAAGTAAGATAATTCAGATTACAAAAGCACAGCGCATCAATAGCATTGCCGATTTTATTTCTACCCGATATGGTAAAAATATTTCTATTGCGTCTGTTATAAGTGTAGTTTGCATTATTGCAGTAATACCATACATCGCATTGCAAATAAAGGCCATTGCTATAAGTTTGAATGTACTTACAGCCAATACTTTAGCTGAAAATAGTGTTATTTATATTACATTAGTTTTAGCCGTATTTATTGTTATTTTCGGGACGCGTTCGGTGGATGCTTCTGAGAAACACGAAGGAATGGTAGCTGCAGTTGCTTTTGAATCTGTGGTAAAATTGGTTGCATTTGTTGCAGCTGGAATATTTGTGACTTACGGCGCATTTAATGGTTTTACGGATGTATTTGAACAAGCTGCAGCCAAAACAGATTTGCGTAAGTTGTTTACGCTGAACGGAGAAAATGTTTACATGAGTTGGTTTACCATCATTATACTTTCTATGTCGGCAGTTCTTTTTTTACCAAGGCAATTTCAAGTTGGAGTAATTGAAAATGTGAGTGAAAAGCACCTAAAAAAAGCTGTGTGGCTGTTTCCTTTATACCTTTTATTTATTAATGTATTTGTTTTGCCTATTGCTTTTGGTGGTAAATTGTTGTTGCCAGCAACTACAGATGCTGACACTTTTGTGTTGGCGATTCCCTTGTTTTTTAAACATGATGTGTTGAGCTTACTTGTGTTTATTGGAGGACTTTCAGCAGCTACAAGTATGATAATTGTTGAAACTATTGCATTAAGCACAATGGTAAGTAACAATTTGGTGATGCCGATTTTATTTAGCCAACATGCATTTGTAAGCGGTGTAGACCAATCGATTAGAAAATTGATACTTTATATCAGAAGGTTTAGCATTATTCTAATTCTGTTGATTGCCTTATTGTTTGATGTTTTTATTGCGCAGTATTTTTCTTTGGTTTCTATTGGTTTGATTTCGTTTGCTGGCATTGCACAATTGGCACCTTCAATTTTAGGTGGTATTTATTGGAAATCTGCTTCAAAGACAGGTGCTTTGGTTGGTATTATTATAGGTTTTACAGTTTGGTTTTATACAATGATAGTTCCTGCTTTGGCCAATACACAATTAATAAACGCTTCAATTTTGATAAATGGCCCATTTGGAATTTCATGGTTAAACCCAACGGCCTTGTTTGGTTTAAAGGGTTTTGATTCAATAACACACGGTTTAATTTGGAGTATCTTGTTGAATGTTGCGGCATTTTTCTGGATTTCGTTATATACTAAACTTAGTGCACAAGAGGTAATACAAGCAGAATTGTTTGTAGACATTTCGAAATACAATGTTCCAGAACAAAGTTTAATTTGGCGTGGAACTGCTTATATGCCTAAATTACATAAACTTTTGGCAAATTTTATTGGTCAAGCGAGGGCTCAAAATCTGATAAATAATTATGCAAACAGGCATAAAATAGATTTAGAAAAGCAGGGAAATGCAGACCCGCTGATGGTGAATTTTGTAGAACGCATTCTGGCAGGCGTTATAGGTTCTGCTTCAGCAAGAATTATGGTAAGCACCGTAACCAAAGAAGAGGAAATTAGTTTGAAAGAAGTGTTTAAAATGTTGCACGAATCTCAACAATTTATTGAGTTAAATAAGGAACTCCGCAAGAAGTCACTGGAACTTACCAAGGCTTCGGAACAGTTAAAAGAAGCTTACAGTCAACTGAAGAAAATGGATGAGGCGAAAGATGAATTTTTGTACACAGTAACTCACGAATTGCGTACACCGCTCACTTCCATCAGATCATTATCTGAAATAGTGCACGACAATACCGATTTGGATGAAGAGGAAAGGCAAAAATTTTTGAAGGCTGTGGTTACCGAAACCGAAAGATTGAGTCATTTAATAACGCAGGTTTTAAATCTAGAGAAATATGAAAATGGCAGACAGCAATTGCATTTAAGTTCATTTGATTTTGTAAAATTTACTGAAGAAACCATAGCTTCGTTTGCCATTTTGGCCAAAGAAAATGGAGTTGATTTCAAGTTAAACATGCCCAATAGTATGTTACTTATAAGAGCCGATAAAGATTTGTTGCAGCAAGTGATGGTGAATTTAATTGGTAATGCTATGAAATTTACCAAAACTGGCGACTGTATTGAGGTACACGTTGTAGAAGACACAGAACAATTAGAAGTAACGGTAAGCGATACTGGTAAAGGAATTCCACTCGAATGGCAGCCGTTTATTTTTGATAAGTTTTTTCAGGCCAAAAATCAGACTACCAAGAAACCGCTTGGTACAGGACTAGGTTTGGCAATTTGCAAAAGAATAATTGAAATGCATGGAGGTAGCATTGTTGTAAAAAGTGAACCTGAAAAAGGCGCCAGATTTACTTTTACAATACCTACCTTTGCATAGAATAAAAAAGGTAGTTTCATAGCAATTATGGGTGTTACAAGTAAAATTTTAGTGGTAGATGATGATCCGTATATTTTAATGTCATTGGAGTTTTTGATGCGCAAATCTGGATTTGAAGTAATGATTGCACGCAATGGAACCGAAGCTTTGCAATTGCTCGATTCACATAATCCAAGTGTGGTTTTGTTAGATATTATGATGCCTGATGTGGATGGTTACGCCATTTGTAAGTTTATAAAATCAACTGAGAAACATAAGTTATGCAAAGTAGTTTTCTTAAGTGCCAAAAGTAAAGAAGCAGATATTCAAAAAGGATATGATTTGGGAGCTGATTTATATATTACAAAACCTTTTGCAAATAAAGATTTGGTGAATAAAATTAAAACAATGATAGTTTGAAACTTGTGATTTGCGCAAGTGATTGCAATGGAAACCCGGTGCAAGGCCCTTTGCCGAGCAGCGAGTTGTAATGGAAAGCACGGTTTACAAAACAAAATTGAATTGCTTAACTTCTACAAAGAGCTTATTTTGTTTTGTAAATGCGCCCAAAAAACTAATTTAATTGGGTGTTTGTATTGTTTTTTCTGAGTAATTCAAAAATTAAAACTGCGTAAATCGCTATGCAAGGAACTGCTTTTAATACATATGGTTTTACCCATTCGTTTAACAAATAACGCGGAAACAAATCAGTAGGACTTAGGCTCACAAATAAAAATGCGGAGAGAAATAAAATGGTTTCCCAGTTTCTTTTTTGACTATTAAAATACCATAATAAAACACCTGTAAAAGCAATAACAAACGTTGGAGATTCTGCTTTGTGGTTGAATATTACCAGCCAAATGAGAATGGTTGCGAGGTAATTAATTTTAAAAGAAGTGTTGCTCCATTTATTGAATTGGAAAATGGGCAATAAAAGGCTAATAATTCCAACTAATAATATGAATACTGATGCAGACGTAAATTGAAACCAGGTTTGTAGCCAACCTTGTACAGAAAGTCCGATGCTATCGTTAAAATCCCAGCTGAGCAAGTGAAACCAGCTTTTGTAAAAGAAAATTAACTGATTTAAATCGATAAAAAATAAGGGTAAAATTCCAATGATAATGGCTGAAATTAATTCAGCGGAAAATGATTTAAAATAGTTTTTATAAAATAGAAAAATGATAAATAAAGGAACTCCGAATATTTTAATATATGCACTCATTACTACTAAAATGCTGGCTGCAATGAGCCTGTTTTTTTCAAGCAGAATAAATGTCCAAATGGCTAATCCTGCTAGTAAGGCATTGCACTGGGAATTTTGAATAGAGATAATAACTTCTGGTAAAATTAAATAACAAATTGCAGCTCTAATGCGTGGAAGAAAATAGGGGATTTTTTAAAATTGCGAAGAGGTGGAGACTACATCTAGTATGATATTGCAAGTAAATTACTTAATTGGCAATACCGAATTTTGAGTTAAGGAAAATGATTTAAATACAATTAAAAAAGTCTTATTGCATATAACCTTGGTAATCGTCTTGGTTTTTTTTATTGACCATTCTAACAATTTCGTTCGAAATTAATTCTGTTGCATTCGAATTCCAATGAGTATCATCAAGATGATACAATAAATTCATATTGTTTTTTCTATAATCATTATAAATTTTCAGTGTGTTTATTGTTGAAATACCCTCATTCTTTAATATTGAATCTAATTTAAATAAATAATTTGGTTGTTCCAAAAAAGGGACAAGTTCATAATATACTGTTTCTTTATCAGGCATAGGCATAAATATAAATTTTATGTTAAGCGAGTCGCAATATTTTTTATACGATTTAAGATTAATTAAAGTTGTTTGCAAATCACCTTCATTGTGTTTTTGATTAGCACCCTGAAAAAAAAACATATTTGAATTAACTTTTGAAGGTATACCATATCCTTTGGATTTACTAATGCGAGCTTGAAGCCAATCAATTGAAGAAAGTTTAAAAGCTTTATCTATAAATACATTAATATTATAAAATGAAAATACTTTAGAAGCCATTTTTTCAATAAAACTTTCTTTTATAGAAATAATTGGTTCGGGAATATTTCTTTCAACTTTAGAAAAAATTATTATTTTTGGTTTTTTTATTACTCCAATTTTCAGAAAATAATCAAATTGAGAAATTGAACTTGGAGACATATTATAAATCTTTTTGTTCGATTTAGATTTAACTTTATTTGAGACCAATTCATTTTGACTTAAACCGCTTCCAGCAATAAATGAATCGCCAATAAATAAGATATCTGCTTCATCAACAAATTCATTGTTTCTAAAGCCTAATTTGTCCGTAATCCAAAATTCAGATTTCACTATTGCTTTATCTGTATGATGGCATAAATCACCATTTGCATTCATTAAAGTTACCGAATTAGGATAGAAACTTGAATAATGTGGAACTCTAGTAGCAAATGAAATACTTTCCCATGTTCTAAATGCGAAAAAAGTTGAAGGTAATAGACCTTCTATTATTAATAAAACAATAATTGGAGTTAAAAACAGGAAAATATTGAGAATGAATTTTTTCATTTTTAAAACTGGAAATAGATAAATTGTTGTTCTGAACCTGCAAAGAAGTATATAGTTAAAATGATAATGTAATAAAAAGCCAATCTTATGGGTTTATACCATTTTGTTCCTAAATTTGCAATTGCATATTGTTGTTCTCTGCCAAGCCATTCTAGTAAAATAAAAAGCAATACCAATAAAGGAATAGAATAACCTAATTTCCAAACTACAAAATTAATTGTTTCTATATATGAAGACTTTTGGAAAAGACCAGTAAAGATGCTTTTTACAAAGCTTATTGCATGATGCATATTATTTGCACGAAAGAAAACCCATGCAAATACAGTTAAACTAAAAGTGATTCCCATAGCAAAGAATTCACGCATAGTTGGAAGATATTTACCTTGTGCAACAATATTAAGATAGCTTCTATTAGTATTAAAAATAATAGATGGCATTATATATAATGCATTTAGAAAGCCCCAAACAATAAATGTCCAATTTGCACCGTGCCAAAAACCACTCACTAAAAAAATTATAAAGGTATTTCGTATCTTCATCCACATTCCCCCTTTACTGCCACCTAAAGGTATATAGAGGTAATCCTTGAACCACGATGATAGTGAAATATGCCAGCGTCTCCAAAATTCAGCAATGTCTCTAGAGAAATAAGGAAAAGCAAAATTCCTTAATAGGTCTATTCCAAATAGTCTAGCAGTGCCTAATGCAATATCAGAGTAACCTGAAAAGTCACAATAGATTTGGAAAGTAAAAAATATTGCTCCAAGAACAAGCGTACTTCCTGAATAGTCAGATGAATTATTGAAAATTATATTTGCAAATTCTGCACAATTATCAGCGATAACAACTTTCTTGAATAACCCCCACAATATTTGTCGCAAACCATCAACCGCCTTAGAATAATCAAACTCTCTTTTTTTGAGAATTTGAGGCAAAAGATGTGTTGCTCTTTCTATTGGACCGGCCACAAGCAAAGGGAAAAAGCTAACAAAAACAGAATAGTCAATAAAATTTCTTTCTGGTTTTATTCTGTTTTTGTAAAGGTCAATCACATAGGATAATCCATGAAAAGTATAAAAAGAAATACCTACTGGTAATATTATTTGTAAAGAACCTAAATTTGCTTTAAATCCTAATAGTTGTAGTGCATCTGAAAATGAAGCAGCAAAAAAGTTGTAGTATTTAAAAATTCCAAGAAAACCTAAGTTGATTCCTATACTTAGCCATAGCCAAAATAGTTTTTTTCTCTTGTTTGAAGCTTCGTATATTTTTATGCCTGTATAATAGTCTAATAAAGTCGAGAAGATTAATAAAAACATAAACCTCCAGTCCCAACAAGCATAAAAAAAGTAACTTGATATGAGAAGTAAAACATTTTGAAGTCTTAAATTTCCTTTTGTAACAAACCAGTAAAATATAAATACAATCGGCAAGAAAATCGCAAAGTTTAATGAGTTAAAAAGCATCTTTTCAGTCTATTTCGTAATTTTTATATTTGCATTGTCTGTTTGTCTATATCAATTCCTAAAAATGGTTTATATGTGCATTATTCAAATTTATCTATTTTTATTTTTTTATTTTATCGTCTTCTTCTTTGTTTGCTAACTTTTTAGCACCAACTACTTATCTCTAATATTTTCAATAAGTTAATTTGTCAAATGTAAAAAATAGTTATATAACTTAAACAGTATAGTTCTGCTTAACTTTGAAAAAACTTGTATAGTTTTTTTAAGATGCCCTAAAAAACTAAATTAATTGGCTATTTGAATTGGTTTTTCTGAATAACTCGAAAATCAACACCACGTATATTGCTATGCAAGGAACGGCTTTTAGTACATAAGGTTTTACTATATGCTCGCGCAAATATTGTGGGAATAAATCTGTTGGACTTAGGCTTACAAGTATAAATGCAAATAGAAATAAAATGGTTTCCCAGTTTCTTTTTTGGCTATTAAAATACCATAATAAAACCCCTGTAAAAGCAATCACAAATGTGGGCGATTCTGCTTTGTGGTTGAATATTACCAGCCAAATGAGAATGGTTGCGAGGTAATTAATTTTAAAGGAAGTGTTGCTCCATTTATTGAATTGGAAAATGGGCAATAAAAGGCTAATAATGCCA
>Ga0247831_1008822_pt1 | contig 10404 bp, 8 predicted proteins | sample LaCruzMarch2015__9_FD_192406 | JGI IMG/M metagenome (GOLD analysis project Ga0247831, IMG submission 192406) | Freshwater microbial communities from meromictic Lake La Cruz, Castile-La Mancha, Spain - LaCruzMarch2015_1m | ecosystem: Environmental > Aquatic > Freshwater > Lake | place: Spain...
TGATTCCTGGGATTGCCTTATTTTACCCTTACCTTTCTCGTTACGAGACAGACAATCTTCTATGCGAAGTTAGCTATGCTTCGGATTGCTCGGCAGATAAAGAAAACACGCGGCGGAGTTAAATGTGGTATGGTGCCGCCGGCCTTGGTGTTAAGCATGAAGACTTGGACAGCATTCATCCTCGTTGCGACAGTCCACCAGAGCGCCGCATTCGCTTCAAGAGCTATTACATCGGTACGGCAACATGCCAAGACGCCTACCCTCGTCGCAATTAATATGGCAGTTAAGGAGGCAACATTCGGAATGGGATGTTTTTGGGAACCTGCAGAGTCTCTATTAAAACGTCCAGGCATACTTGCCACCAATGTTGGCTACGCAGGTGCACCACCAGGCAAGCCACCCCCCACCTATGATACTGTTTGCTTTGGTAATGATTGGGTTGAGGCCGTAAGAGTTGCATACGATGACGAAGCATTGACATATCGCGAACTACTCGATTACTTCTTTGAATATCAAAAACCAGGATATAAACGACAATATGCCTCGGTAATATTTGCGGGTGATCAATCCGAAGCAAAGGAGGCAAAACGATGGAAGGAGGAGAGAAGTAAGGAGAGAAGTAAGGAGGATGTAATGACCCAACGAAAGGATGGGGTATCATATGACATTATCGAAATCGAACCAAATTCTTCATTCTACCGAGCCGAGGAATATCACCAGAGATATTGGGAGAAACAACGACTGCGTGGACTACTTGCTGTTATTCTGATAGCAGGGGAAAGTGGAGTGTACAACAAGTACGTAGAGCGCTTCGTGGGGCTCAGTAATGTGGAATTAGTTTTTGGAATGTCCTTTGACGGGGTCTGTGGCGCCGTGTTCCTTGCCGGTGCAGCATGGATGTTAATAGAAAGATTGGTGGCGAGGAATGTAAGGGAATTGAAGCCAGGTGACCTAATAGCCGCCGTAGCTAAGCAGAAGTAAATCCAAAACAATTCTATTATTGTACCTACAGTAACATTATTATCTGTGATTGTCTAATCTTTTCTCTTATACTATCCCCTTGCCGTCGTCCTAAATAATCTCGCCCCCTCCCCCGAAGAGAGAGCAACCAATGTTACTTTATGCCGAGATCTTTCCGAACAATCTTTCCTAAAGCACTAAAGAAACCAGGTATACCCTCCATTGGTTTCTGCGGCGGCTCTAACCCGCTCTTCCCTCGTGACGACGCGGAAGTAGAATTGTTACTACTCTTGGTACTCGTCGAGTATGCCGCCTGTGTGGCCTTCTTATGCAGTTCATCGATGTGTGTATTCACCTGCTCCAATCCCTCATTCTTATATTTTTGAATATGTCTGTCGGTATGTACGACAAAGCGTTGAAATGTTTTAGACTCGGCCAGTCCCTTGACTAGTAGTTCATTGGCGATGTAGTGTGCCACTCGCTGGACGAATTGATTCATATTGCACAGACAAGGACACCGCACTCGTGCATTACTACAGTCTCAGAGTGGAGAAATGATGATTTGGCGGGACGAGAAGTGGTTGAGGCAATTTTTTTGTATGTACATGATGGCGTCGTGGTTAAAACTTACATCACAGACGGCCATCGTCACCGGGGCTGCATCGGGAATAGGGAGAGGTAATATGCAATCGACAGTTTCTTCCGTGTACCCTACAATGTACGAACGATTCAATCTCACGATTAGTTCTTCTTTCTTCTATTTACTTAGCAACTGCAATCGCACTCGGAGAGCAAGGCTGTAATATCCTACTAGCCGATACCATCGGTCAAACTGACAAGCTCGATGCAGTAGCGGCTGCATGTCACGATGCAGCCAGGAGTACCAACATTTTAATCGAGCCCTATCATTGCGATGTTACGAATTTGTTGCAAGTGAAAAATGCGATAGTAAGTGCGGACAATCTAGCTACCCGTGCATCTGTCTCATCATCGACTTCTTTGTCTGTAGTAGCATCCATACTTGTCAACTGTGCAGGAATAATACGTGATGCCAAACTAGCTAATCTATCAAATGAGCATTGGGACTCTGTAGTAAATGTCAATCTGAAAGGGACATTTCTCATGTGCCAACAATTCTGTGAACCCAATCGACTTCAATCACTTCTCAGGCCGGTGGGCGGAACGGGAGGGTCAATTATTAACATCGGTAGCGTTGTATCGAACTATGGCAATGTTGGTCAAATCAATTATGCAGCAAGCAAAGGCGGAGTGGTTGGGCTTACAAAAGCGCTAGCGAAAGAAATGGCTCTCATTTCTTGGAAGTCTGCCACAGCAGCAGGTGGAGTGAACGCTGGTGAGAGAGACAACGATAGGGACGACAATGACGATATCATAGAGGCGTGCATACCGCCAACTATTAGAGTAAATTGCATTCAGCCAGGATTTATAAATACTCCTATGGTCGATGCTGTGTCGGTAAAAGTTATGGCAGAGATGACAAGTAAGATAGCGTTACGACGACTAGGTCGCGTTGAGGATGTGGCAAATCTAGTACTCTTTTTGGCAAGTAATGACCGTAGTGGATACATTACTGGCGAGTCTTTTGAATGTAGTGGTATGCTCAGAATATAATAATCTTTTAAATATATTACACAGTAATAAAAACTTCTCGATTTATATCATGAGTATTCAACATTCATGAGATTATCATTGATATCCTGCATTTTGTCATGTATCTTATGGTAGACAAATGCTTCTGAGGGCAATTCATGTATTACATCATAAGTGGCAGAAATATTATACGTTAATGTAAGAATTGAAAGCATCCGTGGTATGAGTCTAGCATCCAAAGATATCATATCCAAGGGTAATAACTCTTCTAGCTTTTCCTCAATATACATTGCTATTTTCTTTCTACGTGCATCGACTATTCCCATCCTATTAATTGTTAGTATTGATTCAAGTTCCTTCCACTCAACCGTGTATCCACAGTTGAGAAAGACGTGTTTTAGTGCATGATTGCTGTTTGCGATAGTGTCCAAACTCTGCTTGTTAAGCATGCATGTTATCAATGGAGAGAACGATTGAAATAAGTTGTGATGGATATGCAATCGTCGTAGGTGTAGATTCCCTTGTAGTGCGTCGGTTAATGCAACCAGTCCAATATCACTAATTTGATTCCCATCGATCCATAAACATTCAACGATGCTATTCTCAAGTGCCTGAGCCATTGCTTGTACACCTGCGTCACGCAAATTGTTGTCACTGAGAATGAGCGTTCTGACCCCACCCATGATATCATTCTTCTTGCTATGAAACATCGTTGATTCTGGGTTACTAATATATCTAGCAGATTGATGTAACAAAATTAACGCGACGAAATGAGCTCCAGATGGACCAATGTCATTCGAACTTATGTCTAATGCCTTAAGATTAGTATTTGTCCGTAATGCCGTGGCAAGCATGTGCACACCACGCAGCCCTAGATCACGGGATGTGAAGATTATACGCACAAGAGCATCATCGTTCGCACGCAGTCGGTCGAGTAATATGTGATTGAGATTGGTGGGTGTGAATATCGTACGTGTTAGTGCCTTCATCCTCCCGACGACGAGAGTAGCAGTAACAATAGCAGTGACGACGAGATGACACAAGCACGCACAAGCTCCGATTATTTGTTCTGTAAAAAAAAGCCCGCCTCGCCCATCTCAAATTAATGAGTGCCTCTCTCCCCATGGCGGGACCCATAAGATCATATCTTTGGGGATCAGCAGTCGAACACTCGGAGAGTTCAAAATCAGCTGGGTTACATATTATATTCAAGAATTGTAGGGTATAATATCCTTAATCAGGTAGAGCAGCAGTAGCAAAGATGGCAGATATCAGCAATGCTCAAGCGGGACCACCGCCACCGCCTCCTCGTATTCGTCTAGGAATATGTGCCATGGACAAGAAGGCACGTGGCAAACCAATGAATGAAATAGTGAAACGTCTTGACCCCACACTCTTCGAGGCTGTTTACTTTGGTGATAATCTCCTCTTAAATGATCCAATCGAAACATGGCCTGTCTGTGATGTCCTAATAGCCTTCTTCTCAAATGGCTACCCGCTCGAGAAGGCGGAAACATATGCTGACTTGCGTAAACCGTACATGCTAAATGATCTCGGGATGCAACGTACTATCATGGATCGACGTAAGATCTACGACCTATTAGTTGAGGGGGGCATTGATGTCCCACGTCATGTATATGCCAGTCGCGATGGATATGTCACAACCACAATTGAGAAAGAAAGGAATGGTGGCAAGAGTTCAGACTTGTTATCCAATCTATCACTGTCGTGGAGACAAAAATTTGTACAACCTCAAATTGAGGAGCATGATGACTACATTGTCGTTGATGGTACAGTTATCCATAAACCCTTCGTCGAAAAGCCAGTGGATGCCGACGATCATAACATATGGATATTCTACCCCAGCTCGGCCGGGGGTGGGTGTAAGAAGTTATTCCGGAAGATTGGAGACAAGTCGTCTGACTTTTTCCCCGACGTGAATGAGATCCGGAGAGAGGGGAGTTACATCTATGAGGCATTTATGGAAACTCAGGGTACTGATGTGAAAATGTGTAAGTTTAGTTGACTACAGTCAATATCACTTTGACTTCAGTTACTATGTCCATACCATCTCACATTGCATCATACTTCTTCTTCTCTCCATCCTCTCTCATCTCTTCTTCAGACACTGTCGGACCTGACTATGGACATGCCGAAGCGAGGAAGAGTCCTGCTATTGATGGTAAGGTGACAAGGAACAAGGATGGGAAGGAGGTACGATTTCCGGTCATTCTTACGATGAGGGAGAAGGAAATTGCCAGGAGGATCACTTTGGTTTTCAGACAGCTTGTCTGTGGCTTCGACATCCTCCGTGTCCAAGAGGGTGACTCTCTGGTCTCGTTGGTGATTGATGTTAATGGATGGAGTGCCGTGAAGAATAGCAAGAAGTATTATGACGACTGTGCTTTAATCTTATCAGAGCACGTACTCGCAAAGATGCAACCCAAGGCGGTCACATGCATTTCGGCGCTATCGCCTCTTATGACGACAGTGAAGAATCTTAATCGCATAACGTCGCTCGGAACTGTTGGTCGCATAGTATCCATGAATCCGAAGCTAAGTGCAAGGCATAAACGTAATTCTACGACATTTGACGCCCCCGTGAGCGAAATTCCTCATGAACTAGCGCTTAACCCAGCCTCTCTGCAATCTATGAGAACCAAGACTCAGACTCATCAAGAAGAGTTACGTTGTGTTATCACTATCATTCGTCATGGTGATCGTACACCCAAACAGAAGCTCAAGCGTGATATTGAATCAGAAGATTTTCTCAAGTACTTCGAGGACCATTCGAAGAATGCAAAAGCATTAAAGATTAAGGAAAAGAACGAAATGTTGTCATTCTTGGAGTTGGTCAATGCAAGTATCACCAAATTGGAACTACAGGGTGGTACTAATCCTGGTGTCATGCAGAGAGCGTTACAAATTCGGAGTATCTTGGAACGATCCAAGATCACTGGTTTGAATCGTAAGATACAAATGAAACCTCGTAAATGGGAGGAAACTCCGGATAGTGCTAAGAAGAAAGTTTCTGCTCTCCAATTAATCGTGAAGTGGGGAGGTGATTTGACTATCCTTGGGGAGAAGCAGGCTGAACGATTAGGCAACCGTCTACGTGAGGAGCTTTACCCTTCAAACAATGACGGAGGCATCCTCCGGCTTCACTCCACCTTCCGACACGATATGAAGATTCGAACATCTGATGAAGGTCGTGTAATGAAGACTGCAGCGGCCTTCACCAAGGGTATGCTTGAGCTCGAGGGTGATCTTCCACCGATTCTCGTCTCCTTGGTCCACAAGGAGAAGGATTCGCTGCATATGCTTGATCACACAGGGCACACAGCAGTGGAGGCTGATCTGAAGAAATGCAAAGACAGGATTAGTATATTGATGACGCAAGACATCAACTACGCAGACATGACTAAAGAAATGCGAGAGAGTTTAGTTGGTCCAGAATGTCTGGTTTCTTTACACAGATCATTGAAGAAGATAGGAAATCCAAGAAAGGCTCTAGCTGCTATATATTCAACCATTGGAAATCTTTGTTTGGAGCTTGAGGTTATGTTTGGTGGCATGGAGGAAGATGTTGTTGAAGGAGGGCACAGGCATTCTTTCCACCAACATCAGGAGGTATTGAGCGGAATTAAGTTGTACAAGGGAGAGTCCCTGCAAGAGCTTTATGACCGATGGACTTTCGTCCAGGATAAGTTTTACGACAGAAAGAAGGATCGCTTTGATTTGTCAACGATTCCAGACGTTCATGACAATGCGCGATTTGATATGTTGCACGTAAGTCCCTTCATATGATTTTTTTTCTATTTTTGCATCCCATCTGACAACCATTCTATTTTCTAAGAATCGTCATCTGGGTTTGACGGAGACTCTATCCAAGCTCTATGATTTGGCGAAAGACTTTGCGGACTGTATTGTTCCACAGGAATATGGACAAACAATCGAAGAAAAGCGAGGGATCGGAACCAGGATGTGCAGAACTCTTCTGGAAAAGATCAAGTGAGTGTAGCTTCGTAACAATTCATTTGTAAATAATACAATTTCTGATCACAGGTGAATCTCATAATTATTCCATCCAAATCAGCTACGATCTTAAAATTGCCCGCGAGGATAACCAAGTCGATATGCGATACTTGATCAACATGGATTATTCCGCGGACCTTTCTATTAACTCAATGGGCCGTCGAGTGAGGTCTCGGTTATACTTCACATCTGAATCACATTTGCACTCTCTCTTAAATGTGCTCCGTTTCACGTCATCTGCCGCGAGTCCCTTATCACAAAAAGGACAAGATATCATAGCCAGTGCGAGTGAATTATGTTATCTGACTCAGGTTGTGATTCGGTTGTTTGAAGATCACTCGAAGCCAGTCACTTTTTCCCGACGTTTCCGTGTTGAGATTATGTTCAGTCCAGGTAAGTTATGTTAACGATTTTAATGCATCATTGTTTCTTCGCAAATGAGATCTAAAAATTTGCAACCCTTTTTTCCTATCATCTTATCCAGGTGCAACTGCAACACCTCTTCATATGGCTGAACTTGACAAGGAACAGGATGACAGTCGTTTTGACACTGAGAAGTTGCAAGTAATCTCAATTGAAGGATTAACCTGTGAGCAAGTGGAAGCTTACTTTGCCGAAGCGATCAAAGAAGGAGAAACTGAGGACGACGATGGCGATGCAAATTCCATTCCTCCACCTTGGCATCCTGCGACCAACAGGAAGAAGGAGGAGAAGACGGAGAAGAAGGAGGAGCAGACGAAATCAAAGTCTGATATGCGACAGACGCTTCACCGCTTATCGTCATCTACGTGGCATCCGGATACTGATCCTGATCACCCGTCAAGAATGACTAAAGTGAGTAAAGAGGTTGACGAATTTGTACACAGTAAGAATTTTAGGCGTGCAGCTGCTGTTTTGGGAGTTACAGTGGGAGCTGGATGCCTCATTGCGATGTTGAGAACATTCAAACCAAGGGCAAGGTGAATGTATGGGAATTTTCTTTCTTGTTTAGTTGATTTGTCTTGTGTGTTATGTATGAAATGAAAATGGGGATGAAGCCCTTTGTTTGTTAATTTGTCTGGTGGTATTGAAAATGGGAAAGAAAAGAAGCCCATGTTTAGTTGATATTGTAATAATAATTAAAAGCATTAACGCCTCTCCTTCTTGTTACCGCTTTCGCTGCTGCTACTACTACTATTACATCCACCGTTGTTTCTATTGGCCTTCTTGCCCTTGTACACGCCTCCACCGCCATCAAGATCCGAGCTTCCGCGTCCATTCCTCAAACGCCGCAATCGCATCATTTCAGTCGGAATAGCATTTGCCATGGCTCGACGTAATGGTTCCTCGACAGAAACATCGGACTTTAAATCATCCACAACTCCATCTTTTGACTTGGCCGTCCTAATCACCGGCCACATTGTTGATCCACGTTGATTCTGCAATACAAAGACACCGGTATCGTAAGTACTATCTCGAAAACGATCCTGACGTTGATGTTGTGCACCATCACAAAAACCATGATCAGCAGCTGCCACAAGGAAGAACGTTTGTTTATATATACTGGCGTCCAATGCGACATATGATGGATCATCTAACCAACCGGGTATTATGATTACAAAGCTCATGGGACCGGTAGCATGCTCTAACAAGTTATGTATATGTGTAACCATCGCTATCATAACCTCCTCAATGAAGGGTGGATTAGCCTCGAAGCTACCATGTCTTGGATGTAAGTTGAAGAAATTACCAGTAGCACCAAAGCACTTATCCACAAGGGGGAAGGCACTTGCATACTCCGCGCAGGTACAATTCAGTGGACTTGCAAAGCATTCAAACCGAACATTGAACCATGACCGTAGTACATCAAAGACATGCTCTGATAGTGCCATTTGGAAGCCATGTCCAAGTACACTATGATATCGTGATAATACACAGTAAATTAGTTTGTGAAAATCTGAATCAGAATATACATCGTTGCTGCCGTTGTCACCACTGCCACTAATGCGATTGTTACAATGCGCTGTCAGTAACAGACGGAGCTTCTCATAATGGCCATGATTAAGCTTGTAAAGCTTATTCGTTTTATTCTTCTTTCGCCCAGAATCATCATCGTCAACACATGTAATTGTAAAGTCAAGAGAATGTCGATGTGATGTGACCGACACAACATTCCGCGAAATCTCTTGCTCAAGAAATGTCATTCCCAATTGTGCAGTTGTTGATGATGACAAGTCCACTACTTCTTGTGTTTCAAGCTTCCTCTTACGCCCCCTACCATTACTAATACTATTCATTCTACTATTATGGCTATCGGCTATATCACTACTTGTACTACTACCTGTCGTTACTATAGTATTCTTCCGAATTGCTCTACGACGTTGAATTTCAATCTTTTTTCGTTGCCGATTACTCATACCGCCACCACCAACCTCGATATCAGTGAGACTAGAAGTGTAATTGTTTATACTGACACTCGACGTTTGTCCTGACGGCGAAGATGATGGTGGCAACTTCTTCAACAACATGAGTTTAGCAGTATATTTCACAAGTTCATCTGCCGCAGTAATCGCCGCCTGTCCCAACTTTGTCACTATAGTTGTAGCGTCTTGTATGGAACATCCACCACGGACTAAGTCGGCTATACATCCAGTGTCAATATATCCCGTGTTTGGTACTACCTCCTCCTCCTTCTTCAATTCAGTTGTTGCATCAACTCCTGCAGCAGCAGCAGCAGCAGCAGTTGGTCGATGTAATAATTCATACAATTTACATCGACATTGCCATCTTTCCCATGTATATATTGGTGGTACTATATTGCCATTCTTACATAATGAACTAAATGTTTCACGTAATGCTTTGATTACTCGTGCACGTTTAATTTCGGTTAAATAGTCCATATTAATTTGAGATTGTCGTTGTTGTTGGTGTTGCTTTTGATAGTGTTGTTGGTCGGTCGTACTACTAATGTCGGATGATATTGCCGAGGTTGTTGTTATTGTAGTGTCATCATGGTGTTGACTCGTATAACGCCGATGACCGAGTCGACTCGTCGTCTCCTCCTTTTCTCCCACATCGGCGCGTATTAGTTTGTAAAATGATGATGATGTATCATCGCCCGCCACTCCAGGGAGCACGATTCCATCAACGGCGATATTGCTGTCATTGCGTCTTTTTCCACTCCCCGCCGCCATCGTGGTACCGCCGCCCTTAGCAGCAACACCATTCCCCCCTTTCCTACTGATCTGCTGATCGGCAACTATTACTACCCGCCTTTGAGCAGCAGCCTTGGTCGTGCGGTGGAGCGATCGGACTGTTTTGGCTCTCTCACGACTTTTACGACTCATAGGTCGTTGTTGCTGCTGCTGCAGTAGTGGATGCGACAGCAGCATGCCGTCGGGTTGGGGAGTGTGGTTACCGCACCCTTTCTCCATATGATGCGATACACGTACATATGAATATTATGTGTATGTAGGTACCCATATGCGCAACATGCCTGTGCGGGTACTGGGCGGCTAGTGCGGGTATGGCATTTTCGACTGAGGACGATACGCGTACGGTCCTTTATTCTGCTGTGCCCATACTGGCAGAATGCCATTACTCGAACATCCGTGACTCCAGTGTCTGTATTGGTATGACGATACGGGTACTGGCATGTCCGACTGAGGACGATACAGGTACTGGCCTTTTTGACTGAGGACGATACGGGTACTGGCATGTCCGACTGAGGACGATACGGGTACTGGCATGTCCGACTGAGGACGATACGGGTACTGGCATGTCCGACTGAGGACGATACGGGTACTGGCCTTTTATAAT
>Ga0247831_1008826_pt1 | contig 10399 bp, 7 predicted proteins | sample LaCruzMarch2015__9_FD_192406 | JGI IMG/M metagenome (GOLD analysis project Ga0247831, IMG submission 192406) | Freshwater microbial communities from meromictic Lake La Cruz, Castile-La Mancha, Spain - LaCruzMarch2015_1m | ecosystem: Environmental > Aquatic > Freshwater > Lake | place: Spain...
ATGGAATGTATATCCTTAATCTAAAAAATGATGAGTCCGTGCTATTATCAACAAAGATTAGTAAATAAAATGATATGAGAATAACCTTAATCTTTTTGTCCTTTTTTATTTTAGTAGGGACAACACTACATGCACAAAACTGGCAAACTGTTCCTACAAATGATACCAATTGGTTCGTGATTAATAATACTCCTTTGCTTGAAGAAGGTCAATTAAGAGTCATTTGGTTTGATTCTACAAATACAAATGGCAATTTTCTCGAAGGTTTTTTTTGCCGATCACTACGTCCTTTAAATGATAATTGTTTTGATACCTTGGGCTCATCGTGGATGGGTAAACGATACGTTCATAATGTAGTGAATGGTGATGAGTATTTTTTAAATTTATTGGGCGATACTTCTTTGCTCAAAACACATGCTCAGGTTTCAGATAGCTGGTTGATGTCCTCAGATAGTTTAGGCATTGAATTTCAAGCATCAGTCTATGCAGCTAATATGATGATGGTCGATAATGTGTTGGATAGTATAAAATATATTGCTATCCAAGCATATCAAGGTGCAGTACCTATAACGCACGAATGCAATGATACGCTCATGCTGAGTAAGAATCATGGTTTTATAAGATCGCCTGAGTGGTATTCATTTCCATATGCAATTCCTTGGTCGTGGACAACTTACCTGCACAGATCATTTTCAATTGGTCAAAATCGTTTAAGCAGAACTAAAGTAATGGCGTCGCTCAATGAAACAAAATCGAAATATACAGCAGGCAATGAATGGATAACAGAGTATATTCAAATTCCTTTCACGAAAACAACTACACACGATTCGATCGTGAGTGTGATCGATACAAGTATTGGATATCGGGTCAATTTTATTCGAAAGCAAAAAGTAGTTGACCTCGTAACATTAGTAGAAACAAGTTCGATTAATCAATTGTCGGAATTGAAAGATACCACGAGCTATGTTGCTAATAGTATTTACCAATTATTACCTGAGTACATGGGGTTTGAAGCATTTATGGGATTCCCGAATTTCAGTAGTGGTGTCAGTATGAAATCAAATAATTACACAGTTTCAAATGCGTGCAATGGAACTCTTAAAGTTGAAAAGGATTTGAGCGGGTGGGGCATGGGAGTCTCAAATATTGGAGGATGCTATGTTGGAGGTTTTCCATTAGCTGACCCGCCAATCATTATTTTAACTGAAGAGGAAGTAGTTGGTCGTAAATCCTATATTGAAAAAACTGCGTCCGTTTTTCCGAATGATACGTTTAAACATTTGTACTACAATATCAATGGTTGTTTGTTAGGTACAAAAATTAGTTTTACAGTGGCAGCAGATGCATTTATTTTACAAGCATCTTTACACAACCAAAATCAAGTGTATGTAAATTGGCAAACAACCAATGAGCAGAATGTTGCTCGATTTGAAATAGAACGTACAACCACAAATTCAGATTTTAAAACTATTGCTTCTGTTCTAACTAAAGGCGATAATCCATTTCAAAATGATTATTTTTATTTAGATCAATTAACTTCTGATTTGGTAGGAGAAAACATTCAATATCGAATCAAAATGATTGATTTGGATGGGAAAGTGCAGTATTCGAATACGGTTTCAGTGAATCCAAAAAAGTTGTACGAAGTGAGTATTTTCCCAAATCCATTTCATGAAGTGATTTCAATTGATCATTTATTTCCCAATAAGGATTATGTAATTGAGATTAAAAATATGATAGGAATAGCAATGATAAAATCAGTTCATACTTCTAACCAACAAGGTAAAATCACCATCAATAATTTGTCATCTTTGCAATCAGGTTTATATTATATTAGTATTTCAGATTCTGAAGGAACAGATGAAATTCACAAACTTTTAAAATCTAAATAAAAAAAATCAGGACCATTTCTAGTCCTGATTATTTATAAATAGTAAAATTTTAATTACAAACTCAACGTACTCAATACTTCATTCATATTGCGTACTGCGTCTGCTGATTTATTGAAAGCTGCTTGTTCTGCTTCGTTTAGTTTGAAATCAACGATTTTTTCCCATCCATTGCGACCAATGATAACTGGTACACCAAGGCAAATATCTTTTTGTCCGTATTCGCCATCTAATGCTACGCAACAAGGAATCATACGTTTTTCGTCACGAATAATTGATTCAACCAAGAAAGCTCCTGCAGCACCTGGCGCATACCAAGCACTAGTACCCAATAAGCCAGTCAATGTAGCACCGCCAACCATCGTATCGGCAGCTACTTTAGCCAAGGTATCAGCATCTGCAAACTCAGAAACTGGATTACCCATATAAGTAGCCAAGCGAGTCAAAGGTATCATCGTTGTATCGCCGTGTCCACCAATTACGTTTGCTTGCAAATCGTTTGGAGAACATTGTAACGCTTGACTCATGAAATAACGGAAACGAGCACTATCCAGCATACCACCCATACCGATGATTCTATGTTTTGGAAGACCAGTTGCTTTCAAAGCCAAGTAAGTCATGGTATCCATAGGATTAGATATCACAATAATGATGACATCTGGAGAGTATTTCAATAAATTTTCAGAAACAGTTTTAACAATTCCAGCATTAATACCAATCAACTCTTCGCGTGTCATACCTGGTTTACGAGGTATACCTGAGGTGATTACAGCGACATGGCTACCAGCTGTTTTAGAATAATCGTTTGTGCTACCAATGATTTTGGTATCAAATCCTTCGATTTGTGCTGTTTGCATCAAATCCATGGCTTTACCTTCGGCAAATCCTTCTTTGATATCCACGATCACTAATTCATCACAAAGTTGTTTGCGTGCAATATTGTCTGCACATGTTGCGCCTACTGCGCCGGCTCCTACGACTGTTACTTTCATAGCTATTTTTTATTAGATTTTTTAAAATGTGGAGCAAATGTAGTTGCTTTTCCTTAGAATAGAAAAACAGAATCCTTTAGCTTGAATGATATTTATCATTTTTTGACAGAAATCAGTCTGATTAAGTATAAAGAAAAGACATATGGACTTTTTCTGAAAAATAAATTTTAAACCACTACCTTTGCGCCACAAAATAAGAAATTACAATGGGCGTACTAGTCGGCAAAAACAGCAAAATAATCGTGCAAGGATTTACAGGTACTGAAGGTACTTTTCATGCAACTCAAATGATTGAATACGGAACAAATGTGGTTGGTGGCGTTACACCAGGCAAAGGTGGTACTACCCATCTTGACAGACCAGTTTTCAATACTGTAGCAGACGCTGTATCTCAAGCAGGTGCAGATGTTTCTATCATATTTGTACCGCCTGCATTTGCAGCAGATGCGATTATGGAAGCTGCAGATGCTGGTATCAAAACAATTATTTGCATTACCGAAGGTATTCCTGTACAGGATATGGTATATGCCAAAGAATATATTAAAGACAAAGGTTGTCGATTAATCGGGCCAAACTGCCCTGGTGTCATCACAGCCGATGAAGCTAAAGTAGGTATTATGCCTGGTTTTATCTTCAAAAAAGGAACTATCGGTATTGTATCTAAATCTGGTACTTTGACATACGAAGCTGCTGATCAAGTAGCAAAAGCAGGATTGGGTGTCACTACAGCTATCGGTATTGGTGGAGATCCAATCATCGGCACTACAACACGCGAAGCTGTGGAATTGTTGATGAACGATGATGAAACCAAAGGCATCGTAATGATTGGTGAAATTGGTGGTGGAATGGAAGCAGAAGCTGCAAATTGGTTAAAAGACAATATGCGCAAACCTGTGGTAGGTTTCATTGCAGGTCAAACTGCACCTGCTGGTCGTAGAATGGGCCATGCTGGAGCTATTGTAGGTGGTGCTGATGATACAGCAGCAGCTAAAATGAAAATCATGCGCGAATGTGGAATCCACGTAGTGGATAGTCCAGCGGATATTGGTAAAACAATGGCTAGCTTGATGAAATAATTCAATGCAACAATGTTTGAACCAATTTGAACAAAAAAGAAATAATGTAGTATGAGCGACCAAATACAAGAATTAGATCATGTCGTCATCAAGTTTGCTGGTGATAGTGGAGATGGAATACAGCTTACTGGTACGCAGTTTACAACAAATACAGCGTTGATTGGAAATGATTTATCGACGTTTCCTGATTTTCCTGCGGAAATACGTGCTCCTATCGGAACTGTACCTGGTGTGAGTGGGTTTCAATTGCACTTTTCATCGGATGCTGTATTTACCCCTGGTGATGACTGTGATGTACTCGTGGTCATGAATGCCGCTGCGTTGAAAGTCAATTTGAAATCAATCAAGAAAGGGGGCATTATAATTCTTAACACTGACGGTTTTGATTCTAAAAATTTGCGTTTAGCCAATTATCCCGAAGGCGTAAATCCTTTGGATGATCATAGTCTCGATTCCTATACGGTTTATAAAATAGATGTCACTAAATTGACTCGTGAAGCGCTAGCCGATATTAATGGTCTAGGTGTAAAAGAAAAAGATCGCTCTAAAAACATGTTTGTCCTTGGATTTTTGTACTGGATGTACGACCGAAGCATGGACAATACCATTCGTTTTTTAGAAAAGAAATTTGGCAAAAAACCTGAAATTTTTGAAAGCAATATTAAAGCCTTAAAAGCGGGTTACAACTATGCAGATACAACAGAATTGTTTACCTCTCGCTATACTGTAGCCAAAGCTAAAGTAGAACCTGGCGTTTATAGAAGCGTAACTGGCAATAATGCGCTTTCATTAGGTTTGGTTACTGCAGGTCAAAAATCGGGGTTACAGGTATTTTTAGGATCATATCCTATTACACCTGCGTCAGATATTTTACACGAATTAAGTAAATACAAACATTTTAACGTCGTTACCTTTCAAGCTGAAGATGAGATTGCTGCTATTACATCTTGTATTGGTGCATCTTATGGCGGTTCGTTGGGTGTTACCACGACTTCAGGTCCAGGTTTGGCTTTAAAAGCCGAAGCAATGGGCTTAGCGGTCATGCTTGAAATACCCTTAGTCATCATTGATGTTCAGCGTGGTGGACCATCTACAGGTTTGCCTACCAAAACTGAACAAAGTGATTTAATGCAAGCTTATTATGGTCGTAATGGCGAATGTCCAATGCCAGTCATTTCTGCAAGCACCCCTTCGGATTGTTTTTGGGCAGCTATTGAAGCTTGTCGAATTGCTATTCAACACATGACACCTGTTTTGCTTTTAAGTGATGGTTTTATTGCTAATGGTGCAGAACCCTGGAAATTTCCCATTGCTGCAAATATTCCAGATATAAAAGTCAATTTTAAGACTACTTTGGATGAAGGCGAAGAAACATTCATGCCTTACATGAGAGATGAAAAATTAGTTAGACCATGGTCTGTACCTGGTCATGCTGGTTTGGAACACCGTATAGGTGGTTTAGAAAAACAAGATGTCACTGGGAATGTCAGTTATGATCCTGACAATCATCAATTTATGGTGAAAACCCGCCAGGCTAAAGTCGATTTGATAGCACAGCATATTCCATTGCAAGACATTACGCATGGTGCAGAGGAAGGTGATATTTTAGTGGTAGGATGGGGCTCTACTTATGGTGTGATTACGACAGTAGTCCAAACTTTGATTAAAGAAGGTATGCGAGTTTCACACTGTCATTTACGGTACATTCGTCCTTTTCCTCGAAATTTAGGAGAAATATTAACGAAATTTAAGAAAGTTATTGTCCCTGAAATTAATAATGGACAATTGGTGAAAATTATTCGAAGTGAATTTTTAATTGATGCGATTCCATACAATAAAATTAAAGGAACCCCGATTACACAATCCGAATTGTCAGACTTCATAAAGTCTACGTTGTAAATTAATAAAGATGTTGATAATGAAAACAATAAAAATATACCTCGGTATTTTAACTACTACATTGCTTTTGAGCGCTTGTTACAGCTATGGTCCTACGCATATTCCTTATGGGTACAAACCCATGAAAGAGTTGCCACCACCGCCACCTAAGGTTATTGCTCCTCCATTATCCAAATCAGAATATATGGAAAAAACATATACTGAAGTAAAGGAAACCCTTACAGAAGCAGATGTTGTTCTCATTGATGATAGCATTAAGGTTTTGTTTCCTAACAATATCATTTATCAAACGAAGGACATTTTACCTACAAGTGATTATTTGCCTTCTTTGCAAAAGTTTGCGGATTTGCTTCAAAAGTATACCAAGACTGATATAATGGTTACTGGGCATTCTGATAACAAAGGAAATGAACAAAAAAATAAAGAATTGTCTCAAGTTAGAGCTGATAATATCAAGCATATTTTAGTGTCTAAAGGGATTAAAAGTTACAGAATGGAATCTTGGGGATTAGGCTCATCGTCACCTATTGGTGATAATGCATCGGCTGAAGGTCGAGCAAAAAACAGACGAGTTGAGTTTATAGTGTTGTATGATGATAAATAAGGTTAAAGGCATTGTTGATTAGAAATTTTAAAATCGAATTTTTAGTTGAAAACTTTTAAAGTACATTTGTGATTATGAAAATGAACTACTGTTACATTGCATTAATGGGTATTGTAATGTTTTTTCTTTCCGGATGCTATTCCTATGGTCCAATCCATAAACCTTACGGTTACAATAAAAGAACCTCAGAATATAAAACGTACTATATCAATAAAACTTTCAACGAAGTTAAAACGAATCTTCCGGAAGCAAGCATCGAAATCGTTAAGGACTCTATCAAAATATTATTTCCAGATCATATCATTTATCAATTACAAGAAATTGAACCATCTATGCGCTACAAAGAGCCGCTCGATAAATTATCTAGTTTATTAAATATATACAATGAGACAAATCTATTGATAACGGGCCACTGCGACAATACAGGTACAGTCCAATTTAATAAAAAATTGTCTACAAATCGAGCCGCATTTATAAAAAAGTATTTGGTTCAAACTGGAATGAGTTCAACTCGTATCGAAACTTGGGGGCTTGGTAGCAGCGCTCCGATAGAAAGCAATAGCACACCAGAAGGACGTAAGAAAAATAGAAGAGTTGAGTTTGTTGTATTGTATGATAGTGGTGAATAATAATAGTAACTAATCATAAAAAAAACTCCAGTTTCCTGGAGTTTTTTTTATTTAAATTGATAATGACAAAAATTAAAAAATCAATGTGTATCCTCGTCATTTTTAAGTTTTTGAATATATGCTAATGCATCTGTTACGACATCGCTACAGATTACAATAAAAGAATGTGGTACTGCATTTTTAACTGCAAAATCGATGGCTTCCAATTCTTTTAAAATAACGGTTACTTTCATATCTGGTTTTACAAGCTGTATACCTTCTTTCAATAACTCGACAATATTTTCTACAGTTCGGCCACGCAGATGTTTGTCTTGACGTATAATGATTTCGTCAAACATAGAAGCTGCTATTTGGCCTAATTCTCTGATATCATCATCTCGTCGGTCGCCCGTTCCTGCAATGATACCAATTTTCTTAGGTGACTCAACTTTATCGACATAGGCTTTTAATACGCTGAATCCGGCAGGATTGTGTGCATAATCTGCTAAAACTTGAAAACTTTTGAATTGGAATAAATTCATGCGGCCAGGCGTTTGAGCTGGACTAGGTATAAAGGTATTCAAGGCTTGTTTGATATCGACCACACTGAAGCCCCTAAGATAACCTGCCAATACTGCCGGCATAATATTCATGACATTGAATAGAGCTTTGCCACTTTGAGTTAATGGTATTTGATGGGCTTTTTCTATTTGAATTTTCCAAGCTCCTTTTTGAATATAAATCCAGTCGTTGCTTTCGTCATATACCGCTGCTATACCATTTTTGTCACAATGTTCTTTAATGTGTTTGCTTTTAGGATTCATACTAAACAATGCAACATTGCAGCTTAATCCTTCTTTCATTTTATACACTAAACTATCATCTGCATTCAATATGGCATAACCACTATTCATTACACTTTGTGCAACTACTGCTTTTACACGTGCCAATTGGTCAATGGTATCAATACCACTTAGTCCCAAATGATCAGCGCTTACGTTGGTCACAATGCCAATATCGCATTTGTGAAATCCTAATCCTGCACGTAATATCCCACCTCTTGCACATTCCAATACTGCAAAATCAACCGTAGGATCTTTCAATACAAACTCCGCACTGACAGGTCCTGTACAGTCACCTTTCATCATCATTTGATTTTGAATATAAATACCGTCTGTGGTGGTGAAGCCGACTTTATGTCCTACACTTTTTACTAAATGTGCAGTGAGGCGAGTAGTAGTTGTTTTACCATTAGTACCACCAACTGCAATGATAGGAATACGAGCACTTTTGCCTGGAGGATACAACATATCTATAACGGGTTCAGCTACGTTTCGTGCCAAACCTTCACTTGGATCTATATGCATTCTAAAACCAGGCGCAGCATTGACTTCAAGTACAGCTCCTCCATTTTCTTCTAATGGGGTAGACAAGTCACTTGCCATTATATCGATACCACAAATATCTAAACCAATGATACGTGCTATACGTTCTGCTAGGAATATATTGTTGGGATGAACATAATCGGTAACATCAGTTGAAGTACCACCAGTGCTTAAATTAGCAGTTGGTTTGAGTGATAAAGTTTCCCCTTTAGGAATGATGCTATCCAAGCTTAAGGATTTATCCAATAATATTTTTTCGGTAACAGCATCTATTTTAATTTGTGTCAATACTTTTTCATGTCCAAATCCGCGTCGAGGATCTGCGTTGACTGTATCTATCAATTCTTGTAATGTACTTTCGCCATTGCCAGTTACGCATGCAGGTGTACGTTTTGCTGCGCAAATAAATTTATAGTCGATGACTAATAATCTAAAATCGTGTCCAGTAATAAACTTTTCGCAAATGATACTTCGTGAGTGTTTCTTGGCTATTTCGAGTGCGAGTAATGCACTCTCCCAATTTATAATATTAGTAGTGGCGCCTCTACCATGATTACCGTTGATTGGTTTCAGTACTATGGGATATCCAATGCGGTCAATAGCAGCTTTTAAATCTACTTCATCATAAATTATTCTGCCTCGTGGTATAGGTACTTCGGCTGCCTCTAATAAATTTTTTGTATCTTCTTTATTGCATGCTATTTCGACTGCAATATTGCTGGTTGTACTCGCTACAGTAGCTTGAATACGACGTTGATTTACACCATATCCGAGTTGTACCAACGAATTTTTATTAAGACGTATCCAAGGTATGCCTCTATTGGATGCTTCCTCTACTATAGAGCCTGTACTAGGGCCAAGTCGTACTTTTTCACGTATAACACGAAGTTCGTGTATAAAGGAATTAACATCAAAAGGTTCTCCGTGAATTAATCGTTCTGCTATTTCTACTGAGGCTTTAGCAGTTGCTTTTCCTACTTCTTCTTCTACATAAGAAAACACGACATGGTATACACCTTCTTTGTATGCACCTCTAGTACGTCCAAACCCAGTTTCCATACCTGCAAGCGTTTGAAGTTCTAAGGCTATGTGTTCGATGACATGTCCCATCCAAGTTCCTTCTTCTACCCGTTGAAAAAATCCGCCTTCAACACCTTCACTACAACGATGTGACATCATTGATGGAAACATGTCTCTAATACGTTCCAAAAATCCCGGAATCAAGTTTGTTGGTTTATACTCTAACTCTTCAAGATCGAGAAGCATAACTATAAGTTTGTGTCGTCTTGAGCTCCAATAATTTGGGCCTTTCATTACTTTTATTTCGAGTATTTGCATTGTTGCTATTTTTTGAGACTACAATATAAAAATGAAAAAACGCAACTCCTATTTTTTAGGTTCTTTTTTTATATTATATCCATAAAATATTTTGTCATTAAGTTCAATTGGAAAAAACTACAATAAAATACTTTAAGTTAAGTTTTCAAAAATGTGTGTTCAAGGCTGTTTGCAATAAAAAATAAATAGGTTTGGTCTAAAGCGATAGATAAAATCAATATTAAATTCAATAAACAATTTTACCACTAAGAAATACGCCTATATGTTTGCTGTAATCTTAACAAATAAAACATAATAAAAATGAAATTAATTCATGCATTCGCAATTACAGCCTTGGGCTTATTTTCTTTGACATCATGCGACAATGATTCAAACACAGTAACACCAGTAAATTATGCTAACGTTTCTGTTACACATGCATCTCCTAATGCACCAGGTGTTGATTTATTAATCAATAATCAAAAAATTAATACCTCTGCTTTGTTGTATCCAATCACAACAGGTTATTTGCAAGTGGAAGCAAAATCAAACAACATCAAAGTAAACGTATCTGGTACATCTACATCTGTTATCAATGCAGACGTGACGTTTGAAAAAGACAAAAACTA
>Ga0247831_1008830_pt1 | contig 10396 bp, 8 predicted proteins | sample LaCruzMarch2015__9_FD_192406 | JGI IMG/M metagenome (GOLD analysis project Ga0247831, IMG submission 192406) | Freshwater microbial communities from meromictic Lake La Cruz, Castile-La Mancha, Spain - LaCruzMarch2015_1m | ecosystem: Environmental > Aquatic > Freshwater > Lake | place: Spain...
TCAATCCCGGGAATTGATGAGGCAATGTCATTTTCGGAATTGATGAAACAGGTACAAAATTCGGATTATGATGTGGTAGTATTCGACACAGCTCCCACGGGACATACACTCCGCTTACTTAGTTTCACAACAATCCTGGAGAAGGCATTTGGAAAGTTAATGGACCTTAAGGATAGGTTTGGGGGATTGATTGGTCAGGCATCGGCTTTGTTTGGGGGTGGGTCACCCGATCAAGTACAGGACGCACCCTGGGCTGACTTGAGGAGACGCGGGCAATCATTAATAAAGTGAATACGGCATTTCAAGATCCGGCACTGACGACATTCGTTTGTGTTTGTATTCCTAAATTCTTGTGAATTTATGAAACGGTACTTAGTTTTTAAAATGTTGGCGGCTTCAGTAATCTCCTTATTACGTTGAAACATCGTGCTAGTCAAAGGATAGGATAGGTCTTCCGATTGTTCATTTTGATGCTAGTTGGCTAGGATGCAAGTTCACGGGATGCGACGTTTATAGCCGTATCGGCGACCTTGTACTTGTATACATCTTTGCAAAGAATGGGGTGAGCGTAGTAGTAGTTCTTGACGGTCCAACTCGCAACTCGTCATCATTCAAGAAGGCACGGGCAGCTCGTGTCACGGAAGTTGAACAAGCTTGATTTGATGCATTAATACTGAAGAAGTCGATCCGACACGGAGAGGGCTCCGACATCTGTTTTTTCTGTCAAAAACTGCCGACAGCTAACAAAACCACCACAAACCTCATGCCGCCGAAGAAGAAGAAGAAGAGAAAGGACGTCGTAACAGCGACTGCTGCTGCTGCCGATGCTGCCGCGGCGCCTGCCGATGCTGCAGCGACGCCTCCTATCGCGCCGTACTTTGGGGCTAATGGAGAAGCCACCGCCCGGGCAGCAAGTCTTTCTCCATTGCAAATAATGCAATGTTTGGTGATGATGATATCAATTTTGATATGCAGCTTGAGCGATTTGATGTGGACACGGGGGCTTTGAAAGAACCAGCAGTTGAGCGTATTATTCGGGCATGGGTCAAAGATTGGGAGGAGGAAGCCAGAAAGAAGAATGATTATGTTGAGGAGGCACGTTTGCTTACAAAGTATAAAGGACTTGTTTTCAATGATCCGGACTCAGGGAGTACATTTTCTGTCTGGGATCGAAACATAGAGTTTTGTAGAGGAAGATGTAATGGATGGTTTGTGGTTGGTGTTAGTGCAGACAAGCCAGACGATGAAAGTTGTAATGAGCCTTTTTCTCTGGAGATGGCGTGTGAATTGATCGGGGCTACCAAGCAGAAGGAGGGCGTGAAGGTTCTATGAGAAGAAATGGAGTAGGAATGGGACGTGGATCGGGTTTTCCTGGGTGTATTACCCTTTTCCCCAGATATATTAAAATTAGTAATACTTTTTTCCAACAATTATATATGAATTAATATTGTAGACTCCAGGACATAACATCCCAGGTCACAGGTCATAAGGATGCAGCTCCAGTCTGAGGGACCTAAGAGTGATGTTGTGCATGGATTCGCACTTGGATCCTCTGTTACTACTTATGATTGAGACCCCTCATCCGGTTCATACTCTCAACAGGTCTTCTTTATATATATAAAAGTGTCTGAGCACCTTCAACAGTGGCTACGGGTCATACGGGTGTATCTCCAGCCTGATATGCCTCATGGACCAAAGAGCTAAGAGTGATGTTGTGCATGGATTCGCACTTGGATCCTCTGTTACTACTTATGATTGAGACCCCTCATCCAGTTCATACTCTCAACAGGTCATCTTTATATATATATAAAGTGTTTGAGCACCTTCAACAGTGGCTACGGGTCATAAGGGTGTCACTCCAGAAGACTAATATTTCTTCTGGAGGTACTCCTGAAGCCCGGAAACCCTTATTGTGGTCATTTTGTGTTAGATAGATAGAGTCAACAACTCCTGTGCTTACACGTGGAGGATATAACCCGCCAAGACAGAAAAACACGCCAAAAGCAAACCACGCCAAAAATCAAACCACCCACAAACAGACGAAAGCTGGGACACGCCAAAAGCAAACAGACGGTTTGAGCCACGCAGAAAAACAAACAATCTGCCCAGGCCTGATTACGTTGTGTCTAATAAGCTAAGGCAACTCCCCAGCCCCAGCACCTCCAGAAGCACCGGGCAAAGCCGATTTCATTAGATAACCAGTGTATACAATACGAATTGAGTATGTTTGAGCTGAATTTCGTGTCACAGAACTACGACATTTAACCGACATGTTGGGAACAGCCGACATGTCATGACGTTTTGGACACCCTGACCGACAAAACATCCCGTCATGTCGCCGACATGACCAAAACATGTCGGCGACATGTCGCCGACATGACACAGAATGTCGCCGTTTGGGCTAGACACGCCGACATCCGACATAGTTGGCTAGTAAGCTAATCTCTTTGTACTATCACTTTACAATGCAGCCTCAAAGGTCTATCTCTATATGGTACCTAATCCAATACATTATATCTGTAAGCTGCCAATGTATCCATTTACAAATATTATTTGGTTACTACTATGACAACAACTTTGCCCTCCTTTCCAATCAAAATCTCTACCAATGAGGAGATGTTACCAGTACAAATATTCTTAGTTGTTTTTTACCGGGTAATTACCGGGTAATTACTGGAATTTTTCCCGGTACCTCCGATCTGGGCCAGAGTTAGGGTAAAGTGCACTAAAGGGGTAAAATTACCCTTACCGTGTTTTTTGAGCTCAAACACAAAAAATGTATGGTAGCAGCTATGGTACTCGTACGTTTGGGCTGACTTGAACTTGACTTTACCCAACCTTACCCTCAACTTTACCGGGTAATTACCGGGTAATTACCGGGTAATTAGTAATAAGGGTTACCCTTTACCCTTACCCTGGTCCAAAAACGGTAAAGGGTAAAGGGTAAAAAACAACTAAGCAAATATTGTTGCTGTATCTCAATTTTACACAAAACAATATCAGAGATAGACAGTATTTGGGATATATTACTAATAAATTATCATCATTGATGATGACATGTATTGGATGATATATCTTGTTAATAACAACCCCATTATTACATTATAATTGCATGCTCTATTCTATTTACACACATACACATCATATACACACACATACACAAATGAACTAAAATTCCAACAATCCAGCAAATGGATCAATACCTGATCGATTGCTATTGGTAGCAGCAGTAGTTGTTGTTTGCGTAGAGGTAATGCCCATACCAGTACTAGTAATAGTTGATGGAGCATTGGGTATAAATCCACAAGGTATTCCACCACCACTACTACTACTACTACCAACACCGGGTCCCATCATCCCACCTGTGCCAACAACCGAGGTGTTAATACTGGAGTTGGTAGTAGCAGCTGCTGAGAAGCCATTATTAATAGTAGTACCAGCATACATCATGCTATTGTTGTTGTTGCTGTTACTATCCATGCTATTCCCACCTATATTCATCATCATTCCACAATTGTTGTTAAGGAAAGGTTGTTGCTCTTGTAAATGCTGCTGCTGCTGCTGTTGCATTGTCATCATCATCATGTTGTTGTTGTTGTTGTTGTTGTTGTTGTTGTTCATCATCATCGGTTGCTGAAATTGATGTTGCAAATAATTATTCTGTTGATTTATAGTAGAAAAGGAGGTAAATGTTGATGTACTACTATTATAATAGTAAAAGGGCATTCCTGTATTACCCACAAAACCGTGATGGTTTGCATTGTTGCTGCTGCTCATCCCATTATTACTGACCATCATGGGATTCATCATCATTGACGTCATACCTCCTAGATTATTATTGTTGTTGTTGTTGTTGATACGTCCAACACTATAATTACCAACAACATCAAGACTGTTCATTGCTAACGCAATCTTATCAATCCCACCTTCGACTCCACTTCCATCCAAGCTATTCATAATTGTCATACTACTACTACTACTATTATTATTATTAATACTATCATTATTTCTATTGTGATGATGATGATAGGTGCCATTATGAATCGTCGATGATGATTCAGTAGGAGCACTACCAATAATGTTGGATGATGATGATGATGATGACGCAGAAGTGGCGGTGGCTGGAAATGATGTGGAACTGCTACTGTTACCAAATAATGGATCGAACATAGTATTAGTAGTGACACTACCACCATTAGTAGCGTTCGATTTCATCATTGCATTTGTGAACGCTGTTGTTGTCGATATTGTTGTTGTTGATGATGATGATGACATATTATCAGCCACAAAACTAGTGCTAGTGCAACCAAACGGATCAAAGGATAGATCATCTGAGTGACGGGACAAAGTTGTACAATGAGTAGAAGGGTTGATTGATGGTGATACGACAGTAGTAGTAGTAGTAGTACCGACGAAGTCTAGTAGGTCTGATGGTGGTTGTGGCGGTGCTGATTGTTGGGCTGGTGGCTGTCTTGATAGTGTTGATACCTTCGTCGTCTGTGGCTGGTTGGAGTTGTGATAACCATCATGCCATTGTTGTTGTTGTTGCTTCATCTGCTGCTGCTGCTGCTGATGTCGCAAAATTGTTGGCTTAGCAAGGGCGGCGGCTGAATTCTTGTTCTCATATCCATTCCTACCAACATTGTCACCACAACATTCCTCCTCCTCCTCTTCCTCCTCATCCTTTTTGCCGTTCTCCTCCTGATCGTTGTAATACCGTCTATTTTCATACACCTCGACAATAAAATGTTTAAATACACGAATATCTGATCCATCACATGGTCTTCCACCTGTCCCAATAGAAGGACATCCTGCCGTTGGACTAAGATAAACTAATCGTGCTCTATCATTCCCCCCCGATCGTGGACTACCAATTGCTAGTATTTCACTTGTGGACCATGAACTCATTGTTAATGACTTACACCGATGTGAGATGGCCTGATGTGCCGATTTGCATGCATTGCAAATGAAGGTATTATATTTGATACATACGGTTGAGAAACCATATTTGGAGTATGTGCCACAATTTGGACATGTTAGATTTTGTGTCTGTCGTGCAAGTGCCTTAATGGCAAGTTCGGGTGACATGGAGGATGATGTGGCTCCTCCTCCTCCTCCTTTTCCTGGCATGCTTGCTTTTTTTCAATTATTTAGCTCTTCTGTTTACTCTCTTGGCCGTCAAAAGCAAGGACAGTCTCGATAGACAGTAAGATGAACGATGACTCAAGCAGAATGTTACCAGCAAACACCACACTGCGATACAAAAGTTGGGAAAATTGAACAATAGGGTTTGTACATGTAATGAGCGTTGAAAGAAAACGCGGTGTTGAGAGAGCGACCTCATCATGACATCATTATTTCGCACCTAATATTTATCCACAGATCAGGGCATAGGTGTCGGGTAGATACGTGGAACTCCCTCCCGTCCCCCTCATCTCATCAGCATAAATAATTTCGTTACGTAGTTTACGTAGTACCTAAGATAGTCAATTATTTGTGGAGGTTCGTGTGTCACGAAGAAGACCGACGATTAAATTCGTAGGTTTTGTTGCTAGATCGTACCTGGTTGTATACGAGTTTACCGGGGTTGACTATGAACAGTTCACTGAGAGACGGCAGGCAAGGGTGATATTGCCGCCGATCAAAAGCACCGCTGAGGCTTCCCAGATGCTGTTGAGACGCTAAGGCGAGGCAGAAGAAGTAGTATTGGTCGCATATGTCCTCATAACCTGTTGTCTCCTCACCTAGGTCCTCACTACGTCTATCGAGTAAGGAGGTAAGGGAAACAAGTGAGACTACGTAGTTTACTCTACCTCATACACAGAGATTACCACATTATTCCACGGAGGGGGCATGAACGATGTGAAGAATGTTACCCGGTTTGCGTTGATTCCTCGGTTCAGAATATTCCACCACCATCCTGTAGATTTTAATTTCAACACTGCCTCAACCTGGTAGAGATTGAGTTCCATGAGAACACCTGCAAACAATTGGCAGTTTTGCGTTCCATAATTGCACTTCATTCTATGAATTAAGATTCCATCCAATGTCACTGCCATTGATATGGATGCATTTCAGGAATGCACTCCATTAATAGATCTGGTTTTTAGCGAGGCACTCGTAACTATTGGGGGGGTGCGCATTCAACGTCCATTCATCAGTATACTTTAGTGAATGCACGTCACTTCTTGCAATCAAAATTCCAGACATATGTTACATCCAAAAATGATTATGCATTTTGTGGATGCAGATCATTGACAGAGATTGGATTAAACGACGGCCTCAAAACAATAGGGACAGGGGCTTTCATGTGTTGCACTTCATTGTTCAGAATCATGATTCCACCTAGTTTACAGTTATATGTAATGACACATTGTACGGTTGCACGTCATTGATGGAGGCTGTTCTCACGACAGCATGCCGACGAGTCACAGCAAGGCATTCAGCAAGTGTAGTATGTTGATCAGCATACCAATTCCATCAACTGCAACCTCCATCACTTTGGATGCATTCAAGGGTTCCACTCTATTGAGGAATGTCTCAGTCTCGACAGAATCCAAGTTGAAGCAAGAAACATCATTTGACCAGACTTTCTCTGCCTTGTCAAATATGGGAGTTACTCTTGATATGATGATGCAAAGATTTGATGAGTTGCCTTTACACAGATTTTGTTTTGAGTATCACCCATCCCATGCCTTTCAATCAGTAGACAACGCTTCATCTGAAGGGTTTAATCAAGCCATCAACCAGCTTCCAGCACACGGACTTCAACAAACTGCCTAGGAATGACGCTCCTTCATATTTTAGCGTGCTCATCTAGAGGACAAGGCGTTGAGGTTTATCAGTGCATGATTGAACATAACCCCAGTGCCCTGCTTACAAAAAATGTGTGGGTGACGTACCACTATCTTACACCCTATATTCCGAAGCATCGATGGAAGTCATCCACTTTCTCTTCAAGATGCACAGGCAAATGTGGGGGACGCTGCCATTTGACTTTGCACATATTATAGAAACAGTAGCCGCAAAAATTACATCTGCGGAGTGTGTGCGGAATGTGATTCGGGCTCAGAGGGCTCACTTTCCTTTCCTAGAAATTGATTGGCAAAGTTTGGATTGGCAAGACATTACTATTGATATGAATAGAGTCCTTGTTGAAGCCAGCGTATTGTCGCGTTACATTCGTATGAGCGAGGAACACTGATCTATTATCGATGCAAGTGTTCTTGACATTAATGATGAGATTAATGAGGATAAAGAACGTTACTTTGTAGAGATTCGTGAGGTCACAAACTATGCTCGTCTTCATCACGAACATCTGTTAGATGATGCCACTACAATTATAGAGCTTGCTCTTTGGAAAGCGATAAACCTCCACTCAAGGGATGGCAATCAAGGGCTTACCCGTGTTGAGTATCGGACAGATGCGGGCCGTTGCGCATTTCGTGAACACAATGCTTTTGTGTGTAAGAAAGGACAATTAAATCTACTTATGCTGTCATTAAAAACGTCCCATTATTGTCCAATTGCTTGGAAAGGGGCATGATATTCAATGAACGCTCTTCGATCATGCTTGACTTCTTCATCAGAAGGTGCATTTGAAAGCTGATATGTACCCTGTAACCCTTTCTAGACGATAGCACTCAGCTTGTCGACTGAGCACCAAATAAAGAGATTTCGAACGCTGCGAGGACAAAACCAATGAGATTCAGGCATGATTGGGTAAGGGAATAAGTGTGGATTTCCTTCTTGGCTTCTTTTCCCTTCTCTCCGCTTACCTTGACCCGCCATGTGTGGATGGTCAACCGATAATTGACGACACAATCCTATCCAACACATTTAAGTTCCGACTCTCCTCTATTGGAATCTCACGAATACTAACAACGCCCCACGGCTCACATAGTCTCTCTCCAGATAATAACGATACATCGCTTCGTCTGGTAACACTTCTTGATTCATCGTCATGATTGCAATTTGAAGAGGTGGAGGAGGTACCGCCCAACCATGGTATCAACACCTTCGCCAAAGCAGTGGGTGCTTCATGATTAGGACAATGTCCAACGTTTTCAAGTGAAATGTACCTCCGTGCTGAAAGTCGATCGAGAGATAAGGATGACGAGGCCAAGGCAGTGTGCATCCGTTTCGCTATTGCAGGAGTACACCAAGGATCCTCTGCTCCAAAAAGTAAGAGCACGTCCACTTTGATTGCACTCAGTGTACGATAAAAGTTCACTGACATTGCTGGGCCGTCGTTGTTGTACGTACTCAGGCGTTGTTCCGATGCAGGAGCTGACCATAGTATCGATGCAAATGCAGCATGCCCACCTTTTACTTCTGTGCTAGCACGAATCATTTTGCCCAATGGTCGCCCCATCTTGTCTTTGTCATTGAATCCGTCATTGAATGTCCCATCGAATGCTTCTCTATTTACATACGCCACCTCCAAATACTTGTCAATGACATCCTCATTCCGGATACTTTCGAATAGAGTCCTGCCCAATAATCGTGGAAATGGTGGTGGTGGTAACTTTCCATCCCATCCAGGCAAATTAAGTCCCCAGACTGGCGTCGCATTCAGTAACGTCAGTGACGATACAAGATAAGGATGACGATGCGCGATCATCGTTGCTAGATATCCACCAACAGAGTTTCCAACAAGATGTACCCTTGTATCTACTAATCCAAAGTGTTTTTCATCATCGTCACTACTATTACAACATGATGGTACAACAATCTCCTGTATGAAACCCTCCAGTTGGTCGAGCCAGGTATCCGCAGAGTAAGCTAAACCACATTCATTGATTGATAAACCATCATCATCACAATTCGTTGGCCATGAATTACCCTGGCCTAAATAGTCAATTCCATAAATCATATATCTGCTCCTCTCCTGCTCACCACAACTACAACTAAGACGACTTTCGAGGAGTAGTTGGCGCATAAGACGATGTTGATGAAAAGTTCCAACACCGAAGCCATTCAATAGCAATATTGGTACAATCGTAGCAGTAGCGGCTGATGGGTCATCAATACATATTCGATTGTCTGTAGCGACCTCGTAGTATATTGGATGTATATTACGGAATATCCAAGTTTTACATTCCAAATTCAGATGATGATTGTCATTGTCTTCAATGGAATCGGAGGCCTTGACGAAGCACACGTCGACATTGATGTTTTTTCGTCGTAGATGGCGACGACGTCCTACGATTATCGATCGAGATGATGGTGGTCGCGGTGGTGCAAAGGCCGCAGCTGTTGCGATGGCGATGGCGACAACTATCATTGCCGCCGTCATCATAATATCATTCGTCGTCGTGCAAGCGGTAAAAGGATATCATATGGTAGGGGCTCCGAACTGATTCGTGGTTGACACCTTCTCTCACTACCATACTTTTTCGGGCTACACGCTTCTTACACTCCTTTGCATCACCATGAGTCCGCTAATTGCTATCACTTGTCTAGTCCTTCTACTTGTTATCGATGTGGCTGCATTCTCCACGAAGATGTCTGCTGCGTCTTCGCCAACCTCTTCTAGATTATTTTTGTCACCGGTCAAGATATCAGCTATGGATTCGTCTAATGTTGTCAACAACAACGACAATGATGAGGATGATGTTACATGTTACGTAACGAATGACGAAGAGATTGTAACCGAGGGTGAGAAGCCAAATGTTGTATGTACCTCTGAACCGGAGGAGTATGCGTGGTTCAACGGTGTCGATCCCAAAGCCATGAGGAAGACGGATGGGACACAGGAGGGTACAGAGCGTTGCGTTGAAGTTGAGTCGTACATGGGCAAACCTGAATGGGAATGCAAGTAGTGAAGAATCAAAATTATGCTGCCAGCATTAACATATGTTGAATTTCAGATCCTATTGCCGCGAAGATAATCTAGAGTGCGGATTTGCAATCTTGGGGCACCTGCAAGAAGATGGTCAAATTTGTGTATCCTGGGAGAATTCATCAAACAATTTCTATGATTGATCCCTGCTTGCCGACATCGATGAACAGTTGAAAAGAAGAACGTTCTGGGGCCTCTAGTGCAGTAGAAATTTGATTTAGGAAACAACTTATTAAGGCGAATAAAGCATTTCCTTTATCTAATCTCCCACTTACAAACTTGTGTGTCATTCTCTCTTTCTTTTCATACAAAAAACGTTGATATCAATTGGCACATTGATGTCTACATTTACTTCTTACAATTGAAGTAGATGGGGAAAATCGTAACTTGTTACCACATCCATTCTCTGAATTCTCTTTGTTCTTATCAACCGCTTTGTATTGTCGACCGCATCGGGCATTGCTCGTTTCAACATGCGGAGATTTTGAGAGATTAATTGGATCTCTATTTCGATTGAAGCGATAGTTGTAAACTGAGCATCGATCTCTTACA
>Ga0247831_1008834_pt1 | contig 10392 bp, 9 predicted proteins | sample LaCruzMarch2015__9_FD_192406 | JGI IMG/M metagenome (GOLD analysis project Ga0247831, IMG submission 192406) | Freshwater microbial communities from meromictic Lake La Cruz, Castile-La Mancha, Spain - LaCruzMarch2015_1m | ecosystem: Environmental > Aquatic > Freshwater > Lake | place: Spain...
GCCGGTTACTTTACCACCATTCTTCCTCCGTTCCTTCTCCTCGGCAGTACGAGCCTCGGCCCTATCGCGTTCGTGCTTAATATTCAACAGTAGTTCCTGTTTGAATGGCCACGAGTTGGGTATGCCCGGATCCTTCGATCCCTTCTTGTCATGACGGACAATCCCAGCCTTCGAATCGCGTTTGGCCTGCTTCCGAGTTTTACGATGTGTCTCGACGACACGACGTTGCATCTTATACTTGTCCTTGAGGGTCACCCTCTTGGACTTGGACTTCTTCTTCACCATCTCGTCTAGAAGAGTATGCAACTGTCTTGCGCTAACTGTGTGAAAGAGGAATGAGATTATTTTTGTGGTGTGTACCGTTCCCGCTCAGAGATGACTCGAAACACCACACATATCTATCACCACTATATTATCACCACATATATACAATATATCTATCACCACGATGAGCGAGAAGGCCTTTCCCCTCGCAGACGCGGACTTGACCATAGCACTGCTCGATCTAGTCCAGCAGGCAACGAATTACAAGCAAACGAAGAAGGGTGCGAATGAGGCCACGAAGACACTCAATCGTGGTATATCCGAAATGATCGTTATGTGCGCCGATGCAGAACCCATTGAAATTTTACTCCATTTACCATTACTTTGTGAGGATAAGAATGTCCCGTATGTCTTTGTTCCAAGGTGAGACTGCTGAGAGCTTGTATGGTCGATTATTAAATAGAAAGGAGTAGTACTTTTGTTGTTGCGGATTAGATTGCCGTGTGATTAACGAAAGAACCCCCGACGTTGCAGAGATCATGGCGCAGTAATGCGTCCGTCTCACTTTATTGTACATTGCAAGTAACTACACGCGCTGAGGACCATGGTCTTGACCGACCAATATCACCAAACCCATATATGATGGCAATCTATCCACACACTACTATTATCATTACTTTTACTCTTCTCTCGTCGTACAGATGTTTTTTTTGTTTTGTTGTGCTATTTGCTCGCTCACGAGATGTACTTATATTCACTGTTTCTTTAACCACATGCACTCAACAACATTCCCTTTTTATGAATGATGATTCTCTCTCATACATACAAAAATTACAGCAAAGTAGCACTGGGGCGTGCCTGTGGCGTCTCTCGTCCAGTCATCGCATGCTCTATCACGACCAATGAGGCATCGCAATTGAAATCATTAATTGATGGGATGAAGATTAAGATTGAACAGCTATTGATATAATCGAGACGAGTACGTGATGCAGAGGTGTGTTTTTAACTATCTTGTTCAGGGGTTGCACTTATTTGAGGAGTTTGAGGGGGGATTGTGGCGTGGGGGAGACACCTGGCTTGTGATGGCACATCCATGACGTTGATACTCGGGAAAGGAAACATTGTTCTCAGCTGTTCAGTCTTAAACTATTTAATTATTATTCATAATCAAATAAATTTTCAATATTAGTAGAATGATTCGCTCTTCCCACGAGATGTGTGAAAGCTGTAAACACATGGCGCCATTATCAATTTGTGGAAAAAATGAAATTCAAAGTTTGTCTTGAGTGCCTTTCAGTACAAAGACGGACGTTTTCATGAGAGATTTTTGAGGCTCAAGCAGCAGTGCGAAACGCTCGGTTTTGATCATCCTGTTGATAGTTGTTCATACGGCGCTGATCTTCGGCTGAGATACAAAGATGGTAGGTTGACACCTGCCGAAGTGAGCGCTCTTCGGAAAATCAACTTTAATCTCACTTTCGGGGTGCGTACCCGTTGATTGCTTTTCAACATCAACGCATTAACTGAACATTGTCTTTGCACACACCGTTCAAACACTGTACCAGTTTAGCAATGGCGATGTAAACAGGCACCAGCGCTTCGGCCTCGCGAGCTCTTGCTGGAGCACAATTCTTCTCGCCATTCACTCTTTCACACTTTTCACGCATGTTTTCCATCCCACGAACTGCACCTATCTTCTGTATGAACGGAACAATGATGCAATCATGCATCATTGCGCTTGGACAATTGGCTCGCTCTTGTCCTCCGAAACGTTTACCTGTCGCCAATGACTTCTCATAATAGTCACACAATCCCTGCACCAAGTAGAAGATGCATCCTTCACGAAGCCCTTGAACAAGGCTTTTCAGTGCCACACAAGGCATTCTGGAAAATGATGAAGATGGTAGTCTATTAGTCGGCAACATTCATCACGAAGCTCTTGGATCGTCACATGATGAGACATGACCAACAAAACTTTACTTGTGCGCTTCCCTAAATTTTATCGTCTACTCGCAAGTCCATGTCCAAACAACTAACAGATTGCCAACTGCATCAGAAAATTGAGCCATATGAAGTCCAAACCACTAACAGATTGCCAACTGCATCAGCCAATCTATGGACGCATGCCACCATAACATATGTTTGCACGACTACCTACGACTACACGGCCATTGTGTTTCAGGCGAAGCACCTATCAGCTTTCACCCAACATCAATAGACCTCAAAGTTGGTATTCGAGGAAATAATACGTTAATTCACAATGGTCGACCGTCAAAATCGCGTGGGGTCTAAATTCGGTGGAGGCGGTGTCTCCTCGGTACAACAGTCCGAACGTGAACGTAAGGAACGACTGCGTGAATTAGCTCTCGAGACGATTGACCTGGCCAAGGATCCATACCTAATGCGGAATCATCTGGGCACGTATGAATGTAAACTATGCTTGACATTGCATACCAATGAGGCGAATTATTTAAGTCATACACAGGGGAAGAAACATCAAGCGGGATTAGCACGTCGAGCAATGATGGAGGCCAAACTGGCACGACAGCGGGGTGAGACGGATGTTATGCTACCAATGAAATCGAATACTGCGCAGGGTGGACTTGGGGGTAGTATGGCAAAGGTTAAGATTGGTAGACCTGGATATGAGGTTAGTAAGTCACGAGATCCAGTAACGAATGAACGATGCTTGATATTTGAATTACATTATCCGGAACTTGACGATGCACGAACTCGTCAGCCACGACATCGGTTCATGTCAGCATATGAACAGCGTGTGGAGACCCCTCCTGATGGGAATTATCAATATTTACTCGTTGCATGTGATCCATATGAAACGGTGGGATTTAAAATACCCAATGAAAAGATCAATAAGGGGGAGGGGAAGTTTGTTACTAATTGGGATGTTCAATCAAAGGTGTTTACGTTGACACTGCATTTCTTAGACGAGCCACCACCACAATTGACTAAATAATGATGCAATAAATCCCCTCCCTACCTTTACAAACTTAGACATATTATCAAATATTTTTTATAGTCCAATCCCCCCCAATCCACTAACACCCGAAATTTGCTATCAATATGCAAATTCTGCATGGTTCGTAGAGAGAAATATGTGAGACGTCATGCAATGTCTCCTTTTTGTTTCGAAGTATCTAATCTTTTCCACCTCGAGTACACCTCGTCTCATTAACAAAGCGTGTCCACATCACCCCCCCCCTCCATTCACTCTCACATCAACTTTCTACATACAAACAAACTCATAGTAATAAACCAGGCAGCATCATCTTTCTTTCTTAATGCTTCTCGGAATCAATAGGACGGAAGAGTACCATCAACAATTTGCCAGTATTATACTTCATACCCCCCTTTACACTGGCATGTACATTATTCATCGTATCCATCCACTCGGCCTCATCTTCTCGTGGCATACGAATATAGCCCTTGTATGCAATATAATTAAATGCCTCCTCGAAAAAGTCAAAATACACTCGTTGTCCTTTCTCCTCTCGTACTAAAAAGTCACCCTTTTCAAACCCTGAGGATATTGTCGCAATTGAAATAACCTGATGTGATGCATTCGATGCATAAACTGGGTGGTTTGCGACCTGTTGATGATGGCCGTTATCGGAGGTAATGAGTGCGAGTTGATTGCTTGGATCCATGACGACGAACTAACGACCTACGACGCGATGACCAGTCTAGGAACAACTTTCTTTTGACCTCAAACGTACATAAAAGTTGATTCAGTCTGAGAGGGTTGCTCGCCCAGAGCAACAACCCATAAAGCAGGAAATGATGGTGGCGACATTGAAGAGCTTCCAGGAGTGATGCTACCCGAGTTTGATCTAAAACCCACGACTGCTTGTAAGTTCGTCTATTAATATATTTGTACTATTGTATCCATCATTTGTTTTATGTTGCAACACTTAACACTTCTGCCAATGTTTTTACCATGACATCAGGACGATTAACACACATGCTATCAACACCACTCCTAAGCACAATCTGATACATGTCATCGTCTTCATTACCAACATCAAAGTACTTTGTGTCGCAATCCTCCTTCATACCTATGGGTCCACGAAACCACGCCATTACTCGTAATCCAGCTTCATGAGCCATTTGTATTACATCCCATGTGCAGGTATCATACTTGAGATGAACTTCCGTCGCACCGACTACAAGAGCCTGTTGTACAAAGTCAGCCGGTAATCGATGGTCGAATAATGCACCAGTGATTGCATCCACATTAATCGAACGTACTTCGGCAATACGTGAATGAATAAAGGAGGAATAATGACACCTATGACTCATATTCAACTTATTCACAAGTTCGACTGATGGAATGGCAGTATTAGGACCCTTTAACTCGATTTTTATTATAAAGCTTGGTGATGCATCACGTAATGCTACTAGCACCTCCTCGAGTGTGTGTACATAGCAATAGTGTGATGGATCACCGGGGTGTGTTATTAGATATGGACCACATCCGAATTCGGCATAATTCTTGTTGAATGTGAGTAAACGTTTTGCTTCTTCGGCAGTGTAGTCAAGTCTTTCGGATATGGATGTGGAATGATGAGCATGAATGCAAAAACCATTTCAGAACCAAATATACATCAGGAGTGACCCTTTCAACTAATGGGGTGAAGCAATTCAACGTGAAAGATGAGCTGCTACTTACATTGATCCTGGAATACCGCAATAGGAATCCAATTGACCTTGAGTAGCATCATTACCCGATCCATGAAACACAACTAACGTGCCACATTTAAGTAAGAAGACGTCGAGTTCAACTCCATCCGCACCGGCTTGTAAGGCATGAAGGAATGATCGAGAGGTATTTTCCAATGCCGTGTAGGGACTTCCACGATGACCTATAATCTGTACTTTATGTTTGGGTGTCTGCTGGACATGTGTGACATTCTATTTGGACGATGCAAAAAATGGTTAATTGATCGCTGTTATAATAGTAGTAATACAAATTCATACTTCACATCACACGCACCAATTTTAAAGCAAGTGAGTTCTCTCCCTTGGATTGCTCGCCTCGTTGTTTCTGATCCGCGTTGGAGATGTCGGTGGCCATGATTGCTACTCTATTTGTTGTGATGGGCGATAGTTGAAATCCAGAGACGTTGATTGTGGTGACGGCCACTACTACTAGTAATGCCAACGCCAAAATGCTCATCAAGATTTGAATGAGGTCGACGCACAGGAGATTGGCGATCAATTTACCGCATCTCCAAGAATTGGCGATTACCTACATACGGCGATACCACCCACACCCCTGCCCTCCACATCACACACCAACTCTCACGGCAACATGGTAAGAGGTCTCCACGAAGATCCGCCCCCTAACACATCCGCTGAAGGAAAGGCTGTCCCCATTATTCAATGGAGGGCGAGCTTGGTGCGATATATATCTCATATCGCGTTTATTCCTTGCGGCAACTGTTAGGTTGGCCCGCCTAACTCGCGTCTTGGGTATGATAAAAACCAGAGCGATTTTTGCGACAATCAAACAGAAGCACAGTGGATGATCGTGACGGGGGTGGACGGCAGAGGATTTTCGACTAGTTCAGGACAATTGTTTCAAATCATTGGCAGTGTTTCTAACCCTATATTTATACAACCCAACTATCTCTTTACTCTCTCTCCTCTTCCTGTTACTTGTAGGCACCGAAAGTAGCAAAGAAGACATCGAAGAAGTCAACTGTCAAGTTCGTCATTGACTGTGCAGCACCTGTCGATGACAAGGTACTTGATATTGCATCCTTCGAGAAGTACCTAAATGAAAGGATCAAGGTCGAGGGTAAGACCGGAAATCTGACACAGACGAATGTTCTCATTAGTCGTGATCGGACGAAGATTACTGTTGCCAGTCCAAGTGACTTAGGATTGTCCAAACGTCAATTGAAATACTTATCGAAACGGTATCTTAAGAAGCAACAGCTACGTGATTATCTTCGTGTTATTGCATCATCGAAGAATTCGTATGAGTTGAAGTATTATTCTATTGCGGCTGGAAATGATGATGAGGATGCTGCTGAGTAAGGGTAATATCTTTTAGCCTCAAATAATGTAAATCATAATACTCTAAAGAAGTATACTTTGTCATGAAAAATTACAGCAGAAGGTCGATCAAGTTTTGATTACTTCTTATTGAGTGAATAATGTAACATGACGGCTCCTGAGAAAAGTAAAATGAATTGAAGACGAGGAAAAGAACGGACTGCCAAATGGAGCCCCGCCGAATGAACACAGGACATATGTTGAGAAGATACAACTATGGAGAGAGAGAGAGCTACTGAAAGTTGAATTTGTTTGCGTTCGTCCCGTCAACTTCCTCACTAACATTCTCGCCATTAGCGACTCCTGTCTTGGTCATCTTCGCAACAGGTTCATTCGATGTTGTCGATTCAGGTGGAGCCTTGCGCTTCCCTTCATCTTCACCCTGTGGGTCATATGCAGCAGCAACGGTGATAGTAGTCGCATTCTGCTGTGTTGCAATGATACGCGCTTCTTCGAGGATACGCGCTGCGAACTGAGGATTCAGTGACATTTGCTGTACGAGTGCGATGGAGGATGCAGCATTAGGTGCAGACATCAGAATAGCAGCAACAGTAGCTGCAGACATCATTGGAGCAGGAGAAATAGTAGCTGCAGACATCATTGGAGCAGTAGCAGAAGTTGTCATTGCAGGCTTCGTGACAGGGAAGGCAAAGACAAAAGTAATTTGTCCAACCGCATTCTTTAACAGATTGACTCCATCCTCAAATGATGTATACGATGTCCCATTGATAGTCTTCAAGATCATACCGCATATCAACTGAGTATCGGTGAAAAGACTGGATGATGAATTAATTGCTTTGACTTGGATGGCATACTCTCCATGCTGAATGACGGTAAGTCCAAGTGGAACATTCAGCGAGGGGCGTACGACTGTGATCGTGATGGACCATCCATCGCCATTTGACATGGCGAACAAGTCCTTCGGTGGTGGGAGTGACGTTGGCGACGTCGACACACGAGGGAGTAGGGCAGGTGTTGCAGATACAGCATTGGCAGTAGTCGTTGTTGTGGCACTCATTCCAATGTGAGCAGTAGCAGGAGTGGTGGTGGTAGTCGTCGTCATCGTCGTCGCTACTGCTGCTTTCTTGGCTCGTGGCTTACGAATAAAATTGAATGATAGTGTAACACCATCGAAATTGTCCTTGTATTGCTTCTTGTACGCACGCAATAGCTTTTGCAATGTCTCACCGGTACGAATGGCAAAGGCACGAAGTTCAGCTGATACACCCATCCCACCCTCGACGGGGATCATTTCGAATACTTTCTTCCAATTTGCTGCCACATCCATGAATAATGAACGAATTTGTTCTGGATCGCAGCGTTCCATCACTAGATGTATCATATGGTTGACTACGGCACATGTCCATCCTAATAGATGTTCGAAGCGTGCAGCGATGAGTTCAAATGATGAAATATCGTTGTATGCCGCGTCTAAGACACCGTATTGACGACATGCATCCCCACCACAACTGCCACTTTCACATGCACATAGTGCTTTCCATAGAAAGATGCAAAATTTGTTAGCATCCGAATTGGCCTTCATGGGACAGCCGGCATCATCCCCCTGCGTGCTAAGTGAGGCGGCAAAGTCTTCATAGTTGATGGTCGTACGCAGTCCAGTCGCACTATCGATAGTCGCATCATCGATGGGTTGGTCCATATTAGTCATGCTTTCAATCTCACGGTCCGAGAGTGAGCGATATTGGTGAAAGAGTTGTGGGTAACGCACTTGTATGACGGATAAGGCCAACGGGGCGACCATCACCTCATCTTCTGTATCATGAGATGACGACGATGCCGCTAGAGGAGGAGAGGATTTAGACTCTTCAGCGGTGAGTAGTTCGGCTACTGGCGACGCCATCATGTGGGAGAGCTTGGGCCCTTTTTCCGTCATTGTTTTTCACGCGCCAAATTATTGTGCCCAAACCCTCAACCCGTCACCCTTATTCACCGTCTCGTTAGTAAACAATCCTCCTAGTCGTAGCACGATGCCATCAACCTCACAACAACAGGACTCTGCAACATTTACCCTCTCCATTGGTGGGGTTGACTTTTGTCTTACACCCAGTACTCCTCCTCATCATGCTCCCAGTTTCAGCAACTGGGACGTACCACCACCTTCACCTATCATGACAATTTCCAAAGTCGGCAATGATGAAGCAGTAATTGATTTGAATGGCTTTGTTGGTTCACTTCGTGTAGTGACCAAGAAGCATGCCAATTCTACTAGTAAAACTATGTGGGACTTTCTTAACAAGGGTACTACTGCTCCTTCAGCAATGACGACACCGTCTGATGTCAATGCGTTGCCATTACTTGCAACAACAACTACTACTTCTAATGGAAACGTTGAAGATCTATTGACATATGACAATGGAAATATGGCCGATATGTTGCAAATGGAGGATACATCATCGCGAATTGTAGAGGATACGCCCTCCCCGACCAAGAAAGGGAATGATGACGAGATGATGACGACGACTGGCGTGAAGAAGGAGAAGAAGACGAAGGGGCAACAGAAGCTCTGTTTCTTTGATAGAAAGGGGAAGAAGAATTCTAACAAACATCAAGGAAGTACCAACAATAATAAGCGACTTGGTGAATCAAAAATTGATGTTGCAGATAAAAAGAAGTTACGTGTAAACAATGTTTCGACTGATGAGGATGTAGTACTACCATCAACGTCAGACAATGATGTATCAGCAGCAAGTAATGATTTCATTGAGGAACAACTTGAGGATAATAGTGTTGATAATTATGATATGGGACAGTCACTGGAAAGTCTAGGACAGACGATGCCCGATAATGATGATGAATCATCAATGGAGGACTCCAATAAGATGAAGAGCATTCATACTACTAGCTCCGTCGTTGCCATGAAGTCGAATATGTCAGGAATGACAACAACAACACCATCGACAGTGGCACCCTGTCCACGTTGGGGTCAAACAATGACAATGATTGACCATCGTCGTTTCATCATCTATGGCGGACAAACGATTATGGAACAACATGGATCTTCTTCCGCAGCACCACTTGCCGATCTATTCGTATATGATCTAATGGATGGATCCTGGTCACGTCCAATTAATTGTGATGGTGTAGCCCGGACATGGCATACTGCCAATTTCCTTCCCGAGCGTCAATTACTGCTGTGTTTTGGTGGTGAGGTAATGAATGAAGCATCTGGAAAGCTAACAACGACGGATCAAGTTATGGTATTAGATACTGATATCATGTTATGGTACCCGCCAAGTGTATCTGGACAAATCCCAAGTGGACGAAGTGGACACAGTAGCTGCGTCATATCGAATACATCCGAACTTGTCGTTTTTGGTGGTGTACGGAATGGCAAATGGCTTAATTCAGTAGCCGTATTGGATACCAATCGATGGAAATGGAGTACATTAAAGGCGCTGGGGGATGCTCCACGTCCACGGTCGTATCATAGTGCCACAGTCATTGGCAGTAGTAGTAACAATGGTAGTAGTAGTAGCGGTAGTGGTGGAAGCAGTAGTGGTAGCCGTATTGTAATCTTTGGTGGGAATGATGGTGATCAATGCTTTAACAGTGTACACGTCCTTGAGGCTACAATGCCAGGGGAAGGTAAGAAATGGATTTGGAGTAATCCAAAGTGTACTGGAAATGCACCGTTACCTCGTACTGGACATGTGGCTACACTATCGAATGATGGTACAACAATTATGATATATGGCGGATGGGATCCGAATACAGAAGTTGAGAATGGTGATGATATGATGTTTGGTGATAGCTACCTCCTCGATACGAAGACTTGGAGTTGGAGAACAGGGCCAAAACCTCGATATGAAGGTGCCTCTTCATCGACGAATGGCGGACCTGAACGTGTAGGACACTCGGCTGTGTTGGCTCCCGGAGGGAAGCATGGCGTTCAAGTACTTGTATTTGGTGGACGTGTTCAAGGTGGCACTTTCGTCGGCGACTTTCAGAGTTTGAGTGTCTGAGAGGGGCGTGTGTGAGTGTTTGGTATTGTGACAACCTTTCATTATATAATAATGGGATTAATTCTTG
>Ga0247831_1008837_pt1 | contig 10390 bp, 2 predicted proteins | sample LaCruzMarch2015__9_FD_192406 | JGI IMG/M metagenome (GOLD analysis project Ga0247831, IMG submission 192406) | Freshwater microbial communities from meromictic Lake La Cruz, Castile-La Mancha, Spain - LaCruzMarch2015_1m | ecosystem: Environmental > Aquatic > Freshwater > Lake | place: Spain...
TGAAGTAAATTATATATAACTGAAATTTTAAAGTACATCTTATGGGCCCTAACGACGCTCTAAGATTGCACCCCCCGCATCCAAAAGGTAGACCTCTTAGACACAAGGCTGAAGGAACCCTAAGGCTGCATTTCTGCGCCAATCAGTCAGGAGCCACCGTCGATGTCGACTCGTTGTGTGTGTCCGTCTCTGCCATGTCTGTCGTACTATCTCTCCGTGTGAAATAATCCCATATCGATCGCTGTCCCTTTTCCCTTAACATCCTCTCCTTTGTGTAAATCTTCTCTAACCGCTCTAAGTTCTCGACTAGCCGTTTCCGCTTATAACATGTCATACGTTGTATATCATCCTCCGTGTAGTGTAACATAAACTGGTCTCGCGGTGCAAGAACTAGTGGGTCCGCTAAGTATCGTGTGAGTTTTGAAACCATCGACTCATTGTCCATTTGCTGTGTCATGTTTTGCTGTTTGTGTAAGATCTCATTCCTGTTTTGCCACAGTATCTGCGTGAATTCGAACCATAGCAGTTTCAGGATGCCCGAGAGCTTCCGCTCTGGGTAAGGTACCCCGAAATCATGCATAAGGTCGTACCATGTTGCTGACAGAAATCCTCGTGGGAGTAAGTTCATCCCCACCCGTAACTGAGACTGAACTGCCTCTGCTATGCCTGGGTGGTCTGGGATAACTGGTTCTCGCGCGTGAACGAAGTCATACAGCATCCGACATATTGCTTCCATGAGTACCCGAGGTACACCCAACTTTAGTCCTTTTGACCGGACGATGTTGATAAGGTTGTCTTTCTTTTCCATCAAAATTTTGTTCGTGCATTGGAAGAGGTGATCCATTGTCTCGTCGGGTTGTCCGCATCCCGGGCACTGTGTGATACCGGTAGTATGTCCGTGCATGTGCATAACCGGTAGCCATCCATGCATAATCTTGCTAGTCTGCATTTGTTGTGTGTGTGTGCAAGACTTCCGAACCGTGCCGATTACCCTCCAAGAAACCATATTTAAGGTGGCTATATCCCATTTGTATCTCCTGCAACAGTAGTCCCGAAGAGACTGGCCCCAGCGAGCTCTGCATATATATGCTCTCTGCTTGGAAGTTATCCAGACTCCGCCAATGTTTAGCAATGCTCGCGATCCTTTGTATGGTAATCTCATAATAGTCGGGTCGTCCTTGATGTGGGAATGAGTCTTCGCCCAAGTAATTGACTCTGTTGCAATCTTATCACATTCTATATTGATTCGGGCGGATAGAGGAAGGGTGTGAGCTGTCTGTTTGTCATCCTGTGGGGCCCCGCCTGTACTGTCGTGCTCCACTCCCTCCCAGCCAGAACAGTGGGACTCCTCCGTATCGTCCTCTCGAGTAGGTTTTCCCCTGGTGCCTGAGTCTTGGTGCCCAAAAACATGCCGGCATGTGACGACTGTGTCTTTCGCTAGATTTGTGCGTGTGTGCTCCATTGCCAGGATGATATCCGCATCTGCGGTAAGCATCATACCAGGGTTATATAGGCTCCTGTTGCTTTTGTCGACGGCCGCCTCGTTGTCACACCATTGCTGTATATGTGAGGGGGCTAGATCCGAGATCTCTATCTGTCTTAACCCCCGATACATCCCTTCCAACTCGCTTTGGTACGATGACAATGATGACATTTTCTCTAGGATGTAGTAACCCTTCAATTTCTGTGTGGATGTGTGATGGATCACCCATGAACATGCTGCCAGTCCCTCATGTAGATGTACCGACCCGTCGCTTCCCAGCGTGACCATCTCCTTTGTGTCCGATGCCAGTGTGTCCTCGAGAATGGTCCCCATGCGTTGTGTTAATTTTGTAGATGTTGTCAGGATACATGGGCCATGTGTCCATATCATTTCATCCATCTGTTGGAACCGAATTGGGTGGCTTTCCAATGGGGGAACCATCACCTCCCTACCCTTATGGTAGAAACCGTGTGTACGTGCTGAGGTTAACTGGTATAGTTTATCATCATGTCGCCAGAAAACCTCTGACCGTGATCGATACGCCAAGAACCATGTGTTCCGGGGTACTGCGTGCCATGCCCCTAGGCTGACATCAAGAGTAAGAGAATGGCGTGGTTGTGAATGAAGTGGGGTGTTGGTGCAAAAGGTGAGACGTAGACATCGCCGAAAAACGCTCCAGAATGACTTTGGGGGTAAAGGCTGGTACGGCCACTTTAAGTCCGAACCCGCTTGCCACTCCCCGGTGAGAATTCCCGCTGGGATGTAGGAGCCGCCAACGTCTGCTAGGTCAGCAATGGTTATGACTCTCAAATATAATCTCACTGCGTTGGCTTGTCGTAGCATTGCCCGGGATATCTGTGGGCATTTTGAGAAAACATGCATGATCGATCTATCATTCACTCGTTGTATTTTCGGGCACCATCCTTTCTCAATCCATAAAAAAGCGTCCATCTCGGCTAGGCGTTGCCGTAAGTCGATAATATAGCTTCGCATTAGGTAGACGATGGGGTCCTTGGTAGACTCTAGGATCGGTGAGGTGAACCCAGCGCACATCTGTACGGAGTCGAGTGCGACAAGAAAGTCGTTTGCGATGACTTTGTCCCATCGAATCTGTTTGATGAGGTAGTCGAGTTGGATTTGGTCCTGGAGTGTATATGCCTCTGGGAATTCCATGCCTCCATATTCCATGGGGCCGTATAGGACCGTGCCCGGGTAGTGTCGGTTGAAGCGCATGATTGGGAGTATTGAGCGTCGAATGAGGGTGTTGATCTGTCCACATTGTTTACGAGTGAAGGATGTTCCATGTAATGCATAGGATAGTTTGGGCAAGAGGCGTTGATGTAGGAGTAGTCGTGCTTCAGCCTCTGTCAGATACGCGCCTGACGCAGCTTTACACAAGTCCCTGATTTTTGTGACCAATGAATTTAAGTGTGGGAGTTGGTTGCCATCGGGGCATATGCTAAATCCGAGACCGATGTTGGGCTCGTGAGGGTGTTTATATTCAATCGCGTGGTATGAGCCCTTGCCGTCGTGAAGGATGAGGTCCTCGTCAATATCCTGACGTGGCTCAAGGTATCCGTTTACTTCGTCCCAGGCCAACAATTGCCAGAAGCACTTGTGATGTGCAATCAACCCGCCACATATATTAGTCAAGTTGCTCCACGTCTGTCCACTATGTTGTAACCTACCAACCATCCGAGGGATTGAAATGTTGTCTGTGGTATCACTTGCCACCTGTCCCTCTGTGTCGTCTGCAAATGCAATTGAATGATGGCAGATCCTACGGTGTAGTCCTGGGCTCTCGATTTGCACCCCGTAGCTGATGGTCTTATGTGCTCGCAGCATAATGTCACTCTGTTGCGTTGATAGTTGTGGTACGTCTGCCTTGCCTTGTACCATGCCTCCCAAACGAGGCGCGTCCCGTTCTTGGCTATATGATTTTGTCGATATCCCTAACGCTGTTTCCACATTTCTTTGGAGTAAAGATATCGTTGCCCCAATGGAAGTCATTACACTCTGTGATACTGCATATTTGGCTGCATAAATGGATGTCATTTCTGGGTACATCCTATCAAAGTGTGCCGTCATGTCGTGTTGCAGTGAACCCACTGTGCATTTTTGCATACGAGCACTTTCAAATGTTAGTAGTTTGAGCATCATTGCATCCGGTGCCGATCGATGTGGTCGAAAGCCATGTTGTTCATCGCTTGTCTCCGATTGTTCGTAATTGTCCCGGGCTTTCTTCCCGATAAGGAATTTGAGACATGTGTTAAACTCTGCTGCCACTTTTCCTATGATTCGTAAAGTATGGATCTGTCGAACTCCTGGTTTCTTTTCTAGCATGAAGTCAGTCATGTGTGTCCAGTGTGTATTTGGGAATCCATAAATGAATGGTAAACTTAGGAGGACGCTTGCAAAGCCCGAGATCTCGTCATTTTTTGCGAGGCACTTCCAAATTGTGTAGTTCGGCGTTCTTGAGTCAGACGAAGTTTTCTCCTTGGCTCGCTTGAACATCTCCTGAAAGTCCGTCGAGGATATATACCCCAGCACTGGTTGTAGTTGTTTGTCAGTGTCCGTTTGAGCTAGAGCCTTGAAGAATGCGCCCATCTCTTGTGATAGATCGTATTCTGTGATCTGCTCTCCGTTGAGGACCTTCTTTGACATCTCGTTGAATCCATAGTGCTCCCGTAGAGTTGTCATCGCTGCCCCCACACTGATACCACCCTCTCTGGCCGTCTGCTCCAGATGCATCTTGTTTCTCTGGAGTAGCTCCGATTCAATCTCCTCTGTTTTGGTGATGTCCCTCCACAAGGGACGAGGTATTGGTATTATCGTGGATATCATCCAGTACTTGTTCGATCGATCGCGCTCCACTTCCACTGCCTGGACCTTGTTTGGTAATACTTTCCGTGTGTGATGTGACTGAAAAAGGGACTCTGTTGCTGCAGGGAACGCCTCAAAAACCCCTTTATTGTAATGGTATAATTCTCTCGTCGCTTCCGAGTAAAACCAGTCGTGTGTTGGGACCTGTATCATCCGGAGGGCCCCTCTGCTGCCCTTGGTGACTGCCGTTAGTTTCCTGTTTACCGCTGTCCGTTTCATATTTCGATGCATATCCTTTAGGCGTTTCTCCCAATCTGGATCCCCTGCTGCCAGTGCATTCTCCTTCGCCTCGTTTGTGAGCCAGTCGAGTCTGTGTGATTCTCCGTTCTTTTGGCGTTCCCATAGAGCTTCCCTGCTTCGTCTCATTGCCCGACGAAACTCTACTTCCGGTAGTTCTAATAATTTTGTAATGTCTATAGAGAGCCGACTTCCAAGTGCTATCAATTTCTTTGTCGGCGGTGCCCCTCGCTGGCGGCAATCGTTGGCGTATCGATAGAGGAGGAGACTTGAGCCCGCCTGTGTAAGTGCTGGTGATCTAGCATATCCATGTTTCTTTCGTCCCACCTTTTTGGCCGCTCCCTGTATGAGCTCTATGAATTGCCCATAGAGTTTGTTGTACTGACTTGTATTTTTCTGAGTTGGGCCTAGTTTCGCAAATGTTTCTGCCATTTCGTAGACTCGCTCAGCCACAGTGTGTTCCTTGAGTCGAGCTCGAGCCTCCCGTAAAAATTTTTGAACCTTGTCCTCTTGTTCTATGAGGATGTCGCGAGATGACGCTGGGGGGGGGCGATGTATGAGACCGGCGAACATACTGGATTGGTCCATGTCCACGTACGCCATCACGTGGTCCGAAATCGCCCCTTCATGTGTCCCTAAGTATCCTATCTTCTGGACTGACTGTACCAATGCACGGTCCATGAGAATATAATCGATTCGTGCTGATCCATGGAGGTAGGTTCTCGTATGTCCATGTCTATCGGCGAACGGGTCCACAAGCTGTGCATCGTCGAGGAATTGCTCTAGCTCCTTGTCTTTCCCTTTCATATAGTCTCCATTTGCGTCGATTAGCAAGATCGGTCGGTATCCATTCCCTCGTTTGCTTTGGATAAGTGTGTGAATGTCTCTCAAAATCTGTTTGCGTGGATTAGGGTCCCTGACTCCTGCCTCTCGTAATGCAACATACTGTTGCTGGAACGCGGTGAATGGGCCTGGGTTATGGTGTCTCTCCTGGCATACTCTATACGCTACTATCACGAGTATGCCCTCGTCTCTCTTTCCTGCTAGTGTGTACCAGCAAAAGCGTCCCAGTGAATCCGTGCCCTGTCCATCTATCCGGGCTGTTATCTCTCCGTTCATTGACAGAAGGTTTCCTCCTGGTTGATACTTTGCTGTGTAGTCCTGAGTAGGGGCGGCGGTGTAGATTGTCCGTGCAGCCCGGAATCGTTTCCCCATGTATGCGTCGTACATTGCCTTCTGGTGGCTTGACCATGGTCGATTTGTTTCTGCCATCCCCATGATGTCAATATCTATTTGTTCAATCACTTCTACTTCCGATGGTACCTCCCACCCTCGTAGGTCTGATGCCCCATGGATGTTCTGGAACGCTATCCTCAATGTTCCATGTGGTTTGGGTCCTATTTCGTCCCCTGTTGCCTCAATATTCTTAGTTGTGTTGTTCCCCATGAATTCGTGCGCTGTGATTTTCCGTTGGTATAGTGGAGTTCTCGTCATTTTTGCTGCGTGTCGTCTTCATCTTCGGTGTCAAACGCGTCTTCGCGAGGTTTAGTAGTTTTTGCTAATCGTTGTGCCCGTGTCTGCATAGGTGATTTAAATTTATGAGCCCCGGAGTGGGGTGGATTCTTTTCGTGTGATGTGGGTGTTAAAGTAGGTAGCGTTCGTGTTCGTGGAGTTTGTTTCTCTTGTCGTGGTTTGTATTCCTCCGTCGATGCCCCGGAGCTAGAGGATGAGTCCGATGTAGACGTCGACATGTCTGATTTCTCCGGTGTATCGTCTGCCGTGTCCTCCTCAAGTGTGTCTACGTCCTTACTGGGAGATTGGACCTTCCCCTCCGTGCCTAATCCTTTCCCTTCCTCTGTTTGTGTCTGTCGAGTGGGCTCCGCTCCTCTGTGCCCACACTCCTGACATATGTGTGTCATTTCGTCCTCCTTGAAGGTCATGCAGTGTGCGTGGTATAGTCGAGGTGGCTCGCATTTGTCACAGTAGATAAGGCCTAGACCTTGCTGCCCACACTGGTTGCAACTTGTCTTCTGTATTCTCGCCGCTGTCTGGTGCCAGGTACTGGTGTTTGTATCCGATGTCCCCGATCCTTGCTTCCCTCCGAGGCTTTTTGTTAATGGCATTTTATCCACTAACGACAATACGTCCAGCGCCCTCTTTCGAACCTCTGCATCATAGTCCAGTAGGTTGTTCGTCACTCCATCCTCTATTCCGTCCGTCTTGTCATCGTGCGAAGCTTTCATGAGGTTCGTCGTCCCACCGGTCTGCCGTGTACAATCTTGTTGTGCTGTAAGCATTTGTAGTATTATTGCGTTCTGTTCTTTCAGCTCCTTGATCTCCACCGATGTCTGAAGTGCTGTTTCTTCTTGGCGCGTGACTAGCTCTCGTAACTTCTCCACCTCATTTCCTATCTTGTATTTGTTTTCACACACTTGAATAATTTCCCTTGTGTTCTCTTGAACCAAGGATCGTATAGTTCGGGTGTGTTCTTCCACCAACGATTTACACGAGTTGGCTATGTCCGACGATGAGGAGAGGGACGAGTGTATATTTGACTCCAGCATTGTTGTAATTGTGCTAACCATCTCGTCGTTGGTCACGAATTTTGGTCCCTGATCGACCGAGAAAACTGATTGTACCATCTTTGCTATTTCGTCGAGTCGATAGGTTTGAGCCAATGACATGTCCTTGAGTTTGGTGAGCTCCTGTTGGATCGCCTCATTACGCGTAGTGTCTCCTCCTGCCCCTGAGGGGTTGTGCTGGGGGTTGTTTAATCCTTCCGTCTGTATCGTGGCTGGGCTTTGTGTTCCCTGTACAAAGTTGTTGTTAATTTCCCTTTGTGCGGACTGCACTATGTTCGCCGCCGATTCCCTGACCCGGAACGTGCTTGTCGATACCTGTGTGCCCCCCCATTTCCTGTTTATACTTGTGTTTTCTGCTTGCTGTTGCATTGGGCTGAGTGTTTGGTTTGGTTCCACATACTGTCGTGCGTCGTCTATGTCTCCAACTGGCTTAAATGTATTGCCTGCGTACCATACCTCCAATAGCCCTATAACTTCCCTTGTGAATTTGATTAGTTCAGCAGCGTCTGTCTTTAGTGCCGTCAGGTAGAGTTTGGTGCCCAAACGATTGGTGGATACTTGTGTTACTGGAGAGTGAAGGGTTCGTCCATCCTCCTCCAACATCGTCATTGTGAGTAATAGAAACGCGACTGTCTTTGTTGTGTTCGAGATTGTTACTTGCGTGCGCAAGTCTTTTGTCTGTTCCGGAATGTCGAAGAATGGGTCTATTCCTGTGAGTCCGTAGATGGTTGTTCGTGTGTTTGAAGCCAGGAAGCTTTTCTGTCTTTTGATTGCGGTGGCGAGCTCTTTATCCGATCGATCAGTAGGTGGGTAAATTACAGGAGTGAAGCTATAGTCCCTTGTTACTAGATATCTCTTGCGTGAAGCCGGAGTGGTGAACCGCGTGAGCATTTTTTGCATCTTTTGGGCGTCTTGCCTTGATGTTAATATGCCTTTCACCTTGCATGGTGTTCGCCCCGTTGAGGTGTTCACAAACGTCGATTCAACATAGAAGGGGGGGATGTCGTCAGTGTCAAAATCTGCCATGGCCAGTCTATCTACTATCTCTTCTTCAATCATCGTGTCAGACGCCGATTCGATACTTCCTCCAATCATGGCGATGGGGATAATATTATCTGGTATCCGTGTGATATATTCTGGGGTGATGTTAGTGTTTGTCAGTACCTCCTGGTATACCGCCGCTTGCGGTCCTGATTTCTGCATATCCATCATATCTTCCAGATGCTCACATGATGTTTTTATCCACACCTCGAAACGTGTGAGTTGCGTGCCTCTGTTTTTGACCAACGTGTGTTTCTCTATTTTGTATGTCTCTAGTTCGAACGGTGTCTTGAATATAAGGCGATCTACCGGCGTACGGGCAAAGGGATGTAGCGTGAGGAGTAGACTGAAATCGTTTGACTTTAACACTGGGTGTATCGCATTGATCCATGTCCGCAGTATTTCTCCTGCTGACTTCTCCCATGCTCCGTTTTGTCGTCGATTTGAGTGGTCGAGTCTGACTAGGTACCTATAAATTTTGGTTTCTTTCCACTGTTGTTGTTGGTGTGCAGTGTCTCCATATGTCGTGTGTCTCCCCCCCTGGAGGAAAGTCACTATCTCCTCGTCTGATGCGGTTTCAAACAGATGAAAAGCCTCTGAGCATCCATTCCTTGAGATTCTATCTTGGAAGATCATTGGGATCGCAGAGAGAATGATGGTGCGTTTTTCCGGTAGGGGTAAAGTTACAAGGGTGTCTATGTTGGTGTTGACTTTTAGCTCGACATCTGTCAACGAGATCGCCAACTTCTTCCATTCCTCCGCTCGTGTGCTTTTCCTTGGAGTTGTTTGGATTACCGTGTCAGGGTGGATAGATAAGCGACACCATTTCGGTGGTGCGAAGGCCATAGTTCTCTTCATACCTTCACGTATCCCTTTAACCAAACCCCCCGGGCATTCGATGTACTCTCGTAGCGTATTCTGTGGGAGGGAGTTTATGACATCCATAACCATTCCCTCTGACTTAGGGTAATAGCACTGTATAAATGTGTTGATGAGCTGCTTTTGTATCTCCACGGGTAGGTCCCCGGTCTCGATTGTGTCTCGCAGTGTCTGGTTTGTAATTAAGTTTGGTGCCGCCAATGGGCAAAGTGCCATTTCCATACTAGGCGGGATCTTGACTCGTTGGGTGAGTGCCCAATTAACGAACCCAATAGCCTCGTCCGGGTCTTGGATATACTCCAGTATTTGCTCCGGGGCTGTGGCCAGTGAGATCTGAGCAAGCGATTGCCGCTGTGACAGGGTCATCTCTGGTTTCAAGGACATTGCCGCATAGTCCACAAACATCGATATTAATATTGACCTGCCATCTGAGGTGCCTGGGGTAGTAAAGTCTCTCATTTTCCATTCCTTGACGTCCTTCTGGAGTAACGTTTGGGCCAATTTGTATATTGAAGGTGTTGGCCATAGTTGTTGGGGATGTGCGTCGTTTGGTTCGTTTCGTGGGTTGAAGGTTGGCCACGTGCTCGATGTCGTTGGTGTTTGGGTTGAGATTTCCCCCCCTTCCCTTCTATCGGCCTGTCGCTGTAGTACATTAACCCCCTGTATGAATGGTGTCTCCTGTCTTGGTGGAGCATTTCCCGCCCCCCACACTGGAGTTCCCGTAACCCTTTGTTGTACCCGCCCCTGTTTCCATCTTCGATCTGCGTTCGAATTTGCTCTCCCGATTGGTGTGAGGGTCCGTTCACTCTCTCTGGGTTCCCTCGCCCACGTTGGACGGAGATGTGGAGCTCTGGGGCCGGTCGGGTCCCCTCTCTGGTCCAATCCCCTCCTCCTGTCATTAACTTGACTCTGATTCCCTCCACCTGGGTTGCCTGTGCCTGATCGTCGGTTGTTGACTGTCTTCCAGCTATTGTCGTCTATTAATGTCGATTGTGGGAAATCCTCCCGTCGACTGAAAGCCATCGTATTTTCTCGTTCCTTGAAATAATGGACCGGCTTCACCTCCTCGCGTAATACACTTTGTTAATATGCTTGGACAAGCCTCTGTTCGATATCCTTGCTCCCGCTTTGGTCCGCTCGACTTGGTGGGGGCTAGTGTGGTCGATTTCCCATGGTGGGCGGCCTCATCCTACGGATTCCTACGTAGCTTTGGTACTAAACTGTTGTATTTTTGTGAAAACGTTGTGTCGGTTGGTCTCTTTGCAAAATTATTGCTCCTCTCATA
>Ga0247831_1008838_pt1 | contig 10389 bp, 6 predicted proteins | sample LaCruzMarch2015__9_FD_192406 | JGI IMG/M metagenome (GOLD analysis project Ga0247831, IMG submission 192406) | Freshwater microbial communities from meromictic Lake La Cruz, Castile-La Mancha, Spain - LaCruzMarch2015_1m | ecosystem: Environmental > Aquatic > Freshwater > Lake | place: Spain...
AGCTGGGCTTGCACTTTGCCATCCCGAACGGCCATGGCGCTTGGAATTCTGAAGGGGTCAAAACCGTGGATGTTGCGGCCCGTTGGCAACACAGCCGGTGTGCGCAAAATATCGCCACCTGGCGCTGGACGAATATAGCAAGCGTCTAAAGCGCGCAGAATGGCAGACACTTCGGTGTCAACAGCCAGGTGAGCTTGTGGTTCCATCAACTCACGCAACACATCCAAGCTGGCGTGGTTGCGCGGCAAGCCTGCAGCCGTCAAAGCACGCTCTGGCGAATGACCTTCTACCAAGGCCTCGACAGCCGCACGTTCCAGTTGCATGCCATGGTTGGCATCCGCCATGGCCAACAACATGTCAACCTGCTGGGCTGGGCTGGTGGCACGACCGGCCACATGCAAACCATGCGGAATCAGCGTGTACTCCAGCTCGAGCATTTCTTCGCCCAGACGCATCACTGTTCGGTCCAACTCGGAGCCCATGACAGTCGCGTCCCATGCTGGCTCTGCTGCCACCAAATCCAGTTCGACAGCTTGGGCTTGAATGACAGCAGCCAAAGCGAAACGCTCGCTGTTGCCACTTTCCAATGCGCGCCAGCGCTCAAGCGATGACTTCAGTTCATTCAAACCTTTGTACAAGCCCGCTTGTGCAATGGGCGGTGTCAGGTAACTGATCAAGGTAGCGCCTGAACGACGCTTGGCAATCGCCCCCTCTGAAGGGTTATTGGATGCGTAGAGATAGATGTTGGGCAAATCGTCAATCAAACGATCGGGCCAGCAGGTACCGCCCATGCCTGATTGTTTGCCTGGCATGAATTCTAGTGCGCCGTGCGTGCCAAAGTGGAGTACCGCATGGGCTTTGAAATCCTCGCGCAGGTAGCGATAAAAGGCAGAAAACGCGTGTGTAGGTGCCAAGCCTTTTTCAAACAGCAAGCGCATGGGGTCACCTTCGTAGCCAAAAGAAGGCTGCACGCTGATGAGCACATTGCCAAACTGTTTGCCGAGCACGAAGATGGAACTGCCGTTGCTCAATTGACGCCCGGGTGCGGGGCCCCACTGCGCTTCAATTTCATTCAGCCAGCGCTCTCGGCGCACATGGTCGTTGGCAGAAATCAAGGTGTGCACGTTGGCGTCTGCACCGTATTGCGAGGCGTTGCCGTGCAGCACGGCATCGCGCAAATCGTCGATGCTTTTCGGTACATCAACTTGGTAGCCTTGCGCTTTCATGGCGGTCAGGGTGTGCCACAAAGATTCAAAAACCGACAGGTAAGCGGCACTGCCGATGTTGCCTGCATTGGGCGGAAAGTTGAACAACACAATGGCCACGTTGCGGTCTTGCCGCTCGCTTCGCTTCAAGGCCACCAACTTGCTGACCCGTGCGGCCAACATGATGGCGCGCTCTGGGCACGAATGCATGTCTTGCGCGTTGGTACTCTCACCAAAAGTACAAGCATGGTGACAGCCTGTGCAGGTCACACCTGCTGCGCCTGGACGCCCACCAAAAACGATGGGGCTGGTCGAGCCGTCGAGTTCTGGAATGGCCACCATGATGGTGCTTTCCACCGGCAACAAACCACGGTCAGAGCCGCCCCATTGGTCAAGCGTCTGAAATTCAACGGGATGCGCGGCCACGTAGGGCACATCCAGTTTGGCCAATACCTCTTCCGCGGCCTTTGCATCGTTGTAGGCAGGGCCACCGACCAGCGAAAAACCACTGAGCGAGACCACGGCATCCACGCAAACTTGGCCGTTTTGGATGAAAAAAGCATCAATGGCTGGGCGGGAGTCCAAGCCGGCTGCAAAAGCCGGAATCACGCGCAAACCCTTGGCCTCCAAGGCCGAAATCACGCCATCGTAATGACCCGCATTACCCGACAGCAAATAGGAACGCAACAACAAAATACCGACGGTGCCTTTTACAGGAATGCCTTGTGGTAAAGGCAAGGCTTGGGCGTCTTCACTGTACCTTCCGCTCATTCGGGGGTGGTACACACCTACTTCGGGATAGTCAACTGGCGCCTGAACCTTGATCTGGCCGCGCAGTGATTTGCGAGGACCATCGGCACCGCGGTCAATCAGGTGGCGCACCATGTTCAAGACATTGTCGTCAGAGCCACCCAGCCAATATTGCAAGGTGATGAAGTAAGAGCGCACGTCTTGTGCGGTGCCGGGAATGAAGCGCAGCAATTGAGGCAAGCGGCGCAACATCTTCATTTGTGTGGCACCACCTGTAGCGGGCTTGTCTTTGCTGCCGCCACGCAATTTCTTCAACAAGGCCATGGGGCCGCTGGCGGGTTTGCTCATGTCAAACTGACCAAAGCGTGTCAGTTGTGTCACTTCCGTGGCACTGGCCATGCAAATCATCGCATCGCAGTGCATGCGACGGGCGCGAAGATCGTCCAAGATCGGCAAAAAGTGGTCTTCAAGAAACAACATGCCGCACAATACAATGTCGGCAGAGGCAATGTCGGCTTTGCATTTGGCGATGAGCGCATCGTTGCCAGCGTACTCAGAGGCCGCATGCAAACTCCAAGTCAAGCCTGGAAAGTCACGCTTCAATTGGTCATTGGCGCGGTTTAAAGAACTCGCAAAGTGCGTGTCCATGGTCACCACCACCAATCGGATGGGTGTGGTGTCTCGCAGCAGCGGTTTACGACTGTGAGAAGTAAGCTTTAGATTCATACAGTGTCTCCGTCGTGATCACCGAGATGCCGCGTTCGGTGGCAAACCTCTCGGTATTCCGCCTGGCCTTGCCTCGGACGAAAAATGGAATTTTTTTGAGTTCTTTCTCTGCGCCTGCATCCCAAACTGATACGGTGATGCTTTCTGAAGTGGTGGATGCATTGGTTTTCTGTGCCTGATCCAAGGGCATCGTTTTCGCTCTGTCTTGAAGGCTTTGCGCGTGAACACCACCACCCAGGTGGGAGGGCGCAGCATCCTCATGAAATTCGGAATCGCCGCGGAACATCCCAATCAGATGCTCTTCCAGGCCCATCATCAGTGGGTGTACCCAGGTGTCGAACAGCACGCTGGCGCCTTCAAAGCCCATTTGAGGTGAGTAGCGTGCAGGGTAATCTTGCACATGCACTGGCGCTGAAATGACCGCACACGGCACACCCAAACGCTTGGCAATGTGGCGTTCCATTTGAGTACCCAGCACCAACTCAGGATTCAACTGCGAGATGTGTGCTTCTATTTCTAAATAGTCGTCGCTGATCAAGGGTTCCACACCGTAGATTTTTGCGGCGTCACGCACTTCTCGCGCAAACTCTCGGCTGTAAGTGCCAATGCCCACCACCGTGAAGCCCATTTCTTGAGCTGCTACTTTGGCGGCGGCCACGGCATGTGTGGCATCGCCAAACACAAACACCCGTTTGCCCGTCAAGTAGTTGGAATCGACCGAGCGGCTGTACCAAGTGGCTCGTGACACGGCCTTGGTTAAGGTAACCTCCGGATCGAGTCCGCAAAGTTGCGCCACTTCCCGAATAAAAGCACATGTTGCGTTGTGCCCAATAGGAATGGTTTTGGTGAAAGGCTGTTGAAAATTGCGTTGCAACCACTGCGCGCTCAACTGGGCAATTTCAGGGTAGAGAACCACATTGAAATCGGCATCGGCCAAGCGTGCGATATCGTCAGGTGTAGCCGTCAAAGGGGCTACCACATTGATCTCCACGCCCATGTCGGTCAGCAGCTTGCGTATTTCTGCCAAGTCATCGCGGTGCCTGAATCCCAAGGCGGTGGGGCCCAAGATGTTGCACCGTGGCTTGGTCGCTTCTTTCGTTTGATCGGCGGCTTTGGGAACGGCCAGATGGCGAACCAGTTGGTAAAAAGTTTCTGAAGCGCCCCAATTTTCTTTGCGCTGATACGACGGCAACTCTAAGGCCACCACCGGTATCGGCAATTGCAGGGCTTTGCACAAGCCGCCTGGGTCGTCTTGAATCAATTCGGCCGTGCAAGAGGCTCCAACCAGCATGGCTTTGGGGGAAAATCGCTCAAACGCATCGCGTGCAGCGGTCTTGAACAATTCTGCGGTGTCACCGCCCAAGTCGCGCGCTTGAAATGTGGTGTAAGTGACGGGTGGTCGTTTTTGCAAACGCTCAATCATGGTGAACAACAAATCGGCGTAAGTGTCACCTTGTGGGGCGTGCAACACGTAGTGCACATCCTCCATCGCCGTGGCCACCCGCATCGCGCCCACGTGTGGCGGTCCTTCGTAAGTCCAGAGTGTCAGTTGCATGGTGTGGAGTCCTTTACGCGGCCAGGCGCATGCGGCGCACCAAAGGTCTGGTGAAGAGCTCGGCCAGATCGCCCGCTTGGTCAAAGCCCTGAATGGGCGTGAAGACCAATTCAATCGCCCACTTGGTGGTCATGCCCTCGGCTTCCAAGGGGTTCGCCAATCCCAAGCCACACACCACCATGTCGGGGCGCAGTTTGCGGCATCGGTCCAGTTGTTTTTCTACATCCTGGCCTTCAGAGACCAGGGTGCCTGCGGGTAGCCATGCCAATTCCTTGGCCATGTGCTGGCGGTGCAAGTACGGTGTTCCCACTTCCAGCAAATGCATGCCCAGTTCCCGTGACAAAAATCTGGCCAAGGGGATTTCCAGTTGCGAGTCTGGGAAAAAGAAGATGCTTTTTCCATGCAAGTGCAGTTTGGCTTTGGCCAGTGACGCCATGGCCCTGGCCTGAGGCGCGCTCACAGCGGCTTCAAACCTTTCAGGCGAGACATCAAATGCCGTGGCCGCTGCTTGCAGCCACGCCCTGGTGCCTTCCACGCCCAATGGGAACGGTGCGGGCAAAAGCTTAGCGCCACGCTCTTGCAGAACTCGGGCGGTATCGGCCAAAAAAGGTTGCGCCAAGAGCAAGCGCGTGTTGGCACCGATGCTGGGTTGGTCATCGGCACGGCGCGGCGGGAAAAAGCGTACACGCTCAATGCCCATGTGGTTCAGAATCCGCACAAACTGGTCTTCCACCACATCGGCCAAGGTGCCGACGATCAGCAATTCAGGGGCGGGATTCAATGCGGGTGTTCGAAGTTCAGGCACCATCGAGGCCAAGCATGCATCTTCACCTTGCGTGAAAGTGGTTTCGATGCCGCTGCCCGAATAATTCAGGATGCGCACCGAGGGGGAGTATTGCTTTGACAGCCTTGAGGCTGCACGTGACAAATCCAGTTTGATCACTTCCGAAGGGCATGAGCCCACCAAGAACAGTAATTTGATTTCGGGACGGCGCGACAGCAGTTGATTGACCACCCGATCGAGCTCGGTATGGGTATCAGCCAAGCCAGCCAAATCACGCTCGTCGATGATGGCGGTGCCAAACCGGGGTTCGGCAAAAATCATAACGCCGGCTGCCGACTGAATCAGGTGCGCACAGGTCCGTGAACCCACCACCAAAAAGAAGGCGTCTTGGATTTTTCGGTGCAGCCAGATGATGCCGGTCAAACCGCAGAACACTTCTCTTTGCCCGCGCTCGACCAGCGGGATGACATCGGTGCAGCCTTGGGCGGCTTCGGCTCGAATGGGGATGACAGGGCTCATGAGATCACCTGAGCATTCGAAGCCATCGTGGCTTCGGGGATTTTTTGTAGTCGGGCCATGCGCAATTTGCGAATGTATTGCGCCGCATTGATGGCGTAGGTGCCGTAGGCGGCCAGAGCCAACCACAGTTGGTCAGCAGAGGACCATTGGCCTTGCCACCACACCCACAGGTAGGCGGTATGCAAGGCCAGGACCACCATGCTGACCACGTCTTCCCAGAAAAATGCGTGTGCAAACAGGTATTTGCCATAGACCACTTTTTCCCAGATGGAGCCCGTGATCATGATGGCGTAAAGCACCAGGGTTTTGACCACCACCGACGCCAAGGCCCAATCGGTGTGCTCACCGGTTTTCAGGCTGTTCAATACCAGGTAAAGACTGACCAAAAAAACCAAAAATTGAACAGGCGCCAAGACACCTTGAACCAATGTCCACTGGGTTGCATCACGTCGAGCGCGTTGCTCTGGCGTGTACAAAGCCTGGGGTTGGGACTGCTGCATCTCTGACCTTTTTGAACATCAACTGAGCTCACTTTAAGGACTGAAGCAGCGAGTGTCAATATAAATTGACAATAAACGTGACATTCAGGGTTTACACCTAAATGGGTTGGCTCCAATTTACTTCACACTAGAGCGTCAAATCGAACAAGAGGTGGTTGTAGTGGCTCAATTTAAATTTGAGAAGGCGGCTGTTTCACAGAACAAACGGTGGACGTTGGAAAGTCAAGTTTCAAAGGCCAATTTTCGTCTGGGCGCCAGTCCACGTCTGGTTGGCGGCTCGACATTTGACCAAAAGTCAGCGCTCGATCACCGCCAGGTGGTCTTGCTGGCTGAGGCTGCCCTCAACAGCATGGATGCAACCCGGGATATCTTGATGGGGTGGCACCGGCAGGGCCACGCATTGGCGGATATTTACCTCAGCGGCATAGGACTTGCAGCCCAATTATTGGGGGAGCGTTGGTTGTCCGACGAGGTCGACTTTGTCCATTGCACCATCGCCCATTCCCGACTGCACCAAACCTTACATGAATTCAGCGCTGAATTTCTATCGGAAGGCTGCGCTCAGCCCAATGGCTTGAACTTGCTGCTGATGACCGAGCCCGGGTCACACCATGGCTTAGGGGTTTTCATGTTGAGTGAATTTTTCCGCCATTCGGGCTGGAATGTGACCCTCTGTTCCCCCCAGGACATGGCCGAATTCAAGCGTGTCTTTCAATCGGATTGGTTTGATGCGGTGACCCTGTCCATGTCTACGGATCGCCATTTAGACGCTGTGGCCCGGGCGTTGTCAGACATCTTGCCCCTGTTGGTGAACCCGAATTTGAAAGTGTATCTGGGCGGCCCCATGGCGCAGATTGCGCCCCTGAGGCTGAGTTGGCCGGGGACCTGTCTCTTGAATGGAAAGGCCGATGAGGCCGTGGCCATCGTGACGCAGTCGGTCAAAAAGGCCGATCGTCAACCTTGAGTGACATTGGGTCTGTCTGAATAATCCCTCATTCATAACCCGTAATTTCATTTGAAGTCACAATGTGTATAATAACCATTACATAAAAATGGTTTTTCTGCCCGCCACCACCCAAAGTCATTCATGAACATTGAACAGCTCGAGCCACACACTTTCTCCAGGTTATTGGGGATGGTTTCGGATGTGAGCCTGATCATCAATGGTCAAGGCGTGGTCGAGGATGTGTCAACAGGACAGGACATGATGGCTTCCTTGGGCTGCCAAGCTTGGATTGGCAAGCGCTGGAAAGACACGGTCACGGTGGAAAGTAAACTAAAAATTCAAGACTTGCTCCAAGTTCAAGCCGATACCCCGTCCCTCCTGTGGCGGCATGTGAACCATCCCACCCCCTCGGGGGGGGAGGCCGCCATCCAGTACATCACGGTCAACCTCAAAGGGCATAAGCTGCTGGCTGTGGGGCGCAACATGGAGCGTTTGGCCGAACTGCAACGCCGTTTGGTGGAGACGCAACAGTCGGTGGAGCGTGATTATTTGAGGCTGCGGCACATTGAGGCGCGTTACCGCGTTTTGTTTGAATCCTCTCCTGAAGCCGTGATGGTGGTTGATGCCCATTCTTTCCGCTTGTTGGAAGTCAATGTCGGTGCGCAAGCGCTGTTCAAAGACGCTGGCAAACGCTTGGTGGGGCGGGATTTTCGCGAGTGCTTTGAGTTGGGGAATCAAGGTGAAGTTCAGGCCTTGCTCAGGACCGCACTGGCCACCGGTCGTATTGAAATGTGCTCAGCCAGCATGTTCGGTTCGGCGTCGGTCATGACGGTCTCTGCCACGGTCTTCAGGCAAGAGGGAGGTGCGCAGTTTTTGGTGCGCTTGACCCCGCAAGAAAGCTCGGCGGCTGTGGGCCTGGAGTCAGATGTGTCGGCCGTTCTGAGCCAGGCCATGGCGCATTTCCCAGACGGATGGCTGCTCACCGACACCTCAGGCACGGTCAAAAGTGTCAATGAGGAAGGCATGGCGCTTTTGGGTTTGACGGCCGCATCCCAAGTGATCGGGCAACCTCTTGAGCGCTGGTTGGTCAGGGGTGCAGTCGATTGGGGTGTTATGGACACCTCATTGAAGCAACAATTGACGGTGCGAAATTTCGCCACCGAAGTGACCACTTTGTCGGGCATGACCTTGCCCGTGGAGATTTCAGCGGTTTATTTGGCCAAGCCAGAGCCGTTGTTCGCTGTGTTTGTTCGAGACATGAACCGCCGCATGCAAGGGACTTCCCTTGCTGCCCAGGCGCTTCCCAACCCCTACCTGGAGTTGTCGCAGTTGGTTGGGCGTCGGCCCATCAAGGACATTGTGGGCGAAACGGTGGACACCATCGAGCGCATGTGCATTGAGGCGGCGTTGGAGCTCACGCACAACAACCGCGCCTCCGCCGCCGAAATGTTAGGGCTCTCGCGGCAAAGCCTGTATGTCAAGTTGCGTCGCTTTGGCATTTTGTCGGACAACGACCCCGATTCATCAGCCCTTTGATGGCGGAGTGTCTCAATTTTTTTACACTTAGTGTAAACATTGATTGACAGCATTGGAAGTCTTCTCATAATGGGCGCATGGACACCCAGAGCCTTGAACTGACAAAACCGCTGATCCGGCCGCGTTTGCGCACCGTGGCGGAGTTGCTCAAACCGATCACTTGGTTTCCACCGGTATGGGCTTTTGCCTGTGGTGCCGTCGCTTCGGGCCAAAGCCTGTCAGACCATTGGTTGTTGATTTGTTCGGGGCTGATTTTGACTGGGCCCCTGGTTTGCGCCAGCAGCCAAGCGGTGAATGACTGGTTTGATCGCCATGTGGACGCCATCAACGAACCGCAAAGACCCATCCCTTCAGGCCGCATGCCTGGCCAATGGGGCTTGGGCATCGCTGTCTTGTGGACGGTTCTGTCTTTGCTGTGGGCCACCCTGATGGGCACTTGGGGCTTTGTGGCTTGCGCCCTGGCCATTGCCTTGTCTTGGGCCTACAGCGCGCCACCGGTGCGACTGAAAAACAATGGTTGGTATGGCAATGCGGCATGTGCGCTCAGTTACGAAGGCTTGGCATGGCTGACTGGCACAGCCGTCATGTTGGGTGGTGCGTGGCCGGGTGAGAAGGCGATTTACTTGGCCCTGCTGTACAGCTTGGGTGCCCACGGCATCATGACCTTGAACGACTTCAAGGCCATCGAGGGAGACCGGCAAATGGGTGTGGCCTCTTTGCCCGTTCAACTGGGGGCCTCGGGCGCGGCGCGCGTGGCCTGTGTCTTGATGTGGCTGCCCCAAGTGGCGGTGGCTGCGCTCCTGTTGCATTGGCAATTGTCTTGGCACGCCTTGGCTGTTCTGGTCTTGAGTTTCTTGCAGTGGCCCTTGATGTGGAAATTTTTGAAGCATCCTATTGAGCGGGCTTTGTATGTCAGTGCTTTTGGGGTGCCCCTGTTTGTCAGCGGCATGATGGTCAGTGCCTGGGGCTTGCGCCAGATCAATGCACTGGGGGTCTCATGAACGCGCAAACCTTTGGTTGGTTGGACATCATCCGTTTGGGCCTCATTCAAGCTTGTTTGGGGGCTGTGGTGGTGGTGACGACCTCCACCCTCAACCGCATCATGGTGGTTGAATTGGCGCTGCCCGCGTTGTTGCCGGGGTTTTTGGTGGCTTGGCATTACGCGGTCCAAATGGTGCGTCCTCGCATGGGCTTTGGCGCAGATCAGGGTCGGCGCAGTACGCCTTGGATGATGGGCGGCATGGTCGTTTTGGGGGTGGGCGGTATGCTGGCGGCCTTGTCGACTCTGTGGATGGCCACTTCGCTTTGGCAGGGCATGGCCTTGGCCGTGCTGGCCTTCAGTCTGATCGGCTTGGGTGTGAGCGCCTGTGGCACCTCACTCTTGACGCTGATGGCCAAGCGTGTACCGGCTGAGCGTCGGGCGCAAGCGGCCACCACCGTGTGGCTGATGATGATCATGGGTTTTGCCGTCACCGCTGGCGTCGTTGGAAAAATGATTGACCCCTACACGCCCGATATTTTGTGGCGGGTGTCGGCAGGCTTGAGCATTTTGACCACGGTGCTGACGGCCCTGTGTCTGTGGGGTTTAGAGAAGCCCGATGCACAGGGGGTGTCCGAGAAACCCAGTATCCCTGTCAATTTCAAGCGCACCTTGCAGGGCATTTGGGCCGAGCCTCAGGCGAAAACCTTCACGATTTTTATCTTCCTGTCGATGCTGGCCTACAGCGCGCAAGATTTGATTTTGGAGCCTTTCGCAGGGGCCGTTCACGGCATGTCGCCTGGCCAGACCACGCAGCTTTCTGGGTGGCACCACATGGGGGTCTTGGTGGGCATGCTGTCTGTGGCCGTGGCCAGTTCGCGCTGGGTCG
>Ga0247831_1008840_pt1 | contig 10386 bp, 7 predicted proteins | sample LaCruzMarch2015__9_FD_192406 | JGI IMG/M metagenome (GOLD analysis project Ga0247831, IMG submission 192406) | Freshwater microbial communities from meromictic Lake La Cruz, Castile-La Mancha, Spain - LaCruzMarch2015_1m | ecosystem: Environmental > Aquatic > Freshwater > Lake | place: Spain...
TGATGGTTTGCGGTGAAATTTGTGTGGTGTCGGCAGTTCACGTCACAAAAAACAGATGTCGGAGCCCTCTCCGTGTCGGATCGACATGCAATGTCGGCCAGAAATTGGCGACATTTGCACATGTCGCCGACATGTCGCCGACATGTCGGCGACATGTGGAGCTAAGTCGTCGCGTGGCATAGCTAGCAAGCTATAGAAGAGTGTGCGAAAGCAGACGGTCCTGGGGGGACGTTTCGCAACACTTTGTCACTAGGTAGGATTGACGCCGCCACTAATACCATCGGATACGATAGTGCGTTGTCATGTGCTTCTTTTGGTACCCTACTTTAGTCTATCACGCTTGTATGCAGAGATTTGTCCATTCATCGTCAAGAGTGGGAAAATCGGTGCTTTTTGGCTGTGTTAGAAGATGATGAGGACACCTTTATCGTTACAAACAAAACTGGTGGTCATGTTATACTCGCTACTAGTGACAATGCTGCTCATTCTGTATCGTACGCACATGATGACCATGTTTGCTACTGTAGTTGATCCAATGGGAGACATGCCAGCAGAGGACAGAAGCCAATTATCATCGTCATCATCCTTTCACCGCTCTAACAACGTTGGTCAAGGGGATGCTGTATTTGCTGAACCATCTCCTCTCCAACAGCAACAACGGCGGGAGCAGCGGTGTGCCATCAATCTATATGGGCTACCAAGGAGTTTCAAACACCATGTCTTGCTAAGCTTCATTACTAATATTGTTCGAGTGAATCGTCATTATCACTGTGATTACTTCGTTCACTATTACAACAAAACGTTTGAACCAGGGGGGCGATCAGGACAGGGAGGGAAAATATATCCTGAAGATGTACTCGTATTAAAACCTGCAATCAAAGACGTGCACAATAATAATTCATCTATGCGACATCGTCGTGGAAAGTCGCCTATCATTGTCCAATTTATAGCTGATACCGATGAAGACTTTGAGCATGAACAAAGAGAACATTTGCAAACTATATTTGAGTACAATGCAGGTCCATCCAATCATACGACTAGTAATGTTGTTTATACTAATCCATATTTTATCACAAATCCAAAAATTCCAAAGTCCATGAAAGTTAAAGAGGTATTGTTGAACATATTGAAAATGTGGCACTCCCAAACAAAAGTATGGAAACTAATGGAAAAGTATGAAGCAATAGCAGTAAATGATGATTCTCATAAGCATCGACTAGAAGATCAACAGCCATTTTATTCACGAGTGGCAATGTTCCGATTAGATGTTGTGTACATAACACCCATTGATATTTATAAAGTGCCCAATGAGCCAGCTGCTCAGCAAGGTCCTAAACCAGGTTGGATTCCAACAAATGATGTCGCCAATCGCTACTTTTATGATGCCCAGAATCGCCACGCCGTGATACCTGCCTTTGCTTCGCATCCAGTGAATGATCGAATGATATATGGACCATATGCAGCTGTCAAGATATGGGCCGCAGAGCGATGGGAGCGATACCAGCATTATGTATTTATGGTGTTACCTGCCAACGGCAAGTCAGAAGCAGGTTCTGGATTGCACGATGAACGGATGATAAAATATTCAATCATACCTGCAATAAGGAATGAAGTTGGCGTCGAGGTTGTGCAAGACAGTGGTGTTTACTTTCTACGGGTACGTGCCAATGGTGACATACGGTTGGAAGACAGTTCTGAAAGAATTACCGTTAAAGCTCTACTTGAACTATCTCTACAACGTAATTGCACAAAACCAATGCAGGATCACATTAAATGTCCTCCTGTGTAATTCATTAATAAGTAATGGAATACATGTATCACAAAGTAAGGAATACTATATTACAAATATTTTAGACATTATTACAGAATAAATTCAGCCTGAAAAACTCGCTCCTACTTTGTGTTAATCATCGAAGGGACATGGGGCTCTCTTCATTGTTCACAATAGTTCTCAAAACTGTGAGCTTGCATGGAGCACCATTCTTCTTGGCAACAATCTTTACAAAACTTTGTGCAGTCCATCCCCTCGTGTCCTCGCCATCTATGGCTACTATCAAGTCATCCACAAAGATCAACCCTTGTAGAGGCGACTCATTTTTGATGCTGTATACAGCTGGACCTTCAGGGTGTGTAGTCACAACAATACCAAGCTTCCCTTGAGGAGTCACTATTTCTATTGTCTGGTGCACTGGTCCTTCTGTTAAAATGCTGAGCACACTCTCTTCCCAGCTACTCGGCTCATGCTGTATACATTTTGGTGACACAATAAATTCCGCTTCAATGGCTCCTAAATCATTGAGGATGTTGCCCGATGTTTCATCGTCTTCCTCGACTAATTCACCATGGGGGGACGTTTTCTTTTGTGTGGTAATGGTGATATAGGCAAACACTGCCAAGACTATTGAGGTTAGGCATGCTGTGGCGATGACAATTATATACGGCCCATTGCTGCTAGTCGTCTTGGCACTCTCACGACTGTTCAAATCACCAGTACTTGTCACAATTTCATTAGCAGCAGAATCACCGTCAATTGAATCGACCGACGTTGAAGTCAAATTATCAAAGTACTTGATTCCAGCCTTGTTTCCATCCCCCTTCAGTTGTTTTGTGAATTCAGATGACTGCGAAGCGAAGGCGTCTATTACCTCAGTGCTGAAGTCGATCTCGGATGAATCGGCAGCAGCATAGGTCGAGGTGGCACTCCCCTCGATCGTCACATCAACAAGTAATGATGGTTCTGCCCTCAGACCCCGTACAACTCCAATAAGACCACGCTCATCTCCTCTCAATCTTCTCCCACCAGAACTCATCTGCTGATTGGTTATCTTACACTCGATGATCAATGAAGACGTCATTGTACCGAGTAGGGAATCTTCCACGAATGAAGAACAAGACTTTATGAATACAAGGGTAGCCTCGTCATCCATTTCTGAGTCTACACCCTTCAATTCAAGTTGAGCATTGGCTTCATTTGCAGCTGGAGCTGTTGAGGGCGTCCTTGTCGGAGAATATGTGGCAATCTTGGCTGATATTGTTGAGTAGGTACCTCCAAATGTCGGCACAAGAGACGTTGCAGACGGTGAATTTGTCGATGGATTTTCGGTAAGAGACTTCGATGGTAACATTGTTGGGGTCTCAGTGGTAGTAAAAGACAGCTCATTCAATGGAATGCTTGGTCCCACAGATGAATCGAAACTTGGGTTGCCACTCAGCCTTGAGGACGGTTCGTTAGAAGGATTGGCGCTCGCCTTCATTGGACTACTTGTAGGCTCATAAGTCGGCCATTGCGTGCTGAGTCTGTACGTTGGATTTATTGTTGGCTCACTGCTTGTTGGTTCACTAATTATCTCCCCGTGAAAATCTAATATCATATCATTCAGCTCGAGGGGAATTTCGATTGCGTCCATGGATAAACTTTCATCATCGACAAAGGGCGTCGACAACTCAAGAACTGACATTGGCATGCTAAACAAGTCGGTGATTTCTGTGTAAATGTCGTGTAGCTCCAACGGTAGCGGCATCTCAACTTGTGCCATCGACATGCTTATTTCATTCAGCTCCATGGGCGCTGACGAGTTGATAATTTCCATAGACACGGAAACATCGACAGCAGGCGTCGACAATTCAAGAACTGCAATGGGCATGCTGAACAAGTCGGTGATTTCAGTGTAAAAGTCGTTTAGCTCCAACGATAAAGGCATCTTAACTTGTTCCATCGACATGCTCATTTCATTCAGCTCCATGGGCGCTGATAAGTTGATCATTTTCATTGACAATGAAACATCGACAACAGGCATCGACAGCTCAAGATATTTTATTGACATACTTTCAGTGTAAATGTCGTGCAGGTCCAACGATAGTGGCATCTGAACTGGTGATATTGACATACTCACTTCATATAATTCCTTGGGCACTGACAAGTCGATCATTTTCATCGACAAGCTGATTGGACTCTCTACAGTGTGTATAGACATTTCAACCATACTCATCAACAGGCTAAATTCTTCGATTATTGCAGTGAAAGGTGTACTAGTTGGCAAATCAGTAATCGGAGATCCAGTCACAGGATTCAAAGTTGGACCTTCACTTGGCATTCCGGTTGAAGTTGAAGATGAATATGTTGGATAATATGTCGGGATAACCTCGGTGGGCTTGGAAGTAGGAGATGTACTAGTTGGCGTATAAGTTGGCATATATGTTGGATAATATGTCGGGATAACCTCGTCGGTTGTGTTCAGTGTTGGTCCCGTCGTAATACTCCTAGAGATCAAAGTTGTAGTAGTGATCAAAGTTGGCTCGTTACTAGTAGGAGACTCAGATGTAGGAGAATCGCTTGGATTTGGAGTTGGTACTTCACTGCTTGGCTCCTCTGTCGTTGGTGAAGATGTAGGCGTCGACGAAGGTTTTCCGGACGTGGGCTTGGAAGTAGGAGATGTACTAGTTGGCGTATAAGTTGGCATATATGTTGGAGATTCAGTCACAGGCTTCAAAGTGGGACCTTCACTAGGCATTGTGGTTGTTGGTGTTGTTGTTGGTTTCAGCGTTGGTCCCTTTGTGGTAGGGAAAGAAGTTGGCTCATTACTCGTAGGAGACTCAGATGTAGGAGAATCGCTTGGATTTGGAGTGGGTGCTTCACTGCTTGGCTCCTCTGTCGTTGGTGAAGATGTAGGCGTCGACGAAGGCTTTTGAGATGCTGGACGGACATCCTTAACTGAAGGCCGTGGACTGGATATTCCATCATTGATGGACGGCCATGGGTTAGATATAGCATCATTGATTGAAGGCCATGGAGTGCTCGATTTACTTGGCTCATTCGTCGCACCCAGATCCATTCCATCCACCGCTCTTGACTCCATCGTTGGTGGAGTTTCGAAACCATCTGCGGCTCCAACTATTCCAGTGTCAGAGCCGTCAATCTGAATAAAAATAAGAGGAAAGTTATCGTTTGACGCCTTCTTCTTCTCTGCTTCTTCTATTCGACGGCGATTCAGCGGTATTACTCCGCGTGGCAGAACTCGTTCACGCCGCCGATGACGGATGTAAGTATCCGTGGCATTGACGACAGCCGTAGCCGGATACGACCAGCTGTGAAGGAGGGTGATGAGTACTAATTGGTGGAGCAGCATCGTTTTGCCCCAACAAGAGAGACTTGTGATTTCGAAATTGGGACAAACTGGAAAATAAGCGGTTTCCTACTGATTCCTATGTAGAGCCTCGGAGGGAAGTAATACCCCGCAAACCCTTTGCGTTCGCCCTTCGAAATTCAACGCCATCCAAGCTGAAATATCAGATCTGAAAGAATCTTTAGTTGAGTTTGTAAGACCTTACAAACTCTTTAGCTACGTAACTTAGCAAATTCAAGGCGTCAATTGTTATGACATCGAGTGTTATTAAACATAAGAGTGCTCATTTTCCATTTGATAAACAAGATGACCATGAACCCACGTTGCAAGAACAATCAAATCATCATTCAGCAACAACAAATCCGCTTGTGCACCAACTTCCAATAATCCGATTGGAGCATCGTCATTGATATTTTGTCTACTCCCAACGACAACGTGCCTACCCAATACCTTTGAAGGATTCAATGTCGCACAAAGTAAAGCTTCCCCAGTGCTGCATTCAACATATTGACGAAATCTCCGAACACACTGATCCATCGATGCAACACTTCCTGCCAACGTTGTCCGAGCTTCGTCATTTGCATTTGCCACGATCGCACGATCACCATCCTGGCCTAATGCAACATTTACACTCCCAAGCGTGAGATCTTTGTTATCATTGCTGTCAAGTCCCATTGCCGAAATGGCATCAGTCACAATAACACAGCCAGCTGGGTGGGCAGAATAGGCCATCCGAACTGCACATTGATGAAGATGTACCCCATCAACTATGACGCTATAATAAGGCCTGGAAGTAACTCCAATCCGTTCGAGCATTGACGTAGGGGTTGTTAAAAGTCCGATTAATCCCGGATCTCGATGGTGAAACGGTAACATGGCATTATATAGGTGTGTAATGAAGGTGGCACCACATGACAATGCAGAAAGACCGTCAGCGTAAGTTGAATCCGTATGTCCCATAGAGACAACCACGGGTCGTCTTCGTCGTCGTCTATTTGCTGTAGTAAGTGATCGGATTACCTCATGTGCACCTGGAAGTTCCGGAGCGAGGGTAACAATGTCAATTTCGTCCAATGTCGGCCTTTCTTCTTTTGTGTCGTGTCCATCATCCACTTTGTTATCATTATTGAGTAGGCAGTAAGTTTCTAAAACAGACGTCATACCCCCCGATGGCGAAATGATGTTACATACATCATGTGCACCCTTCTTGGCAGATGCAAAGAATGGTCCTTCAAGATGGATCCCCAGTATGTTGGCGCCCTCATTACAATATTCATCACCCTTCTCTGCCTCACCAGCTTCTTCTCCTGACGGAAAGTGAGATGCAAATCGAGATGTTTGCTGCAATTCTCTGGCCTTGCCAATTGTCTTAATTGCGCTTTGATACGTCACACTTGACGATGAGACCATTGTTGGACAGAAGGATGTCGTGCCCGTTGAAACAAGACGTTGTGCCACAGTCAAAACTTCCTCGACCGTCAATGTTTTTTCCTCCTTCCTAACAAACGAGAAGTCGACACCGTACGCACCATTCAACTGAACATCGATAAAACCAGGCGAAAGGATTTGTCCGCGGCAGTCAATAACAACGCATGTCGTTGTTATTGTCGACGTCGTCGTTGTTGTTTCATATTTTACGGCAACAATCCGTCCGGTTTCAGAAGAGAGGTCGAGTGAACCTGGTATGAGAGTTCCATCACGACGTAGGATGCGTGCGTTGGTAAGTCGCGTGATTGACATTCCTCACACTGACTATCTACTGAACTTGGTACTTGGAACTCAACGTCGTTTTAGCACAACGAATGAGGCCCGGGCAGATTGTTTGACTGCCTGTTCCAGAACGAAATACTGTCTGTTCCATAGTAATAATCTACCTACCATAGTCCGGCGTTTCTTCAATATTGACTCAGTGCTAAAAGTGCGACTCGGATCCCCTTCAGCCACGGACTCCTTCAGCTTGTTCTGCGCACAGATTCTTCATTCTTCTCTACTCACTCACATGCTTCAACGCCTATCACGTACTGTGATCGAATCATTAATCTCGTCTTTAAACATCACTCACGTACTACAATATACCGGACGCCCTTCGCTTCAGCAACTCTTATGTTTGACGTTTCTTCGCCACATTATTTGCACGGCCACTGCTGCCACCTCATCTTGTGCAGCGAGTGCGTGAGGATCATTGACTACTACCATATGCAATGATGGGACTTCAATACTCTCGTTCTTTGAAATCACGTGCACCATGTCTGTCCGAGAAGTCATGCCTCGAACGATTCACTTCGCTATACAACAGTGGTATAATCAACGGTTCCTTCTTCACCGACAATGATTATCAAACAAAGGGGTGTTTCATGAAGGGTGAGAATGTTTACTTTAGTCCTGGAACAATGGATGACATGAGTGCAACCACAACTGGCAAGAAAGTGCGTCTTTGGTGTTTACCTGAACAAGTTGTTGATGATGATAACATACTCATTAGGATTGACGACTTGATTACCAAAGCGCCAACTTACAGACCTGTCACCGATATCCCCACAGATTTTCCTACTCTGTCACCTTTCACATTCATTTCGGGAACTCCTACAACGTACGCTCCGACGATAACAGAGCAAAGTGAAACTAGTAGTCCATGGCCTTCAATCAACGATGGTACATCACCTACTACTATGCCAACAATGATGTTTCTTTCAAATACATCTCATGTCCCCACTTATACAACCTCTGATACGTCGGAAAGTCACTCCTTTAATTCAAATGACCATTCTGGTGGAATCATATTTCAATATCTTGGTCAGTGCACTGGATTAGAATTGGACACAGACTCTTGCCTTGTATCAAAGTATATTGACAACTTCATGAGTGAGAACACCAGTACTAGACAGCGATACCTTCAGTCATTCGACAGGACTAGGCTTCTTCGAGCATCGAGTGAAATATTCGAGTGAAATATACGACGAATGCGATGTTCCTGCAGTATCGGAGCAGGAGTGGTTTACAGGCATAAAGGTGTCAATTGAGGAGTGTGAGGGATTGGGAAACGAAATTTCGGATGAAGAAATTGACATGATCACGGATGTCTTCATAAGAATCTTTGCTCACAACAATTGCTGGTTATCTCTATGCGATGGCAGCTCTGCATCGTCAACGTTCTTCTTTAATGTTCAACTTGATGAAGCAGCTGAGTGTGCAAATGTTGCACTTGATATTGACAGCTGTGTCTATGAAAGCATGCACAATGTCATTCTAGAAGGCAAGACTTCTGGTAACCAACGACGATTTCTCCGTCAAGAAGCTGTTGCTTACATATTGACTGAGGCGAAATCGCATTGTACTGCCAAGGGTGTTGATGTTCAACTGACAGATTGGACAAAAGCGACGGAAGACCTTGTCGCTATCTTCACCTCACCGCAGTGTTGGAGTCGAGGTGGTGAACGTGCTTTACTCTTCTCTACCGTGGGTAGCGAAGACGTGCCATCGATTACTTCAGACTATTTGGCTTGCGTATTTGTCGCTGCAGGATTTGTATTCATGACCATCATCAAAATTATTGTCGCTGGCTGCCGCAAGAAAGGACTCTGGACGATGAGAGTGGAGTGAATATAAATGTCCGTTAATGAATCCATAAAGTAGAAATAATGTTCATAATTGGAAACCAATCACTACGCTATTTCGCACCAGTGTCGCTTCCGCTTCTCAGTATCTGTACTCATTGGACATTGTTGATTAGGGACTTCTGATGATGATTCGCCACTGTCATTAATTGTAGGTGATGGCGTAGCTTCACGACAGCCACGATTAAGTTCAGTTAAATTGGCAGTCGTCGTCACCGCGATATTCCTGTGACTTTTGCTGTCTATTGCTATAATTCGATCAAGATTGTGTGTATATATCTTCCGTAGTTGTTCCACACAAGACATCGTCACACTATCCTGCAATAATATAATCGACGACTTCAACTTTGTTGATTGCCACATTCGACGGATCAAATCGATTGAAAAGCCCGCCTGCTCCAACATCACGATGATGGAAGCTACTGCTAATCTGGATTGTTTATGGGACACGAAGAAAAAGTCACAAGCGGCCAACTCTATCACAAAGAGACATGTCTCCACTGCAGAGACCGGAAGATTGATAAATCCACTCAGCAATATCAAACAAAATGTTGATGCAGTAGGTGGATGTAGGTATGATCCAAGGGAAGCTACTATGGCTCTTTCGATACATAGCACCTCCATCGGCATAAACTTGTTTTGTGTGTAACTCATCATTTTAGCAACACTGATTTGCGCTTTCCCAGACTCAAATATCTTTGACGCCACAAGGAGACATGCAATAGCAGTTACTTGATAGCGGTGACTGCTAATATCCTTTGTCGAACCAATGATAAGAAAGCGATCGCAATATGATAGAGCAATTATTGCAGTTTGTCGCGATATTGATAAGTCGTCTGCAGCCCTTAGCAACCATCGAGCCACTTTATATCGCCAGTCGGGGTTTGTCGATAACAGAGCCCGGCTTGTAGTCGGTGTATCTACTCTTCCTCTGTTGACTGCACCAGCGGCAGTGTCAAGGTGCCGACGATATCGGATACAGTCGACTCGAGTGAAACAGTATCTTTCCTCAGTTTCCATCAAGCAGGCCAGAGTATTGACTTGACCCGTGATACATAAATCCATAAAAGCATAGTCATTATATGCTTGATTGTATCGCTGTGGAGGAAATGCCATTTGCTGAACGTTTCTTCTCGATGAACAATACAAACCCTCGGCGCGCAGGGAATTAAAATCACCTGAACCTTGATTTCTCATCTCGGCGCAAGAATTATGTAGGCTGTCAAAGATGAATGATATCAGCCCTACTGGCAAACTTTGCTCGAACATTATCAAGAAGTTTGCATGGCATCAAATTCCCCAGCTGACGCAGCAATTATCCAGTGCTTCGCAGCTTGTTCCATGTTTCCTGATTTAACTCCATATTCCTATGGTCAATCTTGCTATTTCGTGTCCAGCCATCATAGACGCGGCCTCGTTATCGTAGTGGAACTTGAACTTGGCATTCTTAATCTCCCCTGCCTCCCCTGCCTCCCCTGCCTCCCCTCACCGGAGGCTGTGTGTAATACTACTGTGTGGTATGTCTTCTTAGGTTATTTTCTACATAAATATAATACTGTGTGTGCGGCAGAATTCAGAGGAGTACCTGATATCGTCCGACGATTTCATCGTGCCTCAGGCCAACCAAGCAGCGTAAGGCAAGGAAGGAC
>Ga0247831_1008841_pt1 | contig 10386 bp, 10 predicted proteins | sample LaCruzMarch2015__9_FD_192406 | JGI IMG/M metagenome (GOLD analysis project Ga0247831, IMG submission 192406) | Freshwater microbial communities from meromictic Lake La Cruz, Castile-La Mancha, Spain - LaCruzMarch2015_1m | ecosystem: Environmental > Aquatic > Freshwater > Lake | place: Spain...
GAATTCCAGACCAAGTATTAACAAATGGTTTAAACAAATTGTTATTTCTTATCTTGTTTTATCCTTTTTACTTCTAATCGTTAGTCAAGATTCAATAAATATATTAATTATATCTTTGTCATTGCCTTTTGCTGTATTGCAATTAGTTTTACCTCTCGCAAGAGCCCAGGAAAAAGCCCTTGCCTTTGCCTCGATCTCTATCATTGGAATTCTAACTCCAAGTCTGGGAGTGATTATAAATTCCACTTTAAATTTTCCTATCGCTAGTGCAAAGGCTTTGGTTATCGGAGCTCTTCTAGGTTCACTTATTTCAATAGCATTAATTTGGCCAAAAGATAAATCGGAAAAATTATTCTCAAACTTTTCACTTATTAAATCGGTAAAGAACTCTTACCCAATATTGCCTCATATGTTTGCAATGGTTGCGTTAATCAATATTGATAAAGTCATTTTTGGCCAGCAATTAGATAAGACCTTCTCTGGTTATTTGCAAGTGATAATGCTTGTAGGAACAGCTCCAATAATGATCCTTAGTGCCCTGAATCATGCTTGGCTTAATCAAATACTTTTAAAGTTAAAGAAAAATTCCAAAGAAGCTTTTACTGATTTAAACTCAACAATTAAAAGATTATTTACACTTTCAATGTTATTTATTATCTTTATTGTTATTTTTTATTATCAAATACTTACTATTTTGAATCCAAATTTGGTCATAACCACTGAAATCCAAAAAACAATTATTCTTACAACATTAGTGTCGTTTATTTATGTTATATATCTTGCAAATACCCACCTTTTAACTTGGCAAAATAAGTTTTGGATTTTAGGAATAACAACCCCTATGTCAGTAATCTTTCAATCACTAATAATTTATTTAACAATTGATTCTTTTGGCTACATTTCGGCAGGTCTTGGACTTGGTGTAGCTCTGACTATTCAAGTCTTATTACTTGAAATTTTCAGATCAAAAACTTTAACAAGAGGTGCTATTGATTATAAATATTTGTTAATTTCGCTTACCGTTTTTTGGGCGACAGCTTTATATTTTCTGGTCTAAAGGCGTTCATAATTGCCATCCACAAAATAGTAAATAGGAAGAAATTATAAATTCCTCGATCTGCGGTCCGATTTTCCAAGAAAGGCAAATAGTGGAAAAGTGGCACATAAAAGATTGAGGACATCAAGAAAGTTGAAGTTATAGCCATAGGCAGAAATGATCCCGTTTTTAGTGCTTTTCCTGAATACAAGAAAGTCACTACAAAAAGTAGTACTAGCCCAATAGCTCCCAAAATCCCTGATTCCACGAAATTAAGCAGGAACATATTTTCAGGATGCCTTAATTTTGAAAACCATTCGTCGTCAGAACAAAATCCTTGTGGAAAAGCTCCTTGTACACCTACGCCAAAAGGAATGAATTGATTCCACCTAGATGTAACACAATCCCATAATAAAGTTCTTCCGTTCAAAGTAGCCATGTCTTGATTGCCAATAATATTTCCAAAAATAACTGTTCCTAATGGAAAAAGAACAATAATTCCAGGTACGGCAAAAGTTACAATTTTCCAATATTTTTTAACTAATTGATTATTTTGTAATATTGTCATGAATCCAATAATGGCGACTAAAACCAGTGGAGTTCTAGTAGCTGATAGAAAAACAGAAGTAATCGAAAAGACTAAAGAAACTAGATTGAGTTTTTTAAATTTATTTGACTTCATGAAATATGCGCTAATTGCGAATGTAATTACGGAGGCATAACCCATAGCAAATGCATTAAATAGAAGGCCTGTAGGTCTGTCAGAAATAACATTTAATCCAATTCGGATGTTATCTTGAGCAACAGGAATAAATTTGAGAATTTGAAGTAGAACTATAATTATGTTTAAATAACTAATAGAAATTGACAATAAATTAAGTGTTTTCAAATTTAGGTTATTAGTGAACACAATAAATATTGTTAAAAGCATTAATAAAATTGTTGGACTGTTGATCGCCTTTATATCTGTGTGAATCAACATTGTGAAATACAAAATTAGTATTTGAGCGGCAAATGAATACTTTAAGATCTCAAATTTCCAGAAGTCTTTACTCTTGAAAACCAGTACAAAAATACTAAGTATCAGTAAAAGGATTGTGGAGTATTTTACAGACTGTAAATATCCAGTAAATGAAATAAATCTTTCTGATCTAGTTGCAAGAAATGTTAAAGTCACTGCCACTTGCATAAATAAGAAGGTCCACAAAATTGCGGCAATTTTTAAATCTTTCAAGCGCATGACTTAAGCACTTTCTCTTGGTTTTTAATCTTGCTTTAGATTATCGTTACCTAAACAGAAAGTAGGGATAGTGACTATGAAGGCTAGGGCTAATGATCTTGAGATCATCGAAAACCTGCTTCACTTACTAAATTCCTCACCTCAGGCTTTTGAAGTTCCGGTAGCTGCTGCTGTTTATGACCAGGAAATGAATTTAGTTAGCCAATCCTTAAATCAAAAAGAATCAACAAACGATCCCACTTCCCATGCTGAAATTTGTGTGTTACGAGAAGCTGGAATAAAGAATGGTAATTGGAATCTTGAGGGTTTTTCTCTGTTCATAACTTTGGAACCTTGCTTGATGTGTGCTGGTGCAATTTTGCAATCCAGGATTTCTCGGGTAATTTTCGGTGCCTTTAATCCTGGGGATTCGAGTAAATCAACTATTACTCTGCTACGAGTAACTAACCCAAAGCTTGAAATTGTAGGTGGGGTCATGGATAAAGAATGTTCTCAATTTCTAAGCCAATGGTTTACCAACCAACGATTACTTAAGGGATAGGATTTAAACAAATGAAAGCAACTCCTTTAAGTATTAATGGTTCATGGAAAATTGAATTCCAAAGATTTGATGACAATCGTGGTTATTTTTATGAGTCATTTAAAGCTGAAGATTTCAAATCTCAAATTGGTAGAAATTTTTTGATTAAACAAACAAACACTTCTTCCAGTTCTAAAGGCTCCGTTAGAGGAATCCACTACGCATTGGTTCCTCCAAGCCAAGCAAAACTAGTCCAATGTCAACGAGGTTCAATCAAAGATTATGTAATTGACATAAGAGTTGGTTCTCCTACTTTTGGTCAATTTGAAGAAATTGAATTGAATGAAAATAGTGCTTCCGCAGTTTTTATTGAAGAAGGTTTAGCGCACGCATTTGTCGCCTTGGAAAATAAAACTGTTGTTTCCTACTACGTAACGGAACAATACAATCCGACTAAAGAAAAGGGAATAAACCCTTTTGATAAAACATTAAATGTTAAATGGCCAGATATAGATCTTATACTTTCTGAAAAAGACAAACAAGCAATAAATTTAGAAGCTGCAAAAAATCAAGGGTTATTACCAAGTTTTGATGAATGTAAGAAATTCATCAATTCAATCAGTTAGTAAGCGCCTTCTCCCCGCCAAACAGCTGCTGCTGTTCTTATAATTATCAGCAAATCAAGAGTTAAAGACCAGTTCTCGACGTAATAAAGATCAAGTCTTACTGCATCTTCCCAATCCAATTCTGATCTCCCAGAAACTTGCCAGAGTCCAGTTAAACCAGGTTTGACTAAAAGTCTTCTAGTTTCTGATTTTTCATATTGATGAACCTCTTCAGCCAAAGGAGGTCTTGGTCCAACTAAACTCATCTCACCTTTTATTACATTTAGTAATTGAGGAATTTCGTCAATTGACCATCTTCTTAAAAATAATCCAGGTTTAGTAACTCTTGGATCTTGTGGGTCTTTGGCAAGGCGGGGGTCTTTATTTGTTTCGGCCATAACTTGCGCTCGTTGCCCATGACTTCCTTCAAACATTGTTCTAAATTTATAAACAATAAATTCTTGGTTGTTGCGGCCAATTCTTTTTTGTAAATATAAAACAGAGCCCCGGTCATAAATTTTAATTATCAAAGAAATCAAGATAAGAAGAGGCGAAATAACGATAAGCCCAATAACTGAAATTACTAAATCAAGTAATCTTTTCGTAATTCTGGAAGTGCCACTAAAGTCTGGTTGTTCTAGATGAAGCAGTGGTAATCCTTCTACGTTACTTATCTTCAACCTCGGACCTGCTATTTCCGTAACTGCAGGTGCTACCACCAAATTAATATTGGTTGCTTCTAGTGCCCATCCTAATTTCCTCAATTCAATTGCAGAAATAACGGCAGATTGTCCAATCATTATCAGATCACATTTCATTGCCAAAGCCTGTGAAACAATTTCACTTATCTCGAATTTGATATTTTCAGCAGTACTAATTTTGTGGACAATGCTGAAACCGGCATGTTTAGCAATTTCTAATCTTGCTTCCACAGGATCTAGTGAACCTGAATGTAATAACAGAACTCTAGATAAATACCTTCCCTCATTCCTAGCTCTTAAAAGTCTTTTTCTTAATATTCTTCTAGAAATAAATAAGAGTAGTAATCCAAATGGGAATATTAATAAAACAAAAGCTCTTGATATTTCTAATTTGAAAATATAGGAGATAAAAGCAATAAATGTAAAGCTTAAAAGCGTTGCATTTATTATTCGTTTATACTCATCTGCTCCAAAGCCAAGAATATTGATGTCACGAGAACCATTAAACCAAAGGAAAAAGATCCAAGAAGATAAGACCAATAAGCCTAGAAAAATATTTCTTAATTCGTAATCACTTAAATCACCTTGCCAGGTATTTGGAAACCTCAGGGTAAGCACTAACAAAAGATTCAAAGTTAAAGTAACAAAGTCAAAGAAAGCTAGATTTTTCCTTAATTGTGGTTTCCATACTGATGTAGAACCTATACCTCTTTTTTTAGTCAATTTTAATCTTCCATCCTTGACCAATTCCCTCTATGCGATTTTTGGAATCTTTAAACCTAAATCTAGCAAAAAGAAGAATCGCCCCTAAAATATTTCTCTTTGTGACTGATATTTTAAAAAGAGTCGATCCTGATCTTCTTGCTAGCAAAACGCTATTTCGACTTCGTAGCGCTGGCTTTGGACCCTTTGGAGTTTGAGAAGCAAGTGTTGAAACGTGAGTCAATTTCAATCCTTTTTGCTTTGCTCTAATACAGAAATCAACATCTTCAAAATACATAAAATACTGTTCGCTCAAACCTTTAATTGTCTTATAGGTATCGGAACTAAAAACGAGACAAGAACCGTCTGCCCAGTCGGGATCAATTAAATTATCTTTTGTTGAAAGTTTTACACTTCCCCAAATTTTAGATACTTTACCGCCTTTTGAAAAAACTTGATTTGTATTTCTATCAATCATTGTTGGATAAACAATTCCACCTGAATTGTTTAATTGGTTAATTAATTTTTCTGCTGAATCTTTTTCAAGTATTACGTCTTGAGAAAGCAGCATTAGATTCTTAATTCCATTTTCTATCACTTCTTTTAGCGCAGTATTTGCTCCTCCCGCAAATCCTTTGTTTTCATTTAAGCGAATGATTTTCACGGGAAAAGGTAAAGTTATTAAATTGATTGGTTGAGTTGAGTTGTTATCAGCAATGAATACTGAGGCTGGCAAAAGAGTTTGGTTAGACAGAGATACAAGAAGGTTATTTAAGGACTCTTGGTCTTGATAGTAAACAATGCAGGCAGCCCATTTTTTTTCTATTTCTGCCATCATTGGTGCTCACCTTTCTTAGTTATGAGCATTTCACCTACTAAGTTCTAAGTATGGCTAATCGTGTCTGGTTTGACGCTAGATCGCTTTCTAGACGCTACACAACGGGCTGGGAGCGCTATGTCCGCGAACTAGCCCTTCACTTACCAAAACTGGTTGACATCACCCTTTGGACTCCCAAAACAGATAATCGTCTTTCCCTCTTACTTAGTGATTTCAAAGCTCTTCGAAGTCAATCGGGACATCAAGTAGTTCATTTTCCAACTTATCCGCCCCGTGGTAAAAAAATTAATACTTCGCAAGTTATTACTATGCATGATTTAACTTGGTGGAAATATCCAGAAACTAGTTCATTTTTAGGAAATAACTATTACAAACAAAATATGACTAAAGCAATTTTCAAATCAGATTTAATTGTTTGCCCAAGTGATTCAATTAAAAATGAAATCGTTAATCAATTCTCAATAATTCCTAGCAAAGTTAAATTTATTCCACATGGAAATTCATTGCCAATTGGAATAAAGCAAAAACCACATAAACCTTATTTTCTATCCATTGGAACGATTGAGCCTCGAAAGAATTTAGATTTCTATGCCAAAGGAATTAAGGAGTCGGGTTTAAATTCTAATTTTGAATTTATTCATGTTGGCCGACTTGGTTGGGGCAAGTTGCCAGAAGTGTTTAAGAGTGTGAATTCCAATAGTGATCAAGAATTAGCAAATCTCATAATTAATGCAACAGTAGTTGTAATTCCTTCCCTTTATGAAGGATTTGGTTTGCCTGTACTAGAAGCGCACGCTCAAGGAATTCCTGTAGTAATGAGTAACACTGGTGCCTTAGTAGAGTTGTCTAACTCAAGTGACAAAATATTTGAATTAGGAAATTTAACATCTCTAGTTGATTCTTTGAAATATTTTGCTGACTCTGAGAAGAAATTGCAATCTACTGAATTAGAATTAGCCAAATCTTTTACTTGGCTAAAGTCAGCTGAGTTGCATGCGGAAACTTATCTAGGATTACTTAAATGACGAAGATAAATCTGGGTCGTTTTAAAGTTGATGCATTAAACCAAGATGAAGTTATTTCTGAGATAAAGAGAAATTTACTCAAATCTATAGCACCACATATTTTAGTAACTCCTAATGCGGGACACCTAAAAAGTATAAATACAGAAATAGAAATAAGTGAAATTTACTCTTCTGCAGATCTTTCACTAATTGATGGATGGCCGATTGCTGTTGCCGCAAAAAATGCATCTGGAATAAAAGTTCAAAGGGTAACCGGTAGTGACCTGTTACCAAAACTCTTTGCTGAATTGAACAAAGATATTCGAATTGGAATATTTGGTGGTTCAAGCGAATTAAGAATTAGAGAAGTACTAGAAGCAAAATATCCCAATATCAATATTCAAATAATTGATACAAGCCAATGGTCAAATTCAATTTATGATATTCGTCGATTAAGAGAGCTAGTTCAACATAATGCTTTATCTATAGTTTTGTTGTGCTTAGGACATCCTAAGCAAGAATTGCTTGCTAAAGAATTAAAGAATTATGACTGGGCAGGTTCCAGACCTGACTGGATTATGTGTGTTGGTGCAACAATTGATTTTCTTACTGGAGATCAAAAAAGAGCGCCCAAGATTTTTCAGGTTATTGGTTCGGAATGGCTTTTTAGGTTTTTAACAAATCCTAAGAAATTCTTTTCTCGTTATTTTGAGGCAGTTATTCCTGCATTCAAATTGATTCTTAAATCATTCAGAATGCGAAAGTTTAATTAATTTTTCAATATCAGAACTAAAATGATTTCTGTACTTTGTTTGTAAATCCTTATTCTGCCAATCCATTCCAGTGATTTTTTCTCGGCACTTTTCTCTCCCGCAAGCGCAAGAAAATTCATCGTATTCAGAAGAGTCGCTCATTGCGTAATCAAAGGTTAATTCTTCTTCAACTTCTATATCTCTTATTGCCTGAACACTTGATGTTCCTGCTATCCCGCAATTTGGTTCACATGAATGATTGATCATGTCTCCAGCTTCAGGAGTATCCCCGGAAAGTAAATAGGTGTCCCTGTTTAGCTGCAGAGAGCGAGAAACTCGATCGGCTGAATACTTTGCTAATTCACTTTGGTCAATTACGTTGCCGCCGAAACTTGCTACCATTTCACCTTTTGAGATTTTAGAAACGGCAAAGCTTCCAGAACCTTTTCCTGGGGTTACCCTCATTTGGGCTTTCGGCGTTAACCAGTTGTAATCCAATGAATTTTTCCCTCAAATTTTAATTTAGAGGTATTACTTTACTATTTCTAATAGTTTCAATCGGTAGGCTATCGATTGTGATTAATCCAGATTTTGTTAGGAACAATCCTCAGGTAGTTAAGGACTCCCAGACTGCTCGGGGAGAAAATCCTTCCTTTGTCGACCATTTCTTAGAGCAAGATCAACTATGGAGAAATTTAACTGTTGAAGTAGACAACTTACGTGCCGAACAAAAGTCGTTAAGCAAAGAAATTGGCAATCTAAAAGGTAAACAAAAATCTTCCCCAAGTCCAGAAGTCGATAATGAGTTATCTGCGCTCACCGATAAAGGAACTGATTTATCCAACAAGATTTCATCCTTAACTTCGAAACAAGATGAAGTAAAAATTCAAGCTGATAAAGCAATGTCAGGTATTTCAAATTTGGTTCAACTCGAAGCTCCAGTAGGCGGAGAAGGTGATTTCAAAGTTCTTGAAACGATTGGTAAACCAAGAGATTTTTCAACTGAGGGAATAAAAGTTAAAGATCATGTTGAAATTGGAACTGAATTGAAATTAATAGATATTGAGCGTGGGGCAAAAGTCTCCGGTTCTCGATTTTATTATCTAGTAGGTGATGGTGCACTCTTAGAATTAGCTCTCGTTAATTTTGCAATTGACATTGCCCAATCTCATGGTTTCTCTCCAGTAATTCCTCCTGCTCTAGTGAAACCTGCTGCCATGGAAGGAACTGGATTTTTAGGTCAAGCTGCTGAAAATGTTTATCGAATTGAACAAGATGATTTATATCTTGTTGGAACAAGTGAAGTTCCATTAGCTGCCATGCATATGGATGAAATTCTTAACAATAAAGAACTACCAATTAAATATGCAGGATATTCACCTTGCTACAGGCGAGAAGCCGGATCGCACGGAAAAGACACTAGAGGAATTTTTAGGGTTCACTGGTTTGACAAAGTTGAAATGTTTGTATTTGCTAATTCTGAAGATGCAGATTCAATTCACAAACAATTACTTGAAGTAGAAAAGGAAGTGTTAACAAAACTTGAACTACCTTTTAGGGTTATCGATGTTGCAACAGGAGATCTAGGATCAAGTGCAGCTAGAAAATTTGATTGTGAAGCTTGGATTCCTTCATCAAATGAATATCGAGAATTAACTTCGACTTCTAATTGCACAGAATTCCAAGCACGAAGACTAAAAATTAGAACCCGTGCTGGGGATAAAACAAATTATGTTTCAACCTTAAACGGAACACTTTTGGCGGTTACTAGAACAATTGTTGCTCTTTTAGAAAATCATCAACAAAAAGATGGCAGCGTTTATATTCCTAAGGCGTTACAGCCTTATTTAAAAAATAGAATCACTTTTGGTAAGTGAATACTTTAAAAACAGCTTTACTTAGTTTGATAAATATATTCTTTAGAAAATTAACCATAGAGAAGATTTATGCCTATCTATACACGAACCACCACAATATTTACGTAAGAATTAAATCTAAGCAATATTCCTTTTGGTACCGATCTGTAAATTTTGATGACTTAAATATGATGTGCAGAGAAAATTTAAAATTTTGGGAATCAAAGTCTAGGGAAATTTTCTCCATTCTATCTCTGTCATCCAGTACTGTGTTTGATATTGGAAGTTACACTGGCGTTTACGCTCTTGTAGCTGCAAAAAGTAATAGAAAATTAAAGGTTAACGCCTTTGAACCTAATCCTGATCTATTCTCTGCTTTGGAAAAAAATTTGAAGTTAAACAGAATTCGAAATGTTAAATCAGAGCAAATGGCACTTGACGATCAGCCTGGGGAAGCTTATTTATATCTAAATCACGACATACACACAAGTATTGGTTCACTAATTCAATCCTCTTCGGCAGGTAAGAAAGTCTTAGTGAGAAAAACTACTTTAGATATTTATTGTGAGAATTATTCAATTAATAGTGTGGATTTAATAAAAATTGACGTTGAAGGATATGAAACAAATGTACTTCAAGGTGGGTCTTCAATAATAAAGAAATCAAGTCCTATTATTTTAATGGAATCGCTTAACCAAGAGACTTTAGAAAAGCAGTTTGCGTTATTAAGTAAATTGGGATATTTAAAACCACTTCAAGTGAATGGGGATGGTTTTGATTTAAATAACTGGCTATGGTTTACCGAGTCGCACAGAGATAGAGTAAAACAAGTAAGTCATTTACTTATTAGTTAATTTTAAATTAGTTGATTCAAATCTAGGTGGTGTGTCTGAGTGGCCAAAGGTACACGCCTCGAAAGCGTGTGAAGGTAGAAATATCTTCCGTGGGTTCAAATCCCACCGCCACCGCGTAATTAAATTATTTTGGCGGAGGATAAGGGATTCGAACCCTTGAGAGATTGCTCCCAACTGACTTTCCAAGCCAGCGCCATAGGCCACTAGGCGAATCCTCCGTATTGAAGCGTACTTACTTACTAATTAACTATTTACAAGTCATAGTCTTAATATTGACT
>Ga0247831_1008850_pt1 | contig 10380 bp, 10 predicted proteins | sample LaCruzMarch2015__9_FD_192406 | JGI IMG/M metagenome (GOLD analysis project Ga0247831, IMG submission 192406) | Freshwater microbial communities from meromictic Lake La Cruz, Castile-La Mancha, Spain - LaCruzMarch2015_1m | ecosystem: Environmental > Aquatic > Freshwater > Lake | place: Spain...
TAGCGCTGCTTACTTGGATTAGGGTGTTTTTAAGGAGAATCACCGACGTGGCTTAGCGGGAACGAGACTTCTTTTGTGTTGGGGATTTTTTTGCGGGGCGCCGCCGGACCGAGGGAGCCACTCTACCTACTCTCGATCCCGTCGATTACAATATCAGCCACGGAGGATCATTTCGACATCATGGACAACAACAGGAGCAGAAGTGACGATGAAAATAATAACAATAGAAACGATGCAACTCAACAACAACAATCCTTTGCAAAGAATCATCCATACCTTCCGACGGCTTTACCACTATTTCCGGAACAATGGATAACAACTAATAGTAATAGAGCGACGACGCAAAGAACGAATCGACGTGTTAGAGAGGAGAACGACGACGAACGTAGTTTTTTTGTTGATGATGTTGATGAATATTCTGAAATCGAATACTGCGGCAATATTTCTACCACACACCAACTGGCTGTATATGAAATTGATGACATCATTCTCTTCCCAGGAGCAACTCTTCCACTACGATTACGTGATCCGAACTGGGTGTCCTATTTAAAATCACTCATTGATAATGCTCGAAAATTGTCGTATGCTGCACAACAATGTAATGAAGACGGAACGACAACAACAATACAACAAAGAATGGGTGAAGCACGATTGGTAATTCTACCACGTGTAAATTATGAAACTCGTCGTACTCGTAGACGACGACGTCGTCCAAGAAGAAATTCCTTTGCTGTAGTGGAAAGAAGACCTGACGATAGGGAAAATCAAATGGAAGAAAGGAGGGTACCAATGATGGGTCGCTGGCGAGTAGATTTGATACGTCGAGGAGTTGTTCCCTCAAGCAGGACACGTCGTTCAAGCAGCACGCGTGTATCATCTGAACGAAACAATCCTAGAAGAAGTGAAACGAATGACGAATCTGTAGATCAATCATCATCAGATGATGATGGAGAAAGTGACATGTTTCGTCCCGTCAGGCCTGCAGCGAGGTCAGCTTTAAGTAATGACAATCCATTGATTGGGAGAGTGGGTACTATGGCGACCATTACCTTCACCCATGAAGAAGTAGTAGAAGCAACTTTTGCCAATTCTGAGGCACACGTCAGTAGCGGGACATCCAATGGCCATCATTCCTTGCCTAGCGAAGTGATCCTTACAGTTTTAGGCACACAACGATGTAGACTTATCCATTCCGTCAAAGACAACAAGAAGAAGGCAAACCTTACTAATGTGCAAATACCAATGTATTTTGTTGAAACGATCAATGATGGGAGTGCAACTCTTCCGCCATCGTGGATGTTACAACCTACTGGTGGCAATTTCAGATGCTCAATCACAACACCCAGTGAGGAAGGTGACCGTACAGAACTGGTTGGCTCAAATAGTTGTGCTCTTCGTAGTTGCAGCAGCAGCGCAATACGGAACTTGTCAATACGTTCATCGACGCCTGCTATCGCCTACCAAGCCCTGTGGCCGTGGAGATTATGCCATCAAATCATCAATCTTATCCAAGAGGATCAATTCCAAGGTCTTCGTGACATTCTCCCCTTAGCTGCTGGACTATGTTATAATCAAAGCAGCAGCAGCTACGACGAAACAACATCGATAGCATCATTATCACCATTTCAAGTTTTAGATCCGACTTCCTTCTCAAACTGGATTTCTTCTAACATGCCTTTATCTAGAGATGACAGTCTTGATTTATTAGAAATGACATGCACCGTGCAGCAACTCAAGTTTCTTAATTCAATACTAAAGGATAAGAAAGAAGAGTTGATTCTACTACGGTGCAAACATTGTGGAGCTCCAATATCACAAATGAAACATGTCTTTTCAGTCACAGGGACTTCTGGTACGGCCGGGAATTATGTCAATGCGTACGGTGTTAACCATCAAACAATTACCTTACGATCGGTCGATTATGACGTATTGTGTGTTGGTCAACCAGAAACGAAGGAATCATGGTTTCCAGGATACTCTTGGCAGATTGCTCATTGTCCTATATGTTTCGAACACTTGGGATGGAAATATCAATCAGTAGGAATAAAGGATGATGATGAGAAAAGTCATCCTGATGATAATATGCCAGACACATTCTGGGGATTCAGTTGTGTAACTACCGACGAGCATGTTCAACCAAGACGACTATGATTGATTGTGTTTTTTTATCGAATAATGTTTAGTACACAATTGAGTTTGTTATTCCCTTGATTGAGTCATTCTATCCTCACAATTCCAAGTTGATTCTGGAATGCATTCGCTGATATATCGGGTGGATCAATCCGGATATGAACAACATCTTCTGGAATGTCAGCTCCTTCTGTGTAGACAAAGGCTTCAGTGGCATTTCGTCATCAGACGGTTTATCATTGATCATTTTTTTGGCGCTTTCAAATTTCTCACAAACCGAGGAGAACAAGAAACCGAAGACCGAAGACGACCAACCATATTTACAAGAAGAATTGACAGGACCATGATGCGTAGGTAGTCCACCCCCTCTTACCATCACCTATTGCTGTGACAGAGTTATATATTGCGTGTTTGTGTAGTCGTCGGGAATAATAATAGGGAGGAGGTTACAATGACGGATTATGGGACGGAGCTTCTTAAGAGGCAGCTCATCGGTGAGTATATAGTATCTACAAAGAATTCGTCGTGCTTTACGAGGGATGAACGACGTCGTTATTCTTCTAACAATCACTCCCTCGATCCATCGATCCCATCCTTACCCCTTATCTACCACCTACCCAATGTCTAAATGACGATGAAATTTGTTCTGCGCAGAGCTGGCAAAGAACCCAATCGATCTAGTATCCGTGGGTCTTACCGACGAAAGTAACGTATACGATTGGGAAATCCTCATCATGGGACCCGACGGTACTCTCTACGAGGGTGGGTTCTTCAAGGCGCGTCTAGTCTTTCCAAAAGACTTTCCAAACAAACCACCCACAATGACATTCCAATCAGAGATGTGGCATCCGAACATATACGAGAATGGAGAGGTATGTATTTCTATATTACACGATCCGGGGGAGGACCCACATAATCAGCATGAGTCAGCCGAGGAACGGTGGAGACCTATCCTTGGTGTGGAACAGATACTAATATCAGTAATATCGATGCTGTCTGACCCGAATGATGAAAGTCCGGCGAATTTGGATGCGGCGATACAATGGAGGAATGATAAGGCGGGGTTTAAGAAGAAAGTTAGGCAGTGTGTGAGGAAAAGTCAGGAGGATTGCTAAAGACGAGTAGACTTATTATTGGGTTTCCTTTTTGACGGACGCATCGCTGTCCTGAGATTCAGAATTGGGGCGTCGTTGAAATGGGATCATGTTGTTGGTTCAAGCAACAGACGGGGGTGGGTGCTTGAATGAAGCTCTAAATTGGTCGGTTAAGGGTCTTGGAGGTTTGAAATTTTGTGCTGCATATTCTCCAAACCTTTTATTAGAAGCATCAATAGTTAGTCATAAGTCTCAGTTGAGATTGGTGCTAATAATTAATCCTCATCTATTCTTCATCTATTTATTTTGATTGCGCGATCTCACAGGATTCTGAACATACTTAACTCAACCACGTTGCGCCTACGTCAACCATTGAGCAACGGGGAGAGATTGAGTGCAAGGGTGCAGTTTGGAGGATAGTACCTACATCATACCCGATAGAGTAACACCTTTTGTGTACACCCCATTTTTTGGCGGGCCGAGGAAAGACGTCTCAAAAACGTAAGAACGAAGAGAATCTCGTTGCCATCGTTCTAGGTACAACGTCCACCATCATCACCGTGCACCACCGCCACGCCAGGATTACTCGCATCATCATCCATTGCTGGGACGGCCGCCATATTTTAAATCATGGAAGTCGTCGTCTCGCCTTTGACCTTTGGTCAAGGTTCGAAGCGTCGCTTCGGCTCCTCTCCGATTCATTCTACGAGTAACCCAGCGACCGGGTCCACGGAGGATTTTGACATGGACGACGACTGCACCCCTGGCGGGGACGGCTATGGCTTTCAATCTACAAAACGGAGAAGACGGGGTTCTGGCGAGGGACTAGGCACGGAAGCGTCGTCGTGTTCATTCCAAGTGAAGGAGAACTGGTCACCATCGCCGTTCGCGATGGCGCCGGGTCGATCCCCAATGGCGGCTGTTGCAGGTATGTTCAACTATATTATTGCCCCCCCCCCCTCCTCCTCCATTTACCCTTCGTTTATGTGCTCTAATGCTTCTGCACTTACCATCTTCCTTCACCATCAACAGCTCAATCACCAATCAAGAGGAATCGTGGTGGCGCATTCGCACATGACGATTCCCCCCTTTTACAAAAGTTGCACGAACTGCAAGTGATGGTCGAACAACAAGCGATGGAAATCCAGCGCCTGAAAGCCGAAAAAGAGTCTGCTGCTAGCCAACAGCAACAATTGTCATCATTGGCCAAGCAGCAGCTGCTCACGTCGACGACGTCATCATCGTCAGGGGTGGCAAATAATCACCATGTAGCAAAGGTGGAGCATGAGAATAAGATATTAAAACGTGCCGTAACGATCCAACAGGAACGACAGACACACCTAAATGCCGAACTTGAGGGTGCACGTCAATTTAAGGTCGATGCCGAGGAACGTATCCGTCGATTGGAGCAAATGAATTTAACTTTGCAATATCGACTACAGGCCGTGACTATGTCACCCGTGAATGATAATATGTGGTCAAGTCCACGACCACCGGATATTTACTGATACATCTAGGAAACAAGATTGTATCTTACCATTAATCCCTCCCCCCCACGGTATTGGTAGGGGAAATTGTTGCAAGTAAGACTACCACATAAAAGTCTTCATCTTGATTTGTTGTAATAATATATTCAATGTAGGCTTAAACCTAACGAGGTAATAATAGCAGAGATAATGAGATTGATTTTCCTTAATATGTTACCTTTATTTCGCAATTCGATCAAGGTGAGACAAAATGACGGTTTGCATAGGACAGAAAGGAAGCACTCTGCCATAACTAAAATTGAGCAGAATTTCTTCCAAGATTATTGTCACTGCAAGTCGCATTCAAATTGAAAAAGTCAATATTTCCTCATTCCTCGATTTACATATCGTGTTTGATTGCTCAATAAATACTTAAATGCGTTTAAAGAAGATAGCTCAGGTGGGGGGAGGTGTGAGAAAGATAAGGGGTTTCGGTAACAAAATCAGAACTAGTGGGTTTAGGAATAACAATAATCAGTGTAGTTTAGGATTCGCCAAAGCAATCGACCAGTCAAGAAGTTTTTGCACAGCCCAAGACAATTGAATAGTAGTAGAAATCAACAAACAAAAGCGCTAAGAAAAAGAAATCACCAGCACAACCTCAATCAGAATCCTCATCCTCATCACTATCATCCTCCTGCAACCAAACCACGACGGGCTCTGCTTCGGCACGAAGCATGCACCTTTGATCCTCGGTCACACTTTCGAGAGTGTAGTCAGTACGACCTTCACCAGCCCACTCAAGGATAGTATCCTCCTCAAGAACCTCCTCATCAAATAGTTGTTTGATAAGTACTGCAAAGTTCTTAGGCTTGTCAACACAAAGTGCCTCACATGCCGAAATTAGATGACGTTCCATAACAGTCTTACCCTGTGTAATCTTTGCAATTGCTGCTGCATAGGTCTGAACTTGCTTCTGTTTGTAAAACTCAGGTGTGAATGCAGCCTGGATGAATATATGGATCTTGTCTTGTGACTTAAGACCAGATGCCATCTGTTCATTCACAACCTTCTCGGCGATGAGAGTTGGGGATATAGTGAGATTATCGGCAAGATACTTCCTCGTTGCCTCAACAGATAGAGCCATGGCTTTCGAATCATCCACATGGTCCGTCAAACCTTCGTCATCATCATTGTTGTCATCCTCGGAATCATAATCATCCCCATCGTCGCCCTTTTTCTCCTCAACTGACTTTTTGTCCTTCTTGTCTTTCTTCTTGTCCTTATCCTTCTTGTCTTTCTTCTTATCCTTTGATTTCTTCTCCTTCTTCTTCGTGTCACCATCCTTCTCGTCGTCATCGTCGCCATTACCATCACCCGATTTCTCTTTCTTCTCATCCTTCGACTTCTTATCCTTCTTCTTCCCATCCTTCTTGGCATCGCTCCGTGCCTTCTTATCCTGTGCCAAGATGAAGGTGCATAGCTTGTGTGTCATATCCACCATCTCCTTGGCACCGCATGCGGCACACTTGTGATGGATAAGTCCATTCTTTACTTTGTATTCCGTCTCGGGTAAACCACAGTTTGGACAAAGTACGAATAGTTGGATATACTTATGCACGAGCTGTTGTAGGACAGTATCGGTATGATGTCCATTCACGACGGCACGATCAGTTTCGTTGTTGTAGGTTGTTTGAGAACCCAATTCGCATCCAAAGAACTACATGTATATGAAATGACAAATATTGATAGGAGAAGAGTCGTGGTGAGGGGGGAAGATTGTGAGGACGAAATGCTTCTATTTGTAATCGCTACCACACTTCCCCACACATGGAGAACCTCACCTTGTTTACCTCACTAGGATCACGATGTAAGCTAAGCGCCACCTCACAAATGTTGGAAATGACGGTCTTGGAACCATTACCTCTCCCCTCTAATTTAATCCCCACCGTAGGCATTTTATAACGGTACTCTGGATCCTCCACCGGCTGTATTAATAGTCCGTGAAGGATGATTTAGGAAGGATGATTAAGGAAGGGATGAAGAATATGATGTCGATGAGAAATATTCAATTCAAAACACTAGTGCAGCGAACGCAACGAAGGAATAAACTAGAATAAATTCGATTTACTTACCGTGGTGCCGGAAATGTTAACGATTTGACCAGGACGGACCATGATTACGATAATATCTGTTTATATTGTCGTTAATATTTTTACAATCATATAATATTATCTCCGTCGCGACGAATTGGGTAAAAGTCATGTATTGTTTGAGAATACTTTTGGATTCTGCAATATTTTTTCAGCAATGCCGACTGTGCAAATAATCAATCAGGCGACGACGATGGGAGGGTAAATATTGTTTTTATTGTTAGTGACTATCGACCAGTACTCCTACTAGTTTCAGATGATGCGATGTAGGTAGTTGTGGGGGTGTGACAACTTTTTTGAGCGGGAAGGACAGATCGACAAAAGGCAAAAACACGCGGTAGACGTCGTCGTGGCGGATCCTTCTCCGACGATGGCGTCTACTGAGCACTCCTATCACCCAGGCTTTGACAATAACGACGATGGCGATCGTTCCATCTCCTCCGAGTCCACGTTTTCGTTTCTTCATTCTATTCTTGAACGACGGAAGGTGGCGTTGCATAATAATCGTGATGATGACGATGAGCTTGAAGACAAGCCTCGTTCGATAAGGGTGTTGAATCGAACGAATAATAATCGTCACTGTCGTCACCCAATCGATAATACCAAGCGGAGTAAGAAACGAAAGTCAATCAATTCGATCTGGTTCGTTTCTTTAGTGATCGTTGGCATGATGCTGTCAATTCGTACTTGGAATCCTCCACAAAAGTCGACTCAGGATGTGATGAAAACAAAATCGTCAATAAATCCTGGACAAGAAAGGTTTGATAATCCTATTCATCGCGATGACGAGAGAGCTGACGATACTATGCTAACTCAACGAGCAGAAAGTGATCATATGGATAATATTGTGGGCGAGGGTAGAGGTGCTCGCTCATATGAAATCATGGAGACATCGTTGACCACGAGGTTTGTGGAATTGCGACAGACACTCTCCCCGCTGTATTCGCAGGTGACTCCTACATCGGTGACGCATACTTCGTCTATTGATGAAACTTCAACACTCAATCCACTGTACGTATTACGATCGCCTCAGTCCAATGCTTTATTTTGGCTCGCCAACATTGACAAATTACAGATTCAACAAAACGATCCCGGACTCATCCAACGGTGAGTTTTTTCGGTTCCCTATGACCACAGTGCGATGAAGATAATTCACAAATAACTTTGTATTTCAATAATTGTCCAAAAGATATATTCTTGCGTAAGTCTGTCGAGTTTATCTCATTTATGCTGCAAATGTCGATGCAAATTTGACGAGGCCAACTATTTATTGCATCAAACAGTGTCCTGTATTTCTCAACTGGTGGTCCACCAGTCTATGAGCATACTAACTTTGCCATAAAACGGATAGGAGCATGGAGCTCGCAGACAAATTTCCTTGCTCCTATTAAGTAAGCAAAACTTGTACCTTTGCTTGTTTCCATTCATTTTACTATTTCTGCAGCTCATTATGTCATTGATAATACATACACAAGTGAGTGCGAATGGAAAAGTCATACAGTCCGTGCTGGACGTGGTGGAGGCATCCGAAGTTGCGATCAGAATAGAAACGTTGTCGAAATTTCTATTTACAACGAATTGACTGGAACTATCCCATCAGAGATAGGAAGATTGTCACACCTCCGTACCTTGTAGTAAGTCAATGACATGATAATTTTATTAATTCATTGCTTATAAGTACAGAATGTTACTAAGAACAATCTTTTTAAATGCAGCCTTGGGAGAAACCACCTTACTGGAACCATCCCAACGGAACTAGGATCAATCCAATCATTATCAAGCCTTAGCTTGCAGTTTAATGATCTGAGTGGAACCATTCCTGTGTTAAAACATCTAGTTCAATTGAAAGCATTGCAAGTTGAAGGGAATGATAGACTTGTTGGTAAGATAGGACCACACCATTTGCTGTGCCAGATGAGGCCCAAATGTAAGTTCTTAAAGATGAGCCTTCTTCATGTTTTGAATTCACATGTCTTACAACAGCTTGCATTCGACTTTTTTCATCGAACAAAATCTCAAGATTATGGACCTACGCCATTAAATCAAGAACAATACGTTGGACAAAGAATGTTGAGAATTTTCACTGCATCTTGTATTCCTTTGTCAGGCAGTCTTTTAATGATGTCTGACAGGTTAGAGTGTGCCTGTTGTACTGAGTGCTTTGCTAAAATAAATAAAAACTCTCTATATTAAGTATTTATTGTAGCTTTCTTGACTTGTGTTCCTTAATCAACATACATAGAGACCCTGCTCCATATCACATTCACATGTCTAAACACCACTGAGGAGGACAAGTGAAAAGGAAATTGTCTAGAAAAATTGAATAAATGATACCACATTTCTAGATCTTAGTCGTAGTTTATGTGAATCTAGATCTAAGGTTTTATATGATCAATAGTGGTTGTGGCAATAAAAATGCCCTATCATCAATTATTAATAGATATCTGCTCTGGGAGATCTGCTCTGGGAGAGAGGTAGAATCAATGGTAGATAGGTGATTCACTCGGAAATTCACTTGTATCATGCTGTATGCTATGATTGGGGCACCCCATCCACTTCATACTCATAGCCAGCAACATGTCCACATGTCGCCGATTTCTCTCTGACATGCATGTCGATCTGACACATGACACAGAGAGGGCTCCAACAGCTGTTTTTTTGTGACGGAAACTGCCGACACCTATAACAAAACCCACCATGCCACCAAAGGGTAAGAAGAAGAAGGTCGGCACTGGCATCACGACGACTAGTGCCTAGTGCTGCCGCTGCCGTTGCTGCCGATGCTGCCGCGGCGCCTGCTATTGAGCCATACTCTGGGGCCTCTGGGGAACTTAGCTCCCTATGATGTCGACTAGTCTTCCTCAATTAACAGGGTTTGAGTTATTTTGAGCAGCCGACTCTGCTACTTCACCCCCCTTGCTCTCGACGGCAGCGCAATCTACTGCTGCTGTTGCCGCGTTGCCGTCCAGATCGTCTGGACCGTCCGGATCTGTCTTATCATTTCTCACCACAACTACCAACAATACAACACCGTCAATTCGTCAAACTACCAACACAACTACAACACCGTCAATTCGTGAAAACAAATTATTAACACCATCGTCGATCACCACTGAGGGGGAGACGGAGGAGGAGGGAGGAGGAGGGGGTGCAATTGATTTGTGTGGTGAAGAAGGGGAAGATGCTCAGTTGCCAGCCATTTCCACTGTGTGGGACTGTACGTATATTAATTTGAAGGATTAGAATGGTAAGGATGGGTGGGAGTGTCAGTGATGTGGTCTAAGTTTTAAGCCTAGGCATGCAACTAGGGCATTGAGGCATGTCTTGAAATTGAAGGGAGGAGACATTGCTATTTGCAGGGCCGTAATTACTGTGAGGTACCGAGAGCAATACCAGGCCTTTTATGATAGGCAATTTATAAGGATTGAGACAAAGAGAAAATCTGACGAGATGACTACGTACTCTGTGACAGAGCAGCAGGAGGCTGCAGTTCAGAGTCTCTTGGATACGCGCAGGAAGCCAAGGTACGGGGCTTCC
>Ga0247831_1008851_pt1 | contig 10380 bp, 9 predicted proteins | sample LaCruzMarch2015__9_FD_192406 | JGI IMG/M metagenome (GOLD analysis project Ga0247831, IMG submission 192406) | Freshwater microbial communities from meromictic Lake La Cruz, Castile-La Mancha, Spain - LaCruzMarch2015_1m | ecosystem: Environmental > Aquatic > Freshwater > Lake | place: Spain...
GCCGCTGCCGCGGCGAAGGCCCGGCTGGATGCAGGCGAGACGTTCGAGGCGCTGGTGGCCGACCGCGGCCTGACGCTGACCGACATCGATCTGGGCGACGTGACGAAATCCGACCTGGGGGCGGCGGGCGACGCGGTGTTCGCCCTCGCCGGTCCGGGGGTTGCGGGCCCGCTCGACTCGGACCTCGGCCCGGCGCTGTTCCGGATGAACGCGGTGCTGGCCGCGCAGAACACCTCGTTCGAACAGGCCCGCCCGGCCCTGCTGGCCGAGTTGCAGCTTGAGGCCGCCCGGCGCAGCATCTCGGACCGGGTCGAGGCGATCGACGATCTGCTGGCAGGCGGGGCCACGCTGGAAGAGCTGGCGCGCGACGAGGGCCTGACGCTGGCCACCACCGATTATGTTCCCGGCGCGCCGGACAATGACCCGATTGCCGGTTATGCCGCTTTTGCGACCGCCGCCGGCCTGGTGGCCGAGGGCGATTTCCCCGAGGCGATCCTGCTGGACGATGGCGGCCTGGTGGCGCTGCGGCTGGACGAAACCGTGCCGCCCACGCCGATCCCGCTCGACAAGGTGCGCGATCAGGTGGCCGCCGACTGGACCGCGCAAACCCTGGCCGCCGCCCTGTCGGCCCGCGCGGTCGAGATCAAGGCGGCGGTGGAGGCGGGCGCGGCGTTGGAAACCCTCGGCGCGGTCGTGGCACAAACCGGGATCGACCGGCAGGCCAGTGTCGAGGGTGCCCCGCCCGACGTCCTGGCGGCCGCCTTCGCGATGGCGCCGGGCGATCTGCGGGTGATCGAGGCCCCCGGCTATACCGCGCTCTTGCGGCTCGACGCGGTCACCGCCGCGCCAACGGACGGCGACGCGGCAACCGCGACGCGCGAGGCGATCCGGGCCCAGACCGCACAGGGTCTCGCGCAGGACGCCCTCGCGCTTTACACCAATGCGCTGGCCACCGAGGCCGGGATCACCCTCGACCAGGCGGCGATTGCCGCCGTGCAGGCGCAGATCAACTAGGACGCCGCGATGAACCTGGAACCGACCTTCGAGGCTTTCGCGGCGGGCTGGGCGCGCGGCGAGACCCAGTTGGTCTATGCCCGGCTCGCCGCCGACCTCGACACGCCGGTGTCGCTGATGCTGAAACTGGCCGAGGCACGCGCCGATACCTTCATGCTGGAATCGGTGACCGGCGGCGAGGTGCGTGGGCGCTATTCCGTGGTGGGGCTGAAACCCGATCTGATCTGGCAATGCCACGGCACGCAGGCGCGGATCAACCGGCAGGCGCGGTTCGACCCCACCGCCTTCGTCCCCGAACCCGCAGCCCCGCTGACCAGCCTGCGCGCCCTGATCGCGGAATCCCGCGTCGAACTGCCCGAAGGCCTGCCGCCGATCGCCTGCGGCCTGTTCGGCTATCTGGGCTATGACATGATCCGGCTGGTCGAACACCTGCCCGACGTGAACCCCGACCCGCTCGGCCTGCCGGACGCCGTGTTGCTGCGCCCCTCGGTGGTGGCGGTGCTGGACGGGGTGAAGGGCGAGGTCACCGTGGTCGCGCCCGCCTGGGCTCACTCGGGCCTGTCGGCCCGCGCCGCCTATGCCCAGGCTGCCGAACGGGTGATGGACGCCATGCGCGATCTGGACCGCAGCCCCCCCGCGCAGCGCGATCTGGGCGAGGCGGCCCCGGTGGGCGAGGCGACCTCGAACTTCACCCATGACGGCTACAAGCAGGCGGTGGAACGCGCCAAGGCGTATATCCGCGCCGGGGACATCTTTCAGGTCGTCCCCAGCCAGCGCTGGACGCAACGGTTCGAGCTGCCGCCCTTCGCCTTCTACCGCAGCCTGCGCCGCACCAACCCGTCGCCCTTCCTGTTCTTCTTCAACTTCGGCGGCTTTCAGGTGGTGGGGGCATCGCCCGAGATTCTGGTGCGCCTGCGCGACGGCGAGGTGACGGTGCGCCCGATCGCCGGAACCCGCAGGCGCGGCGCCACCCCGGACGAAGACCGCAGCCTCGAGGCCGACCTGCTGGCCGACCCCAAGGAGCGCGCCGAACACCTGATGCTGCTGGACCTCGGGCGCAACGACGTGGGCCGGGTGGCGCGGATCGGCACCGTGCGCCCGACCGAGCAGTTCATCATCGAACGCTACAGCCACGTCATGCACATCGTGTCGAACGTGGTGGGCGAGATTGCCGAGGGGCAGGATGCGTTGTCGGCCCTGTTGGCGGGCCTGCCCGCAGGCACGGTTTCGGGCGCGCCGAAAGTGCGCGCGATGCAGATCATCGACGAGCTGGAGCCGGAAAAGCGCGGCATCTATGGCGGGGGCATCGGCTATTTCGCGGGCAACGGCGAGATGGATTTCTGCATCGCCCTGCGCACCGCGATCCTGAAGGACGACCATCTGTTTATTCAGGCGGGGGGCGGCGTGGTCTATGACAGCGACCCCGAGGCCGAATATCAGGAAACCGTCAACAAATCCCGCGCCCTGCGCCGCGCCGCCGAGGATGCGGGCCTGTTCGCCCGGCGCGGCAACGGCTGAACCGCCGCGACGCCATCGCGGCGGCTTGCCCATCGGCCCGGACATCCCGCGGAAATGGCGGCGTAGCGTCCCCACCCCCGGCCCCGGCAGCACGCCCCCCGGCAGCACGCCCCCCGGCAGCACGACCCCTGGCAGCACGACCCCTGGCAGCACGACCCCTGGCTCAGGGCACCGACATCACTGCGCTGATCGGGGCCAGCGCCACTTCTGCCGCCCGCCCCTCGACCGCCCATTCCAGCAGCGCCGCGACCGTCTCGGGCCGGGTGTCGCCCAGAACCACCACCCGCCCCTCCTGTGCCGCCTTGAACGCCGCGCGGTCGAGGTAGCGGCGGATCGTCGGCACGGCCTCGCCCTCGGCATCCAGCCTGCGGAAGATCATCGCCGAGGGCAACGCCGCGCGCCGCGCCTCCTGATCCGCCGCGTTCAGCCCGGCGTCGAAGGTCACCAGCCCGCGCCCCTGCGCCGCAAGGATCGGGATCACCTGGCTCGCCAGCGGTCGGTTGCCCTGAAAGCCGCCGCTGGCCTGATCGATCACCCCCACCGCTTGGGGCAGCGCCGCCGCCAGCGATTGAAAGGTCTGCTCCAGATCGCCCGGCGTCGCCCCTTGCGGGATGCCGGTGGCGAGCATCAGCACCTCCTGGTCCGCGCCGCGATAGATGGCCGCCGCCTCGGCAGCACCGATGGCCAGCGGGTCGATCACGAAGGTCACCGGAAAGGCGATCTGCGCCAGTGCCGCCCGGTCCAGATCGGCTGCTCCGGTGTCGCGCAGCAGCACCGCAAACAGCGGCTTGCCGCCGTCATTGGCAAAGGCGCGGGCAAACCGGCGCAGCGGCGGGGCGTCTTCCGGCGGCTCCAGCGTCGGCGCGTCGGCTGCGGCCGCCGGATCAGGCGCGTCCTGCGACCCGATCCGGGGCAGCCGACCGACGGTCACGCCTTCTGCCGGCGGCAAGGCCGGGTCCGGGGTCAGGGTGCGCGGCGCATCCGCACCGACCCCCGGCGCGGCCGACGGCGGCACCGGGACGGCCGGGTCCGGCGCTTGCGGGGCAACCGCCGCGACCTCGGGCGGGGGCGCGGGCTGGGGCGGTTCTGCAGGCAGCGGCAGCGGCCTTGCCACCGGCAGTTCGGGCGCGGTGTCGGGCACGGGTTGCGACGCGCCCGGCACCCCCGGCCCCCCGGGTTCGGGAACCGGATCCGGCGCGATCCGCGCCGGGGCGGGGTCGATCGTCGGGGCCGGGGGCGGCACCAGCAGCACCTCGTCCGGGGCCGGGGGCGGCAGATCGGGTGCCGCAGCGGGAGCGGCGGGTTGCGGGGCAATCAACGCCCCCGGCGCTGCCGGTGCGGCAGCGGGAGGCGACAGGGCGGCAGGCACCGCAGGGCTTGCAACCGGCCTGTCAGCCTGCGGGGCCGCCGGAGCTTCGGCAACCGCGATCACCTCGGGCGGTGCCGCCCCCTGCATCGCCGCGTCGGGGCCGGGCGGGGCCACTTCCGGCCCCGAGGGGGCGACGGCGACCGGCGTCGGCCCGGCCTCCGGGGGCGGAGCAGCAACCGGTGGGGCCGCAGCGGGCGGGGTCGCAGCAGGTTGGGCAGCCGGCGCTTCGGGGCCCTGCGCCGCTGTCCCCGGCGCGCCGGAAACCGCAACCGCCCCCGGCGTCGTGGCAACCGCCGGGCGTGCGGCGTCCCCCCCGACCGAAACTGCCGCGACCGGCGCCACCGGATGCGGCGCAACCTGCGAGATCACCGCCAGCCCCAAACCGGCCACCACGCCCCCCCATGCCACGCCTGCCAGAAAACCCCGGATCACCCGCATCCCCCTTCACCCCTGCATCGCATCCCCTTGACGCCCCTTCGCCGCAGGCCCCATGTATGGGGCCGACTATAGGCCCAACTGCGACACCCCTTCATCCCCTATCCGTCAAGGCCCTGCAATATGCTGCTTCTGATCGACAACTACGACAGCTTCACCTACAACCTCGTCCACTACCTGGGCGAGTTGGGGGCGGATGTCCGGGTGGTGCGCAATGACGCGCTGGACGTGCAGGCGGCGATGGCGCTGCGCCCCGAGGCGATCGTGCTGTCGCCGGGGCCCTGCGACCCCTCTGCCGCCGGGATCTGTCTGCCGCTGACCCTGGCCGCCGCCGAGGCGCGCCTGCCGCTTCTCGGGGTCTGTCTGGGGCATCAGACCATCGGGCAGGCGTTCGGCGGCCAGGTGGTGCGCTGCGGCGAGATCGTGCATGGCAAGATGGGCACGATGCACCACGCAGGCCAGGGCGTGTTCGCGGGCCTGCCCAGCCCGTTTGCCGCCACCCGCTATCACAGCCTGATCGTCGACCGCGCCACCCTGCCTGCCAGCCTCGAGGTCACCGCCTGGCTGGCGGATGGCACGATCATGGGCCTGCGCCACCGCGACCGCCCGATCGAGGGCGTGCAGTTCCACCCCGAAAGCATCGCCTCCGAACACGGGCATGCCCTGTTGCGCAACTTCCTGTCGCTGGCGCGGGTCGCCACCCCGGCATGAGCGACACCCTCAAACCCCTGATCGGCATCGCCGCCAGCCGCCCGCTGACCCGGGACGAGGCGGTGGCGGCCTTTACTGCGCTTTTCGAAGGGGCCGCCACCCCGGCGCAGGTCGGCGGGTTCCTGATGGCGCTGCGCACGCGGGGGGAAACGGTCGATGAATACGCCGCCGCCGCAAGCGTGATGCGCGCCAAATGCAATCCGGTGACAGCCCCCGCAGGCGCCATCGACATCGTCGGCACCGGCGGCGACGGCAAGGGCACGCTGAACATCTCGACCGCCACAGCCTTTGTCGTGGCAGGCGCAGGCGTTCCGGTCGCCAAGCACGGCAACCGCAACCTGTCGTCGAAATCGGGGGCGGCGGATGTGCTGACCGAACTCGGCCTGAACATCATGATCGGCCCCGACATCGTCGAACGCTGTCTGGCGCAGGCCGGGATCGGGTTCATGATGGCCCCGATGCACCACCCAGCGATGCGCCATGTCGGGCCGATCCGGGCCGAGCTTGGCACCCGGACGATCTTCAACATCCTGGGCCCGCTGACCAATCCGGCGGGAGTCAGGCGGCAGTTGACCGGGGCGTTCTCGCCCGCGCTGATCCGCCCGATGGCCGAAACGCTGCAGGCCCTGGGGTCGGAAAAAGCCTGGCTCGTGCATGGCAGCGACGGCACCGACGAGGTGTCGATCTGCGGCCCGACCACCGTGGTCGCCCTTGACCGGGGCGAGATCCGCAGCTTCACCCTGCACCCCGAGGAGGCCGGCCTGCCGGTCCATCCGTTCGCCGCGATCCTGGGCGGCGCGCCTGCCGAAAATGCCGGGGCGTTCCGCGCCCTGATGGACGGGGCGACCGGGGCCTACCGCGACGCCGTGCTGCTGAACGCGGCGGCGGCGCTGATGGTGGCGGATGTGGTGACAAGCTTGCGCGACGGGGTGGCGATGGCCACCGAAAGCCTTGATTCGGGGGCGGCGCGGGCCAAGGTGGCGGCGCTTGCCGCGATCACCCGCGGCTGAGCCTGCTTTCCTTCCATCGGCAAAACCGCTAACTCTGGGCGCATGTCAACCATCCTCGACCGCATCAAGACCTACAAGCTGGCCGATGTCGCCGCACGCAAGGCCGCCCGCCCGCTGGCGTCGGTCGAAGAGGCCGCGCGCAGTGCCCCGCCGCCGCGCGGATTTGGCCGCGCCCTGCGCAACGCCGCCCATTCCGGTTACGGCCTGATTGCCGAGATCAAGAAGGCCTCGCCGTCCAAGGGTCTGATCCGTGCCGATTTCGACCCGCCGGCCCTCGCCCGCGCCTATGCCGAAGGCGGGGCCACCTGCCTGTCGGTCCTGACCGACGGACCGTCGTTTCAGGGCGATGACGCCCATCTGCTGGCGGCGTCGAACGCGGTGAAGCTGCCCTGCCTGCGCAAGGATTTCCTTTATGACCCCTGGCAAGTCGCCGAATCCCGCGCCCTGCAGGCCGACTGCATCCTGATCATCCTCGCCTCGGTGTCCGACGCCCAGGCCGCCGAACTGGAGGTGGCGGCACAGGACTGGAAGATGGACGTGCTGATCGAAGTGCACGACCGGGCCGAGCTTGACCGCGCCACCTTGCTGAAATCGCCGCTGATCGGGATCAACAACCGCAATCTGCACAGCTTCGAGGTGACGCTGGACACCACCCGCGACCTTGCCCGCCGGGTGCCCGAAGACCGGCTGATCGTGTCGGAAAGCGGGCTTTACACCCCTGCCGACCTTGCCGACCTCGCAGCCTATGGCGCGCGCTGCTTTCTGATCGGCGAGTCGCTGATGCGGCAGGCGGATGTCGCCGCCGCGACCCGCGCCATCCTCGCGCAGCCCCTGACCGCACAGGGCGGGTTATGAGCCTGACGCATTTTGACGCGCAAGGTCAGGCGCGGATGGTCGATGTATCGGACAAATCCGTCACGTCCCGCATCGCGGTTGCCGCAGGCGCGGTGCGGATGCGTGCCGAAACGCTGGCGCTGGTGGTGGCGGGAACGGCCAAGAAGGGCGATGTGCTGGGGGTGGCGCGGATCGCGGGCATCATGGCCGCCAAACGCACCGCCGAGTTGATCCCGCTGTGCCATCCGCTGCCGATCACCGCCGTGTCGCTGACCCTGACGCCGGATGAAACCCTGCCCGGTGTGCGCATCGAGGCTTCGGTGAAAACCACCGGGCAGACCGGGGTCGAGATGGAGGCGTTGACGGCCGTCTCGGTGGCTTGCCTGACGGTCTATGACATGCTGAAGGCCGCCGAGAAATCCATGGTGATCGAAGGCATTTCGGTGATCCTGAAAGACGGTGGAAAATCCGGGCGTTACGAGGCGACGTGATGATTTCGGTCGACGAAGCCCTGTCGCGCTGCCTGGCCCTTGTCACGCCCTTGCCGCCCGAGCCGGTCGCGTTGCGCCACGCCGCGGGGCGCTGGATGGCCAGCCCCGCCATCGCCCTGCGCGACCAGCCGCCGTTTGCCGCCTCGGCGATGGACGGTTATGCAGTCGTCGGCGAATCCTCCCCCGGTGCCCGGTTTTCCGTAATCGGCGAGGCCGGCGCGGGCCATGCCTATGCGGGCGTTCTTGCCCCCGGTCAGGCGCTGCGCATCTTCACCGGCGCCCCGATCCCTGATGGTGCAACCCGTGTGGTCATCCAGGAGGATGTCGACCGCCAGGGGGATCAGATCGTGGTCAGGTCCGGGGCCGACGCTGCCCGGCACATCCGCCCGGCGGGGCAGGATTTCCGCGCGGGCGACGCGGTTGCCCCCCGCCTGCTGCGCCCCAACGACCTGGCCCTGCTGGCCGCGATGAACATCCCCGTCGTGCAGGCCACCCGGCGGCCCGTCGTCGCGGTGATCGCCACCGGCGACGAGTTGGTGATGCCGGGCGAGGTTCCCCGCCCCGACCAGATCATCGCGTCGAACAACTTTGCGATTGCAGCCCTGGTCGAGGCCGCGGGAGGTGTGGCGCGCCTGCTGCCGATCGCCCGCGACACGCTGGCCGATCTGACGACCGTGCTGGGTCTGATCGACGGGGCCGATCTGATCGTCACCATCGGCGGGGCTTCCGTCGGCGATCATGATCTGGTGGCGCGCGCCGCTGCCGACCTCGGGTTGCAGCAGGCATTCTGGCGCATCGCGATGCGGCCGGGCAAACCGCTGATGGCGGGGCGGCTGTCGGGTGTGCCGATGCTGGGTCTGCCCGGCAACCCGGTGTCGGCCATCGTCTGCGCGCATCTGTTCGTGCTGCCGATGGTGCGCGCGATGCTGGGCCAACCCGACCCCGGCCCCGCGCCGCGCCGCGCGGTTCTGGGCTGCGCCGTCGAGCCGACCGGACCGCGCACCCATTACATGCGCGCCCGCCTGACCCCCGGCGACGGCCCGCCGCAGATCACTCCGTTCGACCGCCAGGATTCCGCATTGCTGGGCGTGCTGGCCGAGGCCGATGCCCTGCTGATCCGGCCTCTGGGGGATGCGGCCCGCGACGCGGGATCCGGGGTCACCTATCTGCCGCTATAGGTTGTGTTTCGTCAAAGCACTTGACACAAACCGGGAACACGGGCAGAACATTGTGTTAACACCGGGAGTTGGGTTCCCGGTTTGCAACAATGGGTGGGTGCCCCGATGCTGACGCGCAAACAGTTGGAACTTCTGGAATTCATCAAGCAGCGGCTGGACCGCGACGGGGTTCCGCCCTCGTTCGACGAAATGAAGGAGGCGCTCGATCTGCGGTCGAAATCCGGGATCCACCGGCTGATCACCGCACTGGAGGAGCGCGGCTTCATCCGCCGTATGGCCCACCGGGCGCGGGCGCTGGAGATTCTGAAACTGCCCGAGGCGATGGAACGCCCCGGGTTTTCGCCCCGCGTGATCGACGGCGACCGCGCCGCGCTGCCACGCAATGCCCTGCAGATCGATCCGGTGCATGCGCTGGAAATCCCGATGATGGGCCGCATCGCCGCCGGTGTGCCGATCGAGGCGATCAGCCACATCTCGCACCACGTCGCGGTGCCGGGGTCGATGCTGTCGGGCAACGCGCAGCACTATGCGCTCGAGGTCAAGGGTGATTCGATGATCGAGGCCGGGATCAACGACGGCGATATCGTGGTGATCCGCGAACAGGACACCGCCGAGAATGGCGATATCGTGGTGGCGCTGGTCGAGGATGCCGAGGCGACGCTGAAGCGCTTTCGCCGCAAGGGCGGGATGATCGCGCTGGAAGCGGCCAATCCGGCCTATGAAACCCGGCTGTTCCCCGATCACATGGTCAAGGTGCAGGGGCGTCTCGTCGGCCTGATCCGCAGCTACTGATCCGCCGTCGCCAGCCGCGGGCCGGGCGGGGCGACCCGGGTTTGCGGCATCACGTCGCCCTGACCCGCCCAGATCCGCGCGGCCCCGCGCGCCGGGGTGATGCGCAGGTCCCCGTCGGCCACGTCGAGCGCCAGGGCCCCGGAGCGGCGCAGAAACGTCGCGTCGATCATCAGGCAACCACCCGGCACCGGCCCGTCGTAAACCGCCGCCAGCACCACGATCTGCACCGTTGCACAGGCCGGTGCCGCCGCCGCCGCCGCGTTCTTTCCGGTCAGAACCACTCCCTGCACCCCGCCGAGGTCGAACCGTCGCGCGCCCTTCGGCCCTGAAAACCCCGGTCGCGCCGCCGCCTGCGCCTGTGTCGCCAGATCGCCATCGTTCTGCAGCCAGCTTTCGGCGGCAAACCCCGCGCCCTTTGCCGCCGACAGCGCCCGCCCCTGCGGCCCCAGCAGCCCGGCCAGCGCGCCGTCGGCGCTGATCAGCAGCGCCGGGCGGTTGCTCTGGCTCCACAACCCGAGCGCCAGCACCACCGGCACCGCCGCCGCCAGCCGCACCCCGCCCCGCGTCAGCACCGCCCACAGCCCCCCCAGCGTGATCAGCGGCAGCACCCACGGCCCCGGCACCACGATCGGCGTCACCGCGCCTTCAAGGCCCGCAATCCAGTGCGCCACGAACAGGATCCAGCGCGACGCCTGCTCCATCACCCACAGCGGCACGCCTTCCAGCCCGAGCGGCACCAGAAGGGCGGCCACCGCCCCAGACGCCATGATCAGGCTCATCATCGGCACCGTCAGCAGGTTCGCCAGCAGTCCGTAATCGGTGAACCGGTTGAAATGGGCCGCCGCATAGGGCGCGGTCGCGGCCCCCGCCAGCACCGACGACAGCACCAGCGTGAACAGCGGAATGAACCGCGCCGGGTTTGCCGGAGGCTGATTGACATTAGTTACGCGGCCATGGCTTCAGTTTCCAGAGTTGCGTAGAAGATTGCTTCGGCTTCCGCGGGCGGGATGTTCCCGATGGGTTCGAGC
>Ga0247831_1008856_pt1 | contig 10372 bp, 9 predicted proteins | sample LaCruzMarch2015__9_FD_192406 | JGI IMG/M metagenome (GOLD analysis project Ga0247831, IMG submission 192406) | Freshwater microbial communities from meromictic Lake La Cruz, Castile-La Mancha, Spain - LaCruzMarch2015_1m | ecosystem: Environmental > Aquatic > Freshwater > Lake | place: Spain...
GTCATGGTCCGTCACTAAACGAAGCTCACCATTCGGGCGGAGTATGCGGTGAAACTGCGCGAGGGTGGCATCTTGCACCACGCGTCGCTTGTGATGGCGCGCCTTTGGCCACGGATCGCTGAAGTAGAGGTGCACCACCGAGCAGCAACTGTCCGGCAGCCAATGCGTCAAGAACTCCGTGGCATCCGCGTACAACATGCGGACATTCGTCAACTCAGCACGTCGAATGCGGTCGGCCGCATAGCGGTAGAACTCGCCCGCGTATTCGATGCCAAGAAAGTTGACATCCGGGTGCGAGGGCGCTTCTTGCAGCAGAAATGTGCCTTTGCCAGAACCGATCTCTAATTCAAACGGCGCATCGGGGCGCGCCGGAAAGAAATAGGCAGGACCGAGCCGACCCGCATCTGCCGGCGGCAGCTCGCGCTGCGTGAGACCGATGCCAGTGACATCAAGGGTACGACCATGACCAAGTCCAAATGACATGGGGGGAAAGGATAGTGGAATACGCAGCGGAGTCCACGGATGCCACTACAAGAGTGACCATGATGATTGCCCCCGCTGCCGCCCTGCTCCTTGCCTTGCTCGCCCCGGCTGCCGCTGCTGATGGCACCGTCCTTCACCCCTTTGATGGCAAGACGCTCGACGGTTGGGATGGCGACCGCACCTTCTGGTCCGTGCAGGACGGGGCCATCGTCGGAAAGTCAACCGCGGAGCATCCGCTCCCCGCCAGCGGCTACCTCGTCTGGAGCGGCGACATGCCGCAAGACTTTGACTTGCGCTGCAAGGTGTTCATCACCGCGGGTAACAGTGGCATCCAGTATCGAAGTCAGCGCGTACCGGGACGCACGGACATGGCGGGCTTCCAAGCAGACTTGGATGCTGCTAACTCTTACACCGGCATTTTGTACGAAGGGCTTGGCCGAGAAATCATGAGCGGTCGCGGCGAGCAAGTGGAGTGGGCTCCCGCCGGCAAGCGTGTGGTAGCAAATTTTGCGCCCGACTCGGTCTTGAAAAATGTGATGCGACCGGGCGAGTGGAACGACTACCGCGTTGAAGCGCGTGGCACACGCGTTCGTCACTGGATCAACGGCACACTAATGACTGACGTCACTGATGGCGACGCAAGCCGATTTAAGCGTGACGGTCAACTTGGATTCCAGCTCCACCAAGGCGCACCCATGGAAGTTCGTTGGAAGGATCTTGAAGTGCGCCCCATCACGGAAGCACCGGCGGCATCCGCGCTCACTGTGCCGGATGGATTTACTGTTGAGCTGGTTGCCAGTGCGCAAGCTGACCAAGGAAGTTGGGTGTCCTTGGCATTTGATCCGCAGGGTCGCGCGGTCGTCAGCCCGCAATCCGGTAAGACGTTGCGCATTGAGATTCCCCGCGTCAGTACTGGTTTCACTGGTCATGAGGTGCACATCACCGAACTCACCGGCGCGCCTGGAAGTGCGCAGGGTCTATGTTTCGCCGGCAATGAATTGTGGGTGGATTCTTCCGCTGCTGGTCCGCAGTCCGGGCTGTGGCGGTTGGCTGATGCAGATGGCGACGGCAACTACGAGAAGCAGACGCAGGTGCTGCACTGGAAAGATGATGGCGGCGAACATGGCGCGCACGGCGTCGTGCAGGGTCCGGACGGCGCGATCTACGTTGCGATTGGAAATCACACAGCCGTTCCGGAAGGCGTCAGCAACGGCGCATGTCGCCCATGGGGTGAGGACCTCGTCGGCGAGCGCATGTGGGATCCGCGCGGACACGCGGTCGGCATTGTTGCGCCCGGCGGCACGGTGTTGCGCGTTGATCCAGCAACCGGAGCAACCACTGTCTTTGCCAGTGGATTTCGAAATCACTACGACTTGGCATTCAATCAGGACGGCGAACTGTTCACCTATGACAGCGACATGGAGTGGGACATCGGCGCGCCGTGGTACCGCGCGCCGCGCCTGGTGCACGTGGTGAACGGCGGCGAATACGGATGGCGATCGGGCAGTGGCTGCTTGCCGCCATGGATGCCAGACACACTGCCACCCGTCTGCGAAACTGATTCTTCATCACCGACTGGCATGCTGCATGGCTCCGGCGGCGCGTTCCCTGCTCCGTGGCGGAACATGCTGTTTGCCGCTGACTGGACGTACGGGCGCATCTTGGCTGTGTCACTCACCGCACAGGATTCCACGTATGTGGGCATGTGGCAACCCTTCGTCACCGGGCGCCCGATGCCCGTGACTGACATGGCATGGGGGCCGGACGGCGCGATGTATGTGGTCACCGGCGGACGTGGAACACAGAGCGGAATCTACCGAATTTCAGCTAATAAACCCGTATCCGTAGCGGAGCGCGTGAACAAAGTGGACGCAACACATGCGCCGGAACGCGCGGCTCGACGCGCGCTTGAGAATCTTGCGGCAGCGCCCGATGCAGCCAAACTTCCAACCATCGTCGCTGCGCTAACTTCTGATGATCGCTTCATTGCATTCGCTGCACGCAACGCCATGGAAGCAACCGGCGCCGATGCAGTCCACGCTGCAGCAAAGACCCCTGCCGCGCGCGCCCGCGCCCAAGCGGCGTTGGCATTGGCGCGGATGTCCGGCGCGGATTGGGCATCAGCCGTGACCAATGCCGCTGCAATCGGTGCACAGCCGAGCGCGGATGCATGGACAAAGTTACTGGTATTGCGTGCGATACAAGTGGCGTGGTCACGACACAGCGCTGATTTCACAGGACCCACAGGTGGAGCAGTCAACACTGCTGCCTGGCAACTGGCCCAACGGTTCTTCAACGATTCCGATCCACGTGTTGCCGAAGCCGCCCTTGGTCTCGCGTGTGAAATGGGAAGACCCGAAGCCGTGCCAGCTGCCATGAAACGCCTGACGGAAGCGAGTGATCGCGCCGACGCGCTGCGCTGGGCAACCATGTTGCGCACTGTGCCCATCGGCTGGACCGAAGAACTGCGCACCGCCTACTGGCGCTGGCTTGAATCAACCAATGACAGCGCTGGCGGATTTAGCCTGCGCGGATTCATCGACCAAGTAAGGAGCGATGCCGAGAAGCATGTGCACCGCCCGGAAGCAGCACCCGCATGCCAGGAAAGCAAGTCGGACGGATCAAACGCACCAGGCGTTGCACAGACCGGTCGCACGAAGGCCGCACTTTCAACGCCTACATCGCGCACCACCAGCGCGCAAAGTCACTCATGGACCGTTGCCGAACTCTCCGTAGCGGAGCCAAGCGACACCGCGCCGGACCGTGTGCACGGAGCGCAACTCTTCCATGAAGCCATGTGCATTCAATGCCATCGAGTCGGTGGCCAAGGCGGCGCAAACGGACCCGACCTGACCGGCGTCGGCAGTCGATTTGCGCGCGGCGATCTCCTACGCGCCATTCTTGAGCCCAACGCTGCAGTGAGCGATCAGTGGCGCGATACGGCTGTCACTCTGAAGGACGGAAGTATGGTGGTCGGTCGGATAGTTGCGAGCGACAAAGAGTCACTGACCATCTCCACCAATCCACTTGGTGCAGATCGCGAACGCGTGGAGCGAGCGGAGATTGCGCACAGCGAACAAATCACCACATCAAGCATGCCGCAGGGAATGCTGAATTCGCGCACGCGGCAAGAAGTACTTGATTTATTGGGCTATTTGGAGAGCGCTGGCAGCACCGCCGGTCGTGGCGGCTGAGCCAGAATCCACGAGGCAATCACATCGAGCACTTCAGGGTCGATGGTGACTTCAATCTTGGAATATTCATCAATGGCGCCCGTCTGCGCGCGTTGAAACAGGTGATTGAGGCCAGGCATGATCTTCACAGTGGCTGGCGCGCCACTGACTTTCAAGGCTGCCTCAATCGGGGGAACATTCTGCACAGCGTCTACTTGCGTATCAAGTGTGCCGTTCAGAACCAGTACCGGGCACTTCACTTTGCGTAACGAAATCGCCGGATCAAGCACCAAGAATCGCTTCATCCACGGCGAACCAACCTGCGCAAGGGCTGCATCCACCTGCGCGTCAAGGGTTGTTGCCGGAATAGTTGCTGGGTCCGTTCCACCGAGCGCAATTTGCGCAAGCACCAACTTTCTTGCAGAGGCCCGCAAGACGTCTGCACTTGCACCTGACTTCACAGCATCCAGATACGCGGCATGAGCAGCGACTGCCGGTGCAATCTGCGCCTCGGTCAGACCGGTTGCAAGCAAGATCCGCTTGTTCTGTTCGCGCAGAATTGCATCGCCGTTCACACCAGTGCCAGCCATCAGGACGATGAACGCCGGACGCGCAGCGCTTGCGGGTTGTGTTGCGTGCTGCTCGTCCATGTTTACAACCGCCATCGGCGCAACGAGACCGCCCTCGCTGTGACCAATGATCCCCAGTCGCGCGGCATCAACACCTTCCACACTTGCAAGCGTTCCAAATTCCAGAACTGCATCGCTCATGAAATCATCAGTCACGGCTGTGGCGAACGATCCAGTGGATCCTCCGACGCCACGATCATCGCAACGAAGCACGGCGATGCCGCGCCGCGCCAGTGCGTCGGCCAGTACTAAGAAGGGTTTGTGTCCCATGAGCGCCTCGTCGCGATCTTGCGGACCGCTACCCGAAACAAGCAGTACGGCTGGCACGGGATGATCCTTTGACGCACCGTCCGGAAGAAACAGCGTTCCCTCCAAGGTGTGACCCAACGGGTGCTTCACACGTTGCGAACGAATGGCGTATGGAAACGGCGCCTTGGGCTCCTGCGGACGAACAGGAGCGCCGGGCGCAGGAAGCGGTGTGCCAGCGGTGTGCGGACGGAACACCAACGGTCCCTTGAATGCGCCCTGGCTGAACTCGCCGCGTAAATCCACGCCATCTTCACGCAGGTTGATCGTGGCGTTTCCTGGAACAGGTAGCCGAATAGTGAACACACCATCAGCGCTGCGTGTGACGAAGAGAGAAAGCCCCGCAATCTTCTGCGCAGGAATGTCGATCGCTCCCGCCCATCGGTCTGCGCCGTGTGGCGCGATGGTCAGGCCCATCACCAGCGTCTGCCCGCCTGCCTGCAACTGTCCCGCCCACGTGCGGGCATCTTTCGCGCCGACGGCCTCAATCGTTCGCTCCAAATGCACGGGCATTTCGATGGCCTGTGGCGACCCAGGTGGAGTAGCGATGAGCACCCCATCCAGTGCATCGCCCGTGCGCGTCACATCAAAGCGAATGCTTCCAACCATGGCGCTGAAACTTCCGGTGAGATGCCCATCCTTCTCGGCAATGCCATTGATGGATTCGCCAAGCGATCCAAATGCTGGCAGTGCGCCCTGCGCGCTGAGCTTCCCATTGGTGGTTTCCACGCCCAGCACAACATCTACTGGCCGCGCACCGGTTGTGGAACCCATCCACAGGCCATCAAAGGTGGTGGGGCTTGCGGCTGACGGAGCAGCCTGCCAGAGCGGGTACGAAGCGTGCGCAGCCGGTGCGTGGCGAACAAACAACGCGACAACGCCGACCGCTATCAGTCGAAAAATCAACGTCTGTTGCATGGGCATGCCTTCAATTGCTAATGATCTTGCGAACGATTGACCGGCGGCGCGGTGGCGCTTACGCCCGAACTGGCGCAGGAACATCCACTGCAATGCCATCGGCCCAGAGCGATTCCAGGTCGTAGTACGCGCGCTGGTCAGGCTCAAAGAGATGAACAACCACATCGACGAAATCGACAACGATCCACGTAGTGCCCGTATCCCGGTCCGAACGGAACGGTGGCTGACCAATCTTCTTGCCAAGATCTTCAAGCGCCTGCGCCACGCTCTTCATCTGCCGATCGGAAGTACCGCTGGCAATGATGATGTAATCACAGACCTGGCTGATACCGCGCAGGTCGGAGAGCGTGACATCGGTGCACTTATCCAACATGCACGCGCGCGCCAAATCAACGGCGAATGCGCGAACTGCAGCCGGGTCACCCTTGGACTTGGTTCTAATCATGATGAATGCTCGCCAAAGTGCTGGCCACACTGCTCGCCAACATGTTCAACGGTAGCGATGCTCACGCGCCGCGACCGCCGCTGCGACCACCACCACCGCCGCTGCCGCCTTCACGGCTGCCACCGGAACGTGAGCCGGCACCTGAACGGCCGCCACTCGTGCGCGCAGCTGGTGCGGCAGAAGGCGAACCTGGACGTGAGCCGGGACGACCGAGCAACGGACGCGGACCAGCGCGACGAATCGCTGCGCGACGCTTGATCTCGGAGGGCTTCTCGTAATACTGGCGGCGCTTCACTTCTTTCGTCAGCCCGTCTTTTTCACAGAGCTTCTTGAAGCGGCGGACCATCTGCTCGACGGTTTCGCCTCCACGCGCCTTGACCTTAATTGCCATATCGAGAAAACCTTTCGTTCTGTTCGTACCCCGCGCGTCGGACATCGCGTCCGCACTGGGGAACGGGGCATTAGACCCGTTTTCGCTAGGAAACACAATCCCCCCTTCCATCAGAACATAGGATGTCCGATAAGGGGCACCGATCACCACCGCCCCGCTGCGCTCATGCTCATCGTCGATGCCTACAACGTTCTGCATGTCACCGGCGTTTTGCCGCCGGAATTGGCTGGTTTGGACGCGCCAGACCTTGCCGACTTAGTGGCGGCCAGCCGCTGGGGGCGCCATCAGGCGGTCATTCTGTGCGATGGAACGCGCCCCAAGGAGATGCGCGCCGTGGAACGCGGGCTGGTCCGCGTCACCTACGCCGGAGGTGGTCGAAGCGCCGACGCGGCGATTGAAGCACTGGTGAACGAGAGTTCCCACCCGCGCCGCATCACCGTGGTTTCCAACGACCGCGCCGTGCAACGCTCCGGCAAGCGGCGCGGAGCCAAGATCTTGGGCGCTGATGAATTCCTGCGACAATTAGCCACCGACGCGGCACGCGCGCCGCGCAGCAAACGCAGCGTCGCCAAGCGCGAGCATGGGCCCCTGACTGACAAACAGGTCGACGCATGGTTGCGCTACTTTGGCATTGATCCAACGGAGTCATGAATCATGATGAAACATCCACCGATTGAACATCCTGCAAGCGCACTCAACTTTGACCATCCGCCGCACGCGCCCATGGACGCGTTCGCACGCTGGTACGAAGCCGCGCACGAGGCGACCAGTGTTCCCAATCCAAACGCGATGAGCCTGGCAACCATTGACCCGGATGGCAAGCCGAGCGTGCGCGTGGTGTTGTGCCGCGGATTCGATGCGCGTGGCGTCGTCTTCTATACCAACCGCGATAGCCGCAAAGGTGAGGCGTTGCGCGCACACCCACGCGCGTGCGTCAACTTTCATTGGGATCAACTTGATCGACAAGTACGCATTGAAGGATCGGTAGCACACACCACCGAAGCCGAAAGCGACGCGTATTGGAATAGCCGTCCACGCGAGAACCGCGTCAATGCCTGTGCAAGTCAACAAAGCCGCCCGATCGGAACGCGTGCCGCGCTGGAGGCAGCCGTGCAGGAATTTGAAACGCGCTTCGCTGGTCAAGACATTCCGCGGCCATCACATTGGGGCGGCTTCCGAATTGCGCCGGAACGCATCGAATTCTGGCAAGGTCACAAACATCGGCTGCATGACCGAATGATCTACCTCCGGCAAGACGATGGTTCGTATGTGACTACGCGACTTTGCCCATGAATCCACGGCACACTGATGATGCGGGGACCAGTGATGCGCACGCACACGCTGCTGGGCATGCGCCGCACTCCACCGAGGCAGTGATGCCCGCATGCGTGACGGTGCCACGCTGGAGATGGCGCGTCTACGTGCATCCGGCGTCATGGATGATGGGCGTGTTCACGCTGGTTGTTCTGGGCATTCTGGCTGCGGGGGTAGTTGGTGCGTGTATCGCAGTCAGTTTCATCGTGGCAGACAACGCTTCCATTTCTCAGTGGAGCACCGTCCAACAGGTGACCATCATCGTCACCGATCTGGTCATTGCCGCCGGTGGCTTCGGTCTTGCGGCGCTCTTGATTCGCAGGGCCGCCGCCATGGCTGCGCGCGCCTTTGAAGCAACCATTCCAGCTTCCGAACCTGCACGGGGATTCATGGTCGCTGAACTGCAGGAATCCGGTCCGCCCCGCGATAACTGGACGAAATCAAAGACCAAACGATGGATCAGGAAAGTGCGCAGTGGCAGTGATACACGTGCCTATCTATCACCACGGATTGCCGATCGCGTGGCCAAGTTTGAGCGCACCGATCGACCGCTTGAACCCGAACAGATCGACAGCGGCATGGCAAGTGGCGGCCGCAAGTTAGTCATCTACGCCATGATTTGTGGGTTTGCCGTGTGGCGCTTCGGAGCTTTCAGCCCGATTCTGTTCGGCTTCGGCATTGGCGCAATATTGCTCTTGATCCGCCTGATCCGAAGGCGCGCGCTGTTTACACCAGTCATGGTTGGGCAAGGATGGATCCAGCATGGCGTGGTGCGCTGGACAGTGGAGGATTCTGTCCTCTTCGCCGACGGCTGGTTAAACACGCGCGTGCGCGTCATTGGGCCGCAAGGGGTGCTCACCATGAACGTGAATACCAAGCGAGGCCAGAACTTTGAATGCCTGTGGATGCGATGGATGCATCCGCACCCAAATCTCACGCAGCAAGCGTTCGACGCGTGAATTGAGTAGTGGTCCATTGCCCAAGGACTGAAATACACGCCGCTTTCCCGCGCCTACCATTCCACCCATGTCGGACTCGCAGCAAACCCCTGAACAGATCAACCACGGCGATGAGCCGGGTCATCACGTCACCTTTGCCGAAGGTCTTCAGCTGGGCGGTCGACCACTCGGATGGATTCTGGGAACCCTTGGCGTCATGATCTGGATCATTTGGGAGGCGCCCACGTCAGGCACTTCACCGTGGCCGAACGTTCGTTGGGCGATCACTGCCGTGATCGTGCTGGCGTGGATCGTCCCGACGTACTTGGTACCGGTGCCGTCCGCTGCGCGCGCATGGAAATGGGCTGCGGCGTTGACGGCTGCTGTTGCGCTGCTGATTTCGATCCGTTGAGCGAACCACCAACGTCCGCAAGGAAGAGCGTTTGCAGTCGTTCACCGCGGGTTCGTACTGCAACATGCCCAATCGGCCAGTCGTCGGTTGTCTCCACCAGTACGAATGATCGACCGTTCGGGCGAACCAACCGATCGCCCTCGCGCACCGGAATGGCAGCCGCGGCAAGCATGTGCTGATGATCCGCGTCGCGCACCAAGTGAACTTCGCACAATCCAATGCTGCGTGTCAGCGCCACTAACAGCACTGCGCGCGTGTCACAGTCGCCAGTGGCCGTTGCCAGGCACCACAGCGGCATGGACAGACCAAAGCGATGCTTGGTGTCACCGGGGTCGGGCGCGTTACCATATTTCAATTGCTGGATGAAACTCACAAAAGCGCCAAATTCATCACGCAAACCACTGGCGCCGCGGCGGCGTGCCTCGGCAAGAATCGCCCGGGCCAGCGGGCGAACATCATCGAGGCTTGCAGACACCATCCATTCATAATTCGGAGAAAGCACATCCCCGTCTTGGGTGCGTCGACGTTGCACGCCGTGCACCGCGAGTACGCCATCAAGCGAGGCGCGCTTACTGACGAGCTCAGCATCGTCACCGTAGCGAATCACCGCGTGGTCGATCTCATAGCCAAACGCACGCTCCATGGCCAGCGCGCGCGTGACGTCAATGTCACCGCGAACGGTGAGCACTCGCCCCTTTGATCCAGGCTTGACGACGCGCGTGTCACCGTCCCAGCGAACGATCGGAACAGTATTGACGTCTTCCCATGTCCAACGCCGTTGTTCAACGTCGGCAGAGAGAGCCGCGAGCGCTCCAAGATCAGGGCCATGCGCACCGGGCACTAGCCACGGATCACGCTCATTGACAGTGCTGCGGCATGTCGGAAGCCGCACTGGTCCACTCTGCGGCGGAACGCCGACAGGAGCGCAAGTCTCCGCTGCAGTGGCGCGTCGAATGAACCCATCGGCAAGCATTCGAACCGCTGGTTCACGACGCCACGCAAATACTCCAATCGCGATGGCTGCGATTGCCAGCGCTAACGCCCACAGCGCGCGTTCGATCCGAGTGGTTGCTGACTTCATGCCCCACCAACATCGGCTCGCCACGCCCATGCCTTGAGCACTGTTTCCTGTGTCCGGAAATAACAGCCGCTTGCGCCTGCAGGGGCAAGATGCGTTATTCATCCCTACTGATATTCGTGGCTATTCCCCGCTATCGGCGTGTGCTGGGCGCCGTTGCTGCCACTTGGGACGTTCGCGTTGCGGCACAAATCCACCAAGCACGCGCACGCGACCAACGCCTTCGAGCGTTGTTGCCAACTTGGAGAGCAGCGCTCGCTCGGGCACCACGTGCAGTGAGTTGGA
>Ga0247831_1008857_pt1 | contig 10370 bp, 3 predicted proteins | sample LaCruzMarch2015__9_FD_192406 | JGI IMG/M metagenome (GOLD analysis project Ga0247831, IMG submission 192406) | Freshwater microbial communities from meromictic Lake La Cruz, Castile-La Mancha, Spain - LaCruzMarch2015_1m | ecosystem: Environmental > Aquatic > Freshwater > Lake | place: Spain...
TGGATTTAATTATTAAAAGCTTTAACGAACGCTGGTTTCAAGGATGGGAAGCCACACCTGACGAGCAACGAGCAAAATTTGTAAACCTTGCCCAGAAAATGAAAGAACATAACGACTTCAAAGAAAAGTATGCCGACAATTCTGATATACAAAACAGAGATATTGCATTTAATAAAATCTTTGACGAAGTGATGGGTAAACAACGAAAAAACGAGCTTGATTTATACCGTTTAATTTCAAAAGATGAAGTCTTTAAAATTGCAATGCAGGACACGATTAAAAGAATGTTGAGGGTATAAAGCCAAGGCATTTTGCGAGCACATTTAAAAACCGCACAAGCAACCGCTAAGGCCAAAGTTTTAAATAGTACTTTAAAAGCGCCGCTAAAGCAAATTTGTATATTATGTAAGAACCGAATATGATGCCAGTTATTCCGGTGTGTGCCAATATTAAGTGTTTATAAAATTAAAATAAATGGTTTTCGGATTGATTTTTAGACCAATTCCGGTCGCTATTGTGCCATAAAATGACGTGCTGCTGAATTGGCGGGTTCAGTGCTTCGTATGACAATTTTGTGGTTAATCAAACATTAGTTTGCAAATCAACATTTGTGGTGAAAAGTGTCAACTTTGCCAAGTCCGAAACTGTCATTAATTCAAACATAAAGACATTCATAATTAAACATAACTACACATGGACAAAACAATCTACATCAACTTTTTTGACGGAATAAATCCTACAACAGTTAACAAGTTTATTAAATTTACAGTTGACGCTATTCAACAGCACAACCCGACAGAAATCTACTATTTTATTTCCTCTAATGGCGGGGACGTTGATTCTGGTTTTGTTCTCTATAATTTTCTTATTTCACTTCATGGAAAAATTAAAATTACTATGCACAATACAGGGACAATTAACTCTATTGCTTATGTGATTTTTGCGGGCGGACAAAATAAATTTGCTGCACCAAACACTTCTTTCTTGTATCATGGTGTTTCTATGAATTTCAATACCCCTCAAAACAGAACTGCATTGAAAGAATCTCTTAGTAGACTTGAAGGAATGGAAAATAGAATAGCTCAAACTGTTAGTAAGCACTCTAAGTTGACAGCGGATGAACTTACCGAACTTTTCAAACAGGGTGAAGGCAAGGAAGTAAATTTTGCACTTGACAAAGAAATTATCCAAGAAATTAAAGTTCCCTCTGTACCTCATGATTCAGTTCATTTAGCAATGAATTTTGTATAACACATATATTATTTATAACGACAATTCTTTTTGACAACAACACAATAGACAAATTTGAAGTTCAAAAGCGAAACAAATCTTCGCTAAGATAACTCCTAACAGATATGTGTGTATTCCGTCTGCCCAAGTACATATTTTTTGATAAAAAAGGTCTTTTCATGTAAAATCCGGCTGAAATTTCCAGTTTTACAACCATTACCGTTCATCCGTTACTTTTATGAATTGAATAATTTCTGTTTGCTCTTTTGTGTACACTCGAAGAAAGTAATTACCCGGTGGTATTAATCTAATGTTTAATGTCTGAGTATCATCCAATCTACCCTGACTGATAAGTTGCCCTGTATTTCCTATTATTTCGAATAAATTCCCAGAAAGAGGAAATTTGGAACTTAAATAAATCATATCAAAAGCTGGATTTGGATAAAATTTGATACCTGTATTAAGGTTCGATTTGATATTGGTACTAGTTACTGTAAAATCTAAAGGTAAAGACCATTCGCTCTTGCAGTTACGTTCATTGATAGCTTGTGCTTGGTAACGCCCACTTTGCTTGATAGGTAGAGAACCAACATGCCCGGTGGCTATGAGATTACCATCTAAACGCCAATTGTTTCGGGTACTATTGACAGCGGTAAGCAAGGTGTCAACTTGTCTGAGAATTGGAATATCTGGCGCTGTATGGAAAATAATCCGCACAGAATCTGAAGGTACCTGACATACTCCTTTAAAGACCAATGATAGGCTGTACATTCCACTTTCCAGTGGTTTTAAAATGGGAGTTTGCTGACTCTGGGTGTTTAATCCATTCCTTTTCCAAGTAAAACTGTAATCGTCAAGTCTAGCCATCGTAATGATTGGATAAGAGGCTGTATCTCTTTGACATGGTTCCTTTAAACCAGTTACAATAATTTCTTGTGGCGCAAGTTGAATTCTTTTCCATAGAAATACTACATTGGAATCAGGTTTATTTCCGGCTAAGTCACGAATATGGGTACTATTTATTGAAATCTCACTTTCTTGAGAACACTTAGTATCTATAACAATTTGATAGAGAGAGTCATTTTTCCGTTTGAGATCAAGTATGGTACCATTCTTTACCTTTAGGGCTTGAATAGAAAGTATATCGGAAAGAGCTTCTGAAATATTCAATTCCAAAGTCTCCAGCAAAGCTCGGTCTCTTTGAGCCAGCTGAATTGAAGTAAACTTAGGCGTTGGAGGTCGAGTATCTTTTATAAAAATCTGTTTAAATGGCTCACCTGCATTTCCAGCAGTGTCGATAATAATGAGATCTAATCTGATAGGACCGTCAGAAAAATTCCGGATAGATAGCCCAGGAACGGAAAATTCCTTTTGTGTAAACGTTCCTTTTATTTCAAAACTATCTTTGACTGAACCAAGTGCAAAAATGCGGATAATATAGTTGCCCTTTTCCTCTTCTGTTTTGACCTGATAGGTAATTCCGTCCAATACCTGTTTTCCGAAATGATAAAGGGGTAACTTTCCCGCATATCCTTTTGGTACAGAAAGATCAAAAAAGGTGCTGGAAAACGTAGAACCTACCTGTCTGTTCAGAGAATCTAAAATGAGTACAGAACCATAAAGTACACCATCGGAAACACCTGACAGAGCAAGTCCTGTAAGTATTGTAGTATCGCGTATTATTTTACCTGTGAATTTAACTATTTTTCCACCTCCAGAGCTATATAGGCTAAGTTGATAGTTCAAACCATTACATTCTTTACAAATTAACCAAGTCTTCAAATTCTGAGAATTAGTTACATTAACTTGATTAGTAGAAAACTTAAGTTGTGGATTACGGGAAATTGGCGCTTCCAGAAGATCAAAGCGTATATATTCCACAAAGGAATATTTTCTTGTATTTAAAGCCTTATCAGAAATGGTAATCTCTGAGACACCCCAGATGCCAGGAGCTGAACCCTTGGGGAGTAAAACCTTTGCGTAATATTCTTTAAATATTTCTGGCTTAGCAGCTCTATTAATAGTATAAAATTCGTTATAAAAACCCAAAGTATAGTGCTGGGTAGTTTCCTTACCCTGCGGATCTCGAAGTGTAAAAGACCCACCCATGTAACCAGATGCAAAACCAGGATAATGTGAGGAGTCTTTTGCCAGTATCCAAACTTCAAACAACGTTTCTCCGTCCGGTGCTTCCGGTTTCGACGGTGTAGCTTTAATTCGAATTCGATTAACATCGAGAATAGGTGCTAAATAATCTGGATATTTGGTTTCAATATAGATACTATCCCGAAAATCTCGCTGATTACCTGTGTTTATGTTTTTGGGATCAAATGTCTGTTTGTTAGTTGTATCCTTATCCAAATAAACCCAGCGGGTATTTCCAGCTACATCGTCCATAATTAGATTTGATAAGGTATAGTATCCGCTAGGGTAATAATCAGGGATGGGAATCAATATTGTTGCTGTTTTAACAGCTTTATCTAAGGAATTATCAACAATTTGACTTTTACCAATCTGCACATCCCGTGAATAAACTTGTGCTTCAGGAAGATTAGGTTTCTCTAAAAGAAAGCGGGTGAGTACTCGTTCAATTAATGTTTTTTCCTCCATTTTCCATTGGATTTTCAAAGCCTTCATGACCTCACCTTTCGGATCGGGTGTACCTGATCCTGGATTAGTGAACCTTGCGGTAGTATCTTTTAGTGACAGAGAACGATTTACATACCATGGTGCCTTAAAATCCTCCAATGGACTATTTACAAAAGTCAAAAGTCCAAAATGGTTGTTATTCTCAAACCGTTCGTTTCCTACTTCATCTATCAATCGAATTTGATTAACGTGCCAATATCCACTTGAAGCATATTTGGAAATGTTAAGTCGCCCTTTAAGGATATTTTTTTGTTGATCAGTTGGTTTTAGCCACATATCTCGGAAGGTACCCACTTCACTGACTAATCTCAAAAATGCATTATTAGCTCCATTTTGAGGATTTCCGAAAGTTTCCAGTTCGATCTCTATTTCAACAACTTTATCCTCCAATGGTGAACCATTTACATTTACACGTACCTTCTTTATCTTTCCTGGATAATTGAAGTCTGGAAATAGATTGTAAACCTGAAAGGTAAGGTCCTCTCTTATTCTGGCCAAATATTGGGTACCATGCATCACCCTATCTCTTATAAATTCAAACTTTCTGTAAGATCGGTTACGCAATAAATCAGGATTGGTTACATAAGCAGCTATCGTTTCTGCCATATCTTCGTCAGGATTTTTGGCATGGGCATAAGCAGATACAAATTCAGTAGTGAGGACAGTTGACCAACCTGAGGATGCACTGGGATCTTTAAACCAGCCACCAAGTTGTGTCCAGTCGTTTCTCAAAGTTTGATCAAAAGTATATTCCCATAGGAAATGTGCCTTTTCGTGCAAAATGAGTCGCTGAATCGAATGTAATGTTTGGTTCTTAAAGGATTTCTCCATGAACTCAATTGTATTCAACCCAGTCCAGGCAATTGCGGGTGCTTCCCAATATTTAGGGTGGTCCTGTCCATTTATTCTTCTACACATGTATTTTAGGCCAGCCTGGCGATGAAATCCTGTTGGCAATTCCTCAATCATTGAAAGAATTTCTATTTTTTCCTCATCATGGAAAGATTGAAAATTACTCCTGGTCTCCTTCATTAGTTGTTCTAACTGACTGCTTGGTTCAAGGAATTCAAATCCGTACTTTTTCTGGGCGATTTCTTGAACGAGTTCTTTATTCCTACCAAATTCTGTAGAGAAATTCAGAATTGCATGGAATAAACGCTTGGAATAAAATGTTCCTCTAACCCCTGAATAAAGAACTATCATTGGTTCAGAATAGGTAAAGGCTGCCTTAGAGATTTTTACGAATAAGATGCCAGATTCTTTCTTGATTTCTATATCTTTAAATAGGTTTTCTTCGGTGATTGTCCAAACTGATTTTACTGGTTGATTTCCAGTACATAAAAAGCATTGGTAATCATTTTCCGGAAGTCGCTTAAACGTATTGAATAATCTATAAGCCTCCTCTTCTGACCAAACATTGCCTTTTTCATTGGACAAAAGAACACCATACTGACTGGTTAGATTATGAGAGGAAAAATTATCTGGTACTTTTAACGTATCATTTAATACGATTACTTCCTTTGGTACATTTATATAGCTCATCATAGCATGACCAACAAATGAACTGTCGTCTCTCCATTCGTATTCATAAGAATCGTTTCGAAGAAGCTTAACATTAAGAGATATTTTTAAATCTTGACCTTTAACCTCAATAAGCTGTGCGGGGGGATGTAGATAACCTATAGTATGAATTTTCAATTGCCAAAATCCACTATTTATATTTTTGAATTGGACTTTACCGCTGCTATCCAAACCTGCATTCAGGGTTTTAACGAAAAAATCTGTGGGTCCCTGCTGAAGGGTTATCTGACATGAATCACCAGGTTTCAACCCTGTTACGGTAACTTCAACTGTTTGGGAAAATATGGGATTTATGCAAAATACATTAAACAATAAAAGTATTGTGGTAACTTTTAATAATGCAGGAAATTTATTTTTTTTCATAATGAACATGTTTGAATTTTAGTTGCCATACCTTACACAAAGCACCTCACCCATTTGACTATTGCCATAAAATTACTTAGACCTTTTGTTTGAGCTAATAATTGGGTGCTTTCTAATATGATGAAAACGAGTGAGATAAAAAGTAGTTTTAGTTTCATAGCATAATGGGTTTTTTATTTTTAGAAGAATGAATCGGTATGAAATAGACTTTATTATAGTAATTATTTATAGTAAGGACCAATGTTCCATTTTTCCGGCGAAGCTTACCCAATTTTCAACCAACAAATAAGTCAATCTTTTATACACCTAATGGAAGCGCCAACTGGCTTTTCAATATTGTATCGATAGACAAAGCTAAAATTATTGTAAATGCAAAAGTACCAAGCGTTTATATTACTATAACTTGAAGCACTCCAAAAAAATACATAATTTTTAATATTATTGAAACTATTATCATTTTTTCGATAACCACCTGGGATTCCAGTAAAGTTGCTCTCATTAGTATCATTTAAATTTGGTGCATCCCAGTATTTTGTTTCAATTGATTTCATCTTGCCTCCAGCAATTTCAGTGCCACCAAGTTGTTCTGTAAGGTTAATCCATTCATCATCAGTAGGTAAATGCCACCCTTTAGGACATAAACCTCTCGAATCATTTACTGCGTACCAATTATAAAGTTTCCCATATATTTTCCCATTTTCCGAATCATTGTCATAGTAACACCAGGCTGGTTGTCCGTTTTGTCCGGCTTCTTCCCACTCTTTTTCACCTGTTGCATTTTTAATTATATCACCATTTTGGAATCTAGTAACATCAAGGTTCTTTTGAGCCCAAGATGTTGTGCCTATTTTAATCACATCATATTGATTTCCATCAATATCAATCATTTTATTTGCTACGGGAGTAGGTGTAGGTGTAGGTGTGGGAGAAGGATTTGCACCTCTTGCATTTTCCCAACCTTTTTTTATTGCCTCCAACCGCTGAGCACGGGGAGGATGTGTGTAACTACCTTCAATACTTACCGATGCACTTCTCATAGCTCGTTGCGATTCTTCCAATGTGGCACCAAGTTTATATAAAATAAAGCCCGCCGTTTCATCTGCCTCCAGTTCCATGCTTCGGAATGTTGCGTCAGGATGTGGATTAACCAAATGATAATTCAAATGATGTGCTATCTCATGTGCCAAAACGGTAATTGTCTCCCAATTTGTCATGTTTGAAGGAATCGAAGTCGTCGTAAAATTCAAGGATTTCACACTTTTAAGAAATTCTGGGTTATAAAGAATGTAAGGCCTACCATTCTGATCAATGGTTGCCTGTGCGTTGGGTGTTCTGTCACATGGAATAATCAAAAAGGCATTTTTCATACCAAATTTTTCTACAATTTGGGCTACCAATCTTTCAACCGAAACATCATTGGTATAGTTGCCAGATCTTACACAGATATCCTCCCCCATTTGACTATTACCATAAAAATTACTTAAGCCTTTTGTTTGGGCTAATAATTGGGTACTTTCTAATATGACGAAAATGAGTGCAATAATTAGAAGATTTAGTTTCATAATCATAAAATTTTTAAACATAGGAGGAAATGGCTAGGTATAACATAGTTTAATTTAAGTTAATATTTTTTAAACGCCGCCCACCCGCAAGCCTCGCCCACAAAATAGACAAATACTCAAATACTCAATCCCTTAGGCAACGGACAGAAGCACAGAACGACTTACCGTAGCTGTCCCTATACACATTGCCAACACTGGAGTTCAGGGAGCGGTACCAGGCGGAGAAGATGTCGTTACTCTTCTCAGTAGCACTCCAAAAGAAAGCGTTGTTTCTAACATTGCTGAAACTACCATCACCATAGCGACCACCACCTGGAAGCGCAGAAAAACCATTCTCATTAATTCCTCCAGTATTGGGACTATACCAAAAAGTAGTCCCTGTAGTTTTCATTTTGCCGCCTGCTACAGCCTCACCACCTAAGTAATTTGTTAATTTAGTCCATTCGGCATCTGATGGAATGTGCCAACCACTTGGACATAGTTCTTTTGTGTCAGCAACTGAATACCAATTATATAAATAACCATAGATTGCCAAATTTGAGGTCCTATGTTCATAAACAGTTCTTGCTCCGCTTGTTCTGCTACTCCATGTTTGACCAGTCCCATTTCCTGATATTCCCCCTGACTCATCCAAAGGGATAATCGACCCATCCCTATACATTGTAACTCTTAAATTCTCCTTTGTCCAACATTGTGTACCAATTTGTACTGTATTATAAGTATTTCCATCAATATCCTTCACTGTGGGTGTTCCCGGACAAGGAATTCCCATGACAATGGAAGAATCTAATGTTGTGAATGTTATTTCATTCCCATATCCAGTTCCAGCGCTATTGGTAGCGTAAGCACGAAAGTAATATGTAGTTTTTGATGTTAAACCAGTAAGAGCCGAAGTAAAAGAACCCGTTCCTGTTCCATCTGATGTTTTGGTAGATAGGGTAATAGTTGGGTTGGTAATTGTTGACCAAACAACCCCTACGGCTGTTATGGAAGCTCCACCATCAGATGTGATATTGCCCCCTGAAGTAGCTGAGGATGTTGAAATAGCTGTTATGGAGGTAGTGGTAAGTGTGGGTATGGAAACAATGGAGAATGTATCTTTAAGGCAACGAACAGAGGCACCAAATGTCTTATTATTAGTGTCGCTAATAATACTACTATCACCAAGATGCAGGTCTTGATACCAAGCAATTGTAAAGTCGAAATCAGTTGCACTCCAAAAGAAAGCATCATACCCGAGACTAAAATATAACCCATTACTATAACGACAGCCACCTGGTAGAGCTAAAAAGCCACTTTCATTGGTTGCTCTTGTATTTGGATTATTCCACAAGGTTGTGCCTGTAGATTTCAGCTTGCCGCCTGCAACACGTTCTCCACCAAGAAAATCTATTAATTTTTTCCATTCTGAATCACTAGGTACATGCCATCCACTTGGGCAAAGTCCTTTTCTATCTGCAACCGCATACCAATTATACAAATATCCGTATGTTGTAAAAATTTCAACATTAGAAGCTGTACTTTTATTTACAGTTCTTGTTCCCGTTGTCCTTGAGCTCCAAGTCTGATCAGATCCATTTCCTTCTGAACCTCCCGACTCATCCAAAGGGATTAACATACCATCTCTATATCTTGTAACTTTAAGATTTTCTTTTGTCCAGCATTGAGTTCCAATCTGTACCGTATTGTAAGTATTCCCATCAATATCTTGCACCATAGGTGTCCCAGGGCAAGGAATTCCCATTACAATAGTTGAATCAGATGTGGTAAAAGAGATTTCATTCCCATAGCCTGTTCCAGCGCTGTTGGTAGCATAAGCGCGAACGTAATAGGTTGTTTTAGATGTTAGGTTGAATAAAGTTGAGGAAAAAGAACCAGTGCCGGTGCCATCTGATGTTTTTGTGGTTAAAGTAATAGTTGGGTTGGCAGTTGTTGACCAAACAACGCCCCTAGCTATTATGGATACACCACCATCGGATATGATAATTCCTCCTGAAGTAGCTGAAGTGGTTGTGATTGCGGTTATGGCTGTGGTGGTTAGTGTGAGAATGGAAACAATGGAGAATGTGTCTTTTAAACAACGAATTGAAATACCAGTGGCCTTGAAGGCACCTAAACCTCTAAAGATACTTGTTTTATTATTATCAATTACTCTATTTCCTAAAACAAAACCTTCATTTTCTGAAAAACTCGTGAAAATTAAATCTGTTCTTAATCCATAAAAAAGACCTATATCTTGTCTAAAACCACCTGGGAGAGCAGAAAAACCACTCTCATTGGTTGCTCCTGTATTTGGACTATTCCAATTGGTAGTGCCTGTGGATTTCATCTTACCCCCTGCTATGGATTCTCCTCCAAGATAATTGGTCAAGGTTGTCCACTCTGCATCACTAGGCACATGCCAACCACTTGGGCAAAGTCCTTTTGGTTCAGCAACTGAATACCAATTATATAAATAACCATAGGTTGCCAAATTTGAGGTGCTATGTCCATAAACAGTTCTTGCACCAGTTGTTCTTGAACTCCATGTTTGTCCGCTTCCATTCCCTTCTACGCCCCCAGACTCATCCAAAGGTATAACCGTTCCATCTCTATATCTTGTAACTCGTAAATTCTCCTTTGTCCAACATTGGTTACCTATCTGAACCGTGTTGTAAGTATTTCCATCAATATCTTTCACCGTGGGTGTTCCTGGGCAAGGAATTCCCATCACAATAGTTGAATCAGAGGTAGAGAAATAAATTTCATTCCCATAAGCTGTTCCAGCACTATTTGTAGCAAAAGCACGAACGTAATAGTTTGTTTTTGGTGTTAAGTTGTTTAAAGAGGATGTAAAAGAACCATTTCCTGTTCCATCTGTTGTTTTGGTGGAAAAGGAAATGGTTGGGTTGGTATTTGTTGACCAGACTACTCCTCTGGCTGATATAGAAGATCCACCGTCAGCGCTGATATTTCCTCCTGAAGTAGCTGAAATGGTTGTGATTG
>Ga0247831_1008858_pt1 | contig 10368 bp, 10 predicted proteins | sample LaCruzMarch2015__9_FD_192406 | JGI IMG/M metagenome (GOLD analysis project Ga0247831, IMG submission 192406) | Freshwater microbial communities from meromictic Lake La Cruz, Castile-La Mancha, Spain - LaCruzMarch2015_1m | ecosystem: Environmental > Aquatic > Freshwater > Lake | place: Spain...
TACTGGATTAACAGCAAACACTTCTTATACTTTTAAAGTTAAAGGAACAAATGCAACTGCTACAGGGTTAGAATCTTCTGCAAGCAATAGCATTACAACACCTAATTCAGTTAGTGTTGATTATCTTGTTGTTGCTGGCGGTGGTGGCGGTGGTGCTCATGCTGCTACTTATACACCGGGTGGTGGCGGTGGTGGCGGTTATGTAACTATAAATACAGAAACTACTTTACCTTCAAGTTTTACTGTTACTGTTGGTGCTGGTGGCGCAAGAAATGGCGGTGGTGGCGGTCAAAGTGTTTGTTCTTCATTTACTGCTAATGGTGGTAACGGCGTTGCAGGAGCAAACGGAAACGGCGCAAGTGGTGGTTCAGGTGGCGGTGGCGGTGCAGGTGGTAGTCCAAGCGTCACTCCCGGTGGTACTGGTGGAACAAACGGCGGCAACGGCAATAGCGGGGCTGGCGGTTCAGGTGGTGGCGGTCAGGGAACTACAACTACTTCTTCTATAAGTGGAACTTCATATGCCTATGGTGGTGGCGGTGGTGGTGGTTCACAAAGTTACGGAACTGGTGGCGGTGCTGGTGGCGCAAGCGGTGGTGGCAATGCTGGTGGTAACGGCGGTGACGCACAAAACCCTGCTCCAGCAAATGGTGGTGGCGGTGGTGGCGGTGGCGGTTCAGATGCTGCTGGTCCAGGAACAGTAGGTTTAGGTGGTGGCGGTGGTAGCGGTGTAGTTATTCTTTCTTTCCCAAGCACTTTTGCTAATTTCACTTCAATAGGTGCTGGACTTACTTATGCTCTTACAACTGTTGGCGCGAATAAAGTCTATACATTTACCGCAGGAACAGGAACGGTGACAGTCTAATGGCACATTACGCATTTCTTGACGAAAATAATATTGTTACTGATGTAATTACTGGTCGTAATGAAGATGAAGTAGTTGAAGGTATTTCTGATTGGGAAAAATATTACGGCGACTTTCGTGGACAAAAATGTTTGCGTACATCAATACATACTTATGGCAACGCACATATAAAAGGTGGTACGCCTTTCCGCAAAAATTATGCTGGCATTGGTTGGACGTATAATGAAACTCTTGACGCTTTTATCCCACCTAAACTACAAGCCTCTTTTATATTAAATGAAGAAACTTGTGAGTGGGAACCACCTATTCCTATGCCTGATGAGGATCATTTTTATACGTGGAATGAAGAAGATCAAACTTGGGATATAGTAGAATAAATAGTTAAAAAATTAAAATAAATAAAAACCCCCCAAGCCAAAAGCAAGGGGGGTCTTTTTTATTAAATTTTATGCTTTACATGGATATTTGTTGTACCATTCCTGATACCGTTTCCCATTCAGGGATGACCATGATGACCAATCTGTTCCGCTTTTTGTCATGTGAAGCGCCACCTGTGCATTAGTAACTGGGTTAAATAACTCAGCGTTTGAACTTAAGTCAAACTTCTCTCTGCGATCTGGACCTAAACCACCGATCATGTTTATTTGAAACATTCCGTATGAACTATCTCCAGTTTTTAGGTTGCCATTAAAAGCAAGTGGGCGACCATTGGATTCAGCCTTGGCGATTGCACAAGCAGATCGTAATGCCTTTCCTTTGAAACCTACATGCTTTAATAATTCAACCAACTGCCCATCACTTAGATTATGAGCATTTTCGTACTTCTCTAACATTTTCTCCTTAGAAACCAAAAAAGCCCCTTTAAGGGCTGAGTCCGATTCCTGCGTAGTTTTTATTAGAGTCTTAGTTTCAAGAGCGTTAGCGGCGTTGCTAAAAGGTGCTATCAACCCAACCATCGCTATCAAACCTAACCAAACCCCTGTTTTATTTTCTCTCATTGTATATTACCTCCTAGAGCAAAATAACTACCTTTCGGTAGCATTGTATTAATTGTAGCACGGATTTGGGGTCAAAAGCAAGTTTTAGCAATATATTTTTATTTTATTATAAATTTCATGCTTGGAAGTGGTATAATAATTGAATGGCTGAAACAACTATTTATGATTTGCCTTACCCAACAAACACAGATCCTGTCGATGTTGCTGGGGATATTCAATCATTAGCAGAAGCAATAGATGCAGTATTACCTACGATTGGTCTTCCATTTCATACCCTTGAAATTCGTAATGTTAGCGGGGTATCAATTGCAAAAGGAGACCCTGTATATATAACAGGATTCTCTACTAAACCTACAATTGCAAAAGCAAATGCAGCAACAATTGGAACATTTCCAGTAGTAGGTTTGGCACAGTCTGCAATTGGAAATTCATCAGATGGAGTGATTGTACTCTCTGGTGTTTTTACTGATATTAATACCGCTTCATATACAGCAGGAGATGTTTTGTATGTAGCATCTGGCGGAGGGCTTACAGCAACCAAGCCAGCATCTAATGTTGTTACAGTTGGTGTTGTTGCAAAATCTAATTCAACAAGTGGTATTATTCTTGTTACATCCCCACGATCAAGAGCAGCAACTTGGGGAGCACTTAAGGAAGGCTTACTATAATGGCAACATACAGAGGACAAGGTACAGATTCTTTTTCAATTGGAGCAGCCCCTCCAACAGTTCTATGGACAGTAGTTCGTGGAGACACAGCGGCATTTAGAGTTTATGTTACAGATGAAAACCGTCAACCATTAACTATTGATGACTGGACTATTTCAATGGACATTGCTAGGAGAACCGTTAATAATAACGTGGTAACTTATCCAGTAATTGTTGCATTAAGTCCAGAAGCAACTTTAGATGATGATGATGGAGAGTTTACAGTTTCACTTTCTGCTGGAGAATCTGAAGATCTTGAAACAGGAGATATTTTTGATATTCAATTATCTGACAATACCCGCACATGGACAATCTGTAAGGGTACAGTAACAGTAATTGAAGATGTAACTTCTGCTGAGAGTTAATCATGCCAGTTGAAAAAATTACTACCCTTGAAATTGCAAAGGTATCAGTAAAACCAACTGAATATACAAAAGTAAACATAACAAGAATAGGCACTACCCTTGCAGAGGTTCAAGGCATTTATCCATTCAAAGTTAGGTTTCAAGATATTGGCTACCCTGGTTTTTCTAGCAACAATACACCAGGCATTGGCATAGCCGTCATCGGCAGTACTTTTTATATTTTATGATATAATCACTTATATGGCTGTTATATCAATTACCACACTAAAGACAAAGTTTGAGTCTGGAGATAGACCTACTGGACAAGACTTTGCAGATTTGATTGATACCACTTCATACCGTGCAGAAGCGCTGGGTGGAGATGGAAATAACTCATCAACCATAACAGGAATAGAAACAGCAACCGTATTTGACACAATCGATACAACCGTGTGGAGAACCATAAAATATCTTATTCAGGTTTCACACCCATCTACAAGCGTATATAGAAGCACAGAGATAAACATAGTTTTTGATGGAACAAATCAAAATATAACAGAGTTTGGCACGGTATCCAATACAACAAACGCTATTGGAAATATCACTGCTAATCTAAATTCTGGTATAATCAGTATGACGGTTACACCCGTACTATCGCCGATGACCATTCGATATTATCGAACTGGTTTGAAGGCTTAACAAGAAGGAGCACCACAATGGCAACAGTAGATAAAGCCTTTAGAATTAAAAATGGCTTGATTGTTGATGGGGCTACGGCTACCGTTAACACACATGATGTAATTACAAAAGAAATCTTTGACGCAAAAGGTGACTTGCTAGTTGGTACAGGATCAAACACTGGTACCAGAGTTGCACTAGGAACAAACGGATATGTTCTTACTGCAGATTCAAGTGAAACAAATGGCGTTAAGTGGGCAGCAGCCCCAGCAGTAGGATCATTTGAAACTTCAATCGTATTTGAAGGTACAACAGCAAATGATTTTGAAACAACACTTCAGGTAACTGACCCAACAGCAGATCGTACGATAACATTCCCAGATGCAACGGGAACCGTAGTTTTTAAAGATACTACAGATACACTAACAAACAAATCAATTTCATTAACTACAAACACAATTACTGGAACAAAGGCAGAGTTTAACTCAGCAATGTCAGATGCAGACTTTGCAACAATTGCTGGTTCTGAGACTCTTACAAATAAGACTCTTACAACACCAGTAATAGCATCTATTACTAATGGTGCTGCTACTCTAACATTGCCAACAAGCACTGGCACAGTAGCCCTAACATCTGATATTCCATCACTTTCAGGATATGTAACTGAATCTGGAACTCAAACTCTTACAAATAAAACACTTACAAGCCCAACAATTTCAGGTCTATACCTTTCAGACTCTTCAATAGTATTTGAAGGATCTACTGATAATACCAATGAAACAACTTTGACAGTAACAAATCCAACTGCAGATCGCACTATTACAATTCCTGACGTAACAGGTACTGTTGTAACAACTGGTGACACAGGTTCTGTAACAAATGGAATGCTTGCGGGATCAATTGCAAATGAAAAACTATCAAACTCTGCAATTACAATTAATGGCACCTCAGTCTCACTTGGCGGAACTCGCACACTTGGATCTGATGATGTTTCAGAAGGTTCAACAAATAAATACTTTACAGATGAAAGAGCACAGGATGCTATAGGAAACTCTGTAGGTACTGGACTTTCTTACAATGATACAACTGGAGCAGTTTCAGTTGATACTACAACAATTCAGGCTAAGGTAGCAAACGTTGACGATACAGAAATTGGTTATCTAAATGGAGTTACTTCAGGAATTCAAACACAGATTGATAACAAGGCATCACTATCAGGAGCAACCTTTACTGGTGCGGTATCAGGAACAAGCCTTACACTTTCTGGGGACCTAACAGTTAATGGTACAACAACTACAATTAACTCAACAGAAATCACAATTGATGACAAGAACCTTACACTTGGTTCAGTAGCAACACCAACAGATGCAGGTGCTGACGGTGGCGGTATTACTCTTAAGGGTGCTACAGATAAGACCATTAACTGGGTAGATGCAACTGATGCATGGACATTTTCTGAGCATGTTAACCTTGCTTCAGGAAAAGAATTCAAGGTTAATGGAACATCACTTAAAGATGTAACAGAAACTCTTACAAACAAAACATTAACAAGTCCAACTATGACTGCTCCAACACTTGGCACTCCAGCATCTGGAACAATGACAAACGTAACTGGACTACCACTTACAACTGGTGTAACTGGAACTCTTCCAATAGCAAACGGTGGTACAGGAATCACATCCTTTGGAACAGGAATTGCAACATTCCTTGGAACTCCATCATCTGAAAACCTTGCAGCAACAGTAACTGATGAAACAGGATCTGGCGCTCTAGTATTTGGTACTTCTCCAACACTTACAACACCAAACATTGGTGCAGCAACTGCAACATCTATTACACTTACAGATGCACTTATCGGAACTGCTACACAAGCACTTACAGATGGAACTGCAACTGTAGTTGACTCTTGGTCAGCATCAACATATTCATCTGCAAAGTATGTCGTACAAATGAAAAATGGCGGAGACATTGAAGTTCTAGAAGTTCTAGTAACTGTAAATGGCGCAAACAATGTTTATATCACAGAATATGCTGACGTAGTTAGCAATGCTGTTATTGGAACAACAGATGCAGATTATTCAGGTGGAAATGTTCGCCTAAAGGTTACAGCATCAGATGGTACAACAGTAAAGGTTCACAAGACGCTTATTGAAGCGTAATGTGGGCTGAAGGGACAGTGAACTTCAGTGGCAACTAACAATAGAGACTTTGTTGTAAAACAAGGACTTAAGGTTGCCACTGGAGTCACATTCCCCGATAACACTGTACAAAGCACAGCAGCACTAACTGTTGGAACTACATTTCCAGCAACTCCATCTAATGGTCAATTATTTTTGTACACCGTTACAGAAAGAATCTACTATTATCTAAATAGTGAGTGGAATCCAATAGCAACATATTTTGATGCTCAGTCTGAATATAATGGAAACGGTATAACATACCCAACATTATTTGCTAGACTAAATGGAGGCGCTCCAAATACTACTTTTACAAACGCTTTACCTTCAGCAGATGGCGGTAGTCCAAGTGAACAATTCTGATATAATAAACGTTGGAGGATTAACAAATGGCAACTAGAATTCAAGTTCGTAGAGGTACTACCTCCCAATGGAACACAGCAAATCCAACCCTTGAAGAAGGCGAGATTGGATATAACAGTACCCTTGGTCAAATGAAAATTGGAGATGGATCAACAGTCTGGGGCGACTTAGACTATGTTTTAAATACATCTGCACTAGACACTAGTCTTGGTTCATACATTCCAGACACAGAAAAAAGTGCTATTAATGGAGTGGCAGAACTTGACGGAAGCAAAAATATTCTTGCTCCAGCAGGAATTATATTTGAGGGTACAGCAGATGCTCATGAAACAACTTTATCCGTAACAGATCCCACTGCTGATAGAACAATAACTTTTCCTGATGCCACAGGAACAGTAGCACTTACAACTGATCTTTCTTCTTATGCTACGCTAGCAAATCCAACATTTACTGGTACTGTTAATGCAGCAGCACTAACACTTTCAGGCGATCTAACTGTAAATGGAACTACAACTACAGTAAATTCTACAACTATAAATGTTACAAATGCCTTTGTTTTTGAAGGTACTACAGCAAATGCTTTTGAGACTACCCTTACAGTTACAGACCCAACTGCAGACCGTACGATTACTCTTCCAGATTCTACTGGAACTGTTCAACTTAGAGTTGCAGATGTTGATGATACAGAAATAGGATATCTTAACGGTGTTACTTCAGGAATTCAAACTCAGTTAGATGGCAAAGTAGATGAGTCTTTATTTGATGCTAAGGGAGACCTTTTAGTTGCTTCTGCAGATAATACCCCAGCAAAACTTGGGGTAGGTACAAATGGATATATCCTTACAGCCAACTCTGGTGCAACAAATGGTATTGAGTGGGCTGCAGCACCAATTAGCCTTCCTTCACAAACAGGGAATTCAGGAAAGTATTTAACAACTGATGGAACAACTGCTTCATGGGGTACAGTATCTTCATATTCTGCTCCAACAATTGGATCAACATCAATTGCGTCTGGTGCAACCGTAACAACAATTGCAGGACTTACATTGTCAAATGCAACACTTTCTGGCTCACTAACAGCAGGTGGTGGAATTGGAACATCTGGTCAAGTTCTTGCATCAACTGGTTCTGGCGTACAATGGTCAACTCCTTCAGCAGGAGCAGCATTTAGCGAATTTATGCTAATTGGTTGCTAGTACTTTTAAATACTAAAAGTTCTTAACTCTAAACTAAACATTTACTGTCTAATTTATGCGTATTTGCATTCTATAAATTTGTGATATACTAAGACTACTTCCGAATTTGTGAAGTACTCTATTAATTTTCTATGAAAGGTTACATAAATGTCAGATGTTTTCTCATTCCGTTTGTCGGAGGATTTTGTAAATAAATATAATAATGTCCCAGCACCGTTTGGTTTCTCAGACGCTGGCTCTAACTCTTTAGGAGAGATTACATTTATTCGTACATATTCTCGTGTTAAAGAAGACGGAACTAAGGAACGCTGGCATGAGGTTTGTCGTCGTGTAATCGAGGGTATGTATTCAGTTCAAAAGAATCACGCTAAAGATAATCGTCTACCATGGAATGACAACAAGGCTCAAAAGTCTGCACAAGAAGCATTCCAAAGAATGTTTGAATTGAAGTGGACACCACCAGGTCGTGGTCTTTGGGCATTTGGAACTCCTATGACTATGGAGAAGCGTAACTCTGCATCCCTTCAAAATTGTGCGATGGTTTCTACAAGAGACATTGATCGTAATGATCCTGGTGCCCTATTTGCTTGGGTAATGGATGCTTTAATGTTAGGTATAGGTGTAGGGTTTGATACTATTGGTCAGGATAAGCAAATGCCTATTTATGCACCTTCAGAGCCAGCCTCTACCTATGAGATTCCAGATACTCGTGAGGGATGGGTAGAATCTGTTAGATTGCTTATTAACTCATTTCTACGCCAAAATCAAACTATTCAGGAGTTTGACTATAGCCTTATCCGTCCACTAGGTGCCCCTATTAAGGGCTTTGGAGGCGTTGCAAGCGGTCCAGCACCGCTTATTGATCTCCATACACGGATTCGTAATGTAATTGGCTCTAGAGCGGGAGAGATTCTTGATAGCCGTGCCATTGTAGACATTGTAAATCTTATTGGTACCTGTGTGGTATCAGGAAATGTTCGTCGTTCAGCAACACTTGCTCTAGGTTCTCCTGGAGATGATGGATTTATTAATCTTAAGAATCCAGAAGTTTTTCCAGAACGCAACTCATATGATCCAGAAAAACCAGGTTGGGCATGGATGAGTAATAATTCTATTGCTGCTGAAGTTGGAACTAAGTATGAAGACTATGTAGATTTAATTGCAGATAATGGTGAGCCAGGTTTTATTTGGCTTGATGTTGCTAGAAACTTTGGTCGTCTTGCAGATCCTGCAGATGGTAAAGATTCTAGAATCATGGGCTTCAATCCTTGTGCGGAGCAGCCATTGGAATCATACGAACTTTGTACACTTGTAGAAGTGCACCTAAATCGTCATGAGTCCAAGGAGGACTTCCTCAAGACATTGAAGTTTGCATATTTGTACGGTAAGACTGTTACTCTTATGCCAACACATTGGCAACAAACAAACGGCATCATGCAACGAAACCGTCGTATTGGTACATCGCTTACAGGCATTGCTGCATTTGCTGATGAGCATGGTCTTCCAACAACTCGTGAGTGGATGGACGAAGGTTATAATACAATTCGTAAATATGATCACCAGTATTCAGAGTGGCTCTGTGTTCGTGAATCAGTTCGTGTAACAACAGTTAAGCCATCAGGATCAGTATCACTTCTTTCTGGTGCTACCCCTGGAGTTCACTGGGGACCTGGTGGAGAATTCTACCTTCGTGCTATTCGCTTTGGTGATCAAGACCCAATGCTTCATTTGTTTAAAGCAGCGGGATATAAAGTTGAACCAGACCTAGTATCAGCAAATACCTCAGTAGTATACTTCCCAGTTGCATCAGGACATAAGCGTTCTGAAAAACAGGTTAGCCTGTTTGAGAAGATTGGTTTGGCAGCAACTGCTCAGAAGTACTGGTCAGACAATGGTGTTTCTGTAACTCTTTCATTTGATAAGGAAGAAGAGAAGAAGTTTGTTGCTCCAGCATTGAATATGTACGAAGGACAATTAAAGGCAGTTTCGTTCCTTCCAATGGGAAACAAGACTTATCCTCAGCAACCATATACAGAGATAACAAGAGAAGAATATAACGCTTATGTCGGAACAATTGGTAAGATTGATTGGTCTGCTATTTATGACGGTAAAGATAATTTAGATGCTGAGTCTGAGAAGTACTGCTCAACAGATGCATGTGAAATTAAACTATATTAGACTTTGCCCTGCTATAATAAGGGTATAGGAGAAATATGTCTAACCCGTCTAACTTATATGCAGAAAAGATATACTCAGAGCACCCATTGGTTCTTTGGGCTTTAGACGATAAGGCTGACTACATATCCCTCATTACTGAGGCTCAACGTGATGTAGAAAATGAGTGGGATGTTTCTGGTGGAACAGCATCAGAAGGAACTACAACAGATGAGCCATTTACTGATAGCATAACTGTAGAACTTCAAGGCAATGTCCCAACTGGAAGTACAAATGATATTGTTTGTATTAGTCCAGACTTGGTTAATTTTGAAGATCTTAACGCAGAACTTGGAACATTTTCAGTTGGAACATATTTTTATTCTAACAGTGCATATCTAGAATCAGTATCTATTGGTTTTGAATATACAGACACTACAACATCCTTAATTGTTCAAAAACTTGAAACATTTACAACCACGCTGTTTCAAAATTGGGGCTTCATCTCTGGTACGTTTGAGATACCAGATGAGTTTACTAATCTAAGAGCAGTTATAAAAATTGTCACTGTAGATGGTGGACTTACCACAGAATCCTACCAGTTTTATTTAAATGGAATAACAGTAGGTCAATGGTCAGAAGAGTTTAATACAACATCTCTTGGAGTAACCCCGCAAGCATTCCCTTCTACTATTGCACTTACAACCACTGATCAGGTTGTTCCAGCATCAGCATACGGACTATCTGCAAATCAAGGTTATTACCTTGTAAATAATAATGCCCTACTTGCAAAAAATACAAGTATTCCACTAGTCTATGGAGCATCTGGAGTTACTAGATTAATTCCAAATACTGCTGGAAAGCCATCCCTCATTATTCCTGGAAAAGG
>Ga0247831_1008859_pt1 | contig 10368 bp, 7 predicted proteins | sample LaCruzMarch2015__9_FD_192406 | JGI IMG/M metagenome (GOLD analysis project Ga0247831, IMG submission 192406) | Freshwater microbial communities from meromictic Lake La Cruz, Castile-La Mancha, Spain - LaCruzMarch2015_1m | ecosystem: Environmental > Aquatic > Freshwater > Lake | place: Spain...
CGGCAGGCGCAGAAGGGCGGCGAGCCAGATCAGGGCGATACCGCCGACAGCGCCGGCGAAGGCGGCGATCAGCAGCTTGGCCCACTGGTCGGCCTGACGGCCCATGTAGAACGAGATTGCGATCACCGCCGGGTTGAGCGCCGCGAACGCTGCGACCGTCAGCAGCGGCACGTCGCCCTCGGGCACCGGCGGGGTCAGTTTCGAAATTTCGAGCAGGACGAGCGCGGCCGTGGCCATCAGGGTGAGCCGGCCGGCTTACCGCTGGCGAGCTTGTCTTTGAGTTTTTCTTCCTCGTACTGGATGAACCAGCCGATCATCTGCCGCCACAGCGCCTCGCACATGTCCGGCGGCAGGCCCTGCTCCTCGGCGCGGGCGCGCACGCGGTCGATCACCTGCTGGTTGCGCCACGGCACGTTGGCCGCGGCTTTCTCACCGAGCTTGATCTGCCAAGCGCGCTCGACGTAGCCGAACCGCTCGGCGATGAGGTCGACGAGGGCCGTGTCGAGACGGTCGATCTCGGCGCGCACTTCTGTCATATCGCAGCAGTCTGCGGGCGGACGGTTCGGCATGGCAGGTGTTCCGTTCGGGCGGGGCTTCAAGGTCTCCGCCGTAGACTTAGAGCATTCAGCCGTGGCGTCAAACGGTGAGGGGCATCCCACGAAAATGCTGGCGCAAGCGGAGCTGCCGCCCTCATGTGCTCACGAACGTGTGACGACGGATTACGCGGGGATCGGGCGTTTCCTGAGGGTGCGGCGCGCAACGAGGTCGGGGATCACATGAAATACTGGTTCTTGAGACTGCATCGCTGGCTGGCGCTGGCCTTCGCGCTGCCACTGCTCGTCGTGCTCGCAACGGCGATCGTGCTGTCGGTCGAGCCGGGAGTGGTGACGTCGGCGATCAAGCCCGGATCGCTCACGGCCGAGCGCCTGATGGCACTGCTCGCCAAGCACGATCCGGACGGCAAGGAGCGCGCTGTCGCGCATCGCGGCTATGACGGCACGCTCTCACTCGGCGGGCGAGGTGCTGCCAAGGTGATCGACGTCGCGACCGGCGACCTGCGGCCTGGCCCGTCGGGTCTCGCAGCCCTGTTTGCCACTTCCCGCCGGCTACATGAGACGCTGCTTCTCGACCTCGGCTGGGTGGTGTTGTGGTCGTCCTACGCCATGCTCGTGCTCGGCTTGCTCGGCGTATTGATGGGCTGGCCGCGCTTCGCCAACACGGTGTCGGGATGGCACAAGGGAATGGCGTTTGGCCTCTTGCCGCTGCTGGTGCTGTCGCCACTGACCGGAATATTCCTGGCGCAGGGGATTACGTTTACATCGTCCGGTGGTCCGGGTGGCGGAGAGCGCCAGCAGGCGCGACCGGCCGAGCCGTTGAAGCTCGCGGATGCCGTCCGCATCGTCGGCGCCAAGCACGATCTGGCGGGCCTCGTGTGGCTCCGCCCGCGCGGCGATCGCATGCTCGTGCGCCTCGTCGAGGGCGGCGAGTACAAGGTCTACGCGGTAACGCGCGAGGGCACGCGTCCGCAGCCGCGAAACTGGGTGCGATTGCTGCACGAGGGCAACTTCGCCGGCGTCTGGTCGGCGCTGTTGAATTTCGTCACTGCGCTGGCGGCGTTTGGACTGCTGGTGACGGGTGCGTGGATCTGGGCGCGGCGCAAATTGCGTCCACGGCCGGCGCGGGCGCGCGCAGGTGCGGCCGCGGTTTGAACGCCTCGGTTACCCGCTGCGACCTACCTGAAATGCTTCGACAGTTTCAGGCCCTGGCCCTGGTAGTTGGAGCCGAGGCCTTCGCCGTAGAGGGCGTCGGGGCGTTCCAGCATGCGCTCGTAGACGAGGCGGCCGATGATCTGGCCGTCTTCGAGGATGAACGGCACGGTGTGCGAGCGCACTTCGAGCACGACGCGTGCGCCGACTCCGCCGGCTTCGGCGTGGCCGAACCCCGGGTCCATGAAGCCCGCGTAGTGGACGCGGAATTCGCCCACCAGCGGGTTGAACGGCATCATCTCGGACGCGTGCGTCGGCGGGATGGTCACCGCTTCCTTGGAGGCTAGAATGTAGAACTCGTCTGGGTCGAGGATCAGGCGGCCCTTGGCGCCAGCCGTCGTGATCGGCTCCCAGAAGTCCTCGATGGCGCAGGCGCCCGGCCGGTCGACGTCGACCACGCCGGTGTTGCGCTTGGCGCGATAGCCGACGAGGCCGCCGACGGGGGCTGCCAGTTCCACCGACAGCGCGATGCCGCCCTCGATATCGGCGGTGCCGCCCGAAACGAGCGGGCTCGCGCTGTGCAGGGCGGCGAGTGCCGTGTCGCTCTCGCGCGGGTCGCCGAGACGGAGGCGGAGTTGCGACAGCTTCGAGCCCTGGCGGACGACGATCGGGAAGGTCTGCGGGCAGATTTCGGCATAGAGGCGGCCGTGATAGCCGGCGGGCACCGTGTCGAACGAGGTGACGCCGTCGGCGATCACGCGGGTGAACACGTCGATGCGGCCGGTGGAACTTTTGGGGTTGGCGGCGGCGGCGATGTCGGCGGGGAGCGCGAGTCGTTCGATCAGCGGCACGACGTAGACGCAGCCGGTTTCCAGCACGGCACCGGCGCTGAGATCGAACTGATGCAGCGCGAGATCAGCGAGCTTATCGGCGATGGTCGCGGCTCGACCCGGCAGGAAGCTCGCGCGAACCCGGTAAGCGATGCCACCGAGCCGCAGGTCGAGGCTCGCCGGTTGCACCTGTCCGGCATCGAACGGGTGGTCCGGCAGGATCGCACCAGCGTCGGCGAGGCGGCGGATCGCCTGCGCGGGCAGGATGCCGCTGATGGCGGGTGCAACTGTGGTGGGCATCGTCATGGCGTTCGGGTAGCCCATTCGCCTCTTGACGCCAAGGCATGCCTGCGCGTATTCCCCCGGTCCATTCGTGGTGATTTGGCCGGCCGGCTTGCAGCCACGTAAAACAACTCGCTAAAAAGGCCGCGCGCGGTTGCCACCCGGTTGGCGAGGCGCTCGGCTCTGTGCCGGGTGGTCTCGAACCGGGTTTTTTTATTGCCCAGTCCGCCTCTCCCGGTCGATGTTGAGCCCGCGACTGGAGAGAGACGATGACAGCCGACCGCCCGTTCGACGCCCCCTTCAATGCTGGCGACCCTGCCACCTGGTCGCCAGAGACGCGCATGGTGCACGGCGGCACGCTGCGCTCGCAGTTCGCGGAGACCTCGGAGGCGCTGTTCCTGACGCAGGGCTATGTCTATGCGTCGGCGGAAGAGGCCGAGGAGCGCTTCAAGAGCGAGGCGGGCGGTTTCATCTATTCGCGTTACGCCAACCCGACCGTCGCTATGTTCGAAGAACGCATGCGACTGCTCGAAGGAGCGGGCGCCGCGCGGGCGACCGCGACCGGCATGGCGGCGGTCTCGTCGTCGCTGCTGTGCTACCTCAAGGCTGGCGATCATGTGGTGGCGGGCCGCGCGCTTTTCGGCTCGTGCCGCTACGTCGTCGAAGATCTCTGCCCGCGCTACGGCATGACCTCGGAGCTGATCGACGGCACTGATCTCGCCGAGTGGAAGCGCGCCATCCGGCCGGGCACCAAGGCCGTGTTCTTCGAGAGCCCGACCAATCCGACGCTGTCGCTGGTCGACGTGGCGGCGGTGGCGAAACTCGCGCACGCGGTCGGCGCCATCGTCATCGTGGACAACGTGTTCGCGACACCGATGCTGCAGAAGCCGCTGCAACTCGGTGCCGACGTGGTTGTGTACTCGACGACCAAGCACGTCGACGGCCAGGGCCGCTGCCTCGGCGGCGTGGTGCTCGGCTCGGAAGCCTACATCAAGGATCACCTGCATAACTACTTGAAGCACACCGGCCCCTCGATGAGCCCATTCAATGCCTGGGTGATGCTGAAGGGGCTGGAGACGCTGTCGCTTCGGGTCAACGCACAGTGCGCGACGGCCGCGCGGCTCGCCGATCATCTGGCCGGCATGGCGGGCATCACGAAGGTGCTCTATCCGGGCCGCGCCGATCACCCGCAGGCGGCGCTCGCCAGGGCGCAGATGACGTCCGGCGGGCAGATGATCGCCTTCGAGATCGCTGGCGGCAAGGCGGGCGCGTTCCGCTTCCTCAACGCGCTCCGGCTCGTCAAGCTGTCGAACAACCTCGGCGATGCAAAGAGCCTGATCACGCATCCGGCAACGACCACGCACCAGCGGCTGAAGCCCGAAGCACGCGTCGAACTCGGCATCAGCGAAGGGCTGGTGCGGCTGTCGGTCGGCCTAGAGGCTTACGACGACCTGGCGGCCGACGTGACGGGTGCGGTCAAGGCCGCAGCGGGTTGATCTGGCGCGCCCGAGGAGCTTTGAGCCGCTCGGTGGGAGCGAAGTGCCGTCGTTACTGATTGGCGTGGGCGTCGGCGAGTTTCTGGGCGGCGAGCATGGCCTTGCTCGGCTTGCCGACCGGCAGGCTCGCCTTGATCACCGGAAGGCCACCTGCTGCCGACTGCGCCGAGGTCTCGGGTACGCGCACGAGTTGGCGCACGTAGCGGGCGTTGGCGGCGGCCTGGTCGGGCGGCAGGTCCTTCGCGGCGAGCGCTTCCGATTCGCCGTAGCGGCCCTGCAGACCGACGACCAGCGCGAGGTTCTGGCGGATCTTTGCGCCATCGACACCCTTCGCGGACGCTGTGCGCAGCAGCGCCTCGGCGCGCTGGCTCTCGCCATTGGCGGCGTAGGCGAGCGCGAGATTGTTGAGCACCGAGGCCTCGGTCGGCGCCATGGCCAGAGCGCGCTCATAGAAGGTGATCGCCTTCGGATAGTCGCCGGTCTTCGCTTGCACGGTGCCGCGCGCCGAGACGACGCGCCAGTCGGGCTTGGTCGGATCGTCGGCGAAGGCGAGCAGCGCATCGGCCATCGCAACCTTTTCGTTGGCCAGCGCCAGGCGGCCATATTCGGAGGCGATCTCGCGGTCGGTCGGATGCAGCGTGTGGGCCTGGCCGAGCACCTGCATGGCGTTCGCCTGCTGGCCGGCGGCCTTGAGGTTGCGGGCGAAGCTCAGCGCGATCTTGGGGTCTTGCGGCTTCTTCTGGAACTCGCCGCCCCAGTATTCGATGGCGCGCTGCAGCTCGTTTTTCGAGCCTTGCGGCTTGTCGTCGGCGGGCTTGGCCGTCCCGGCGAGCAGGCCCGACGCGACGCTGTTGCCCTGCGCGCAGGCGCCGAGGCCGAGCGAGGCTGCTGCAACCATAAGCAGGGTCGTCAGGGATGCGCGCGTGGACGTGACGCGGGTTGCCATCGTGTTCTCCAGACCGCAGATCGTCGCGGATGTTGCGTTGATCGTCAGTTTCCGGGACAGGCATCAATAAACGCTTAACTGGATGGCGTTCGTCCTGTTTTTCGTCGTGGAAGCGCGCATTTTGGTCACCAGGAGCCAGCGTGCTAAAGCCTGCGCCGGACTGTCGACCCACACTGCCAAGAAGCTCGAGCCAAGAAGCCTGAGGAGCCGATCCATGAGCTACACGATGGAGAGCCGTATCGGGGAGCAGGGTTTGCCCGACATCAGTGCCGTGCTGGCACCCCCCGGCGCTGCCGCCGCAGCGACGCCGGTGCACATGGTGCGCGATCTTGCAGCAGCGCTCGAACTGCCACGCATGGGTGCTGCTCAACGGGCTTGGCTCGAAGCGACGTGTTTCACCGGCACGCCGCGCCGCGTCGCGCTGCTGCCGAGCGATGTCGGCCGGCTCGCGGCCGCCGTGCTGACGACAGGCGCCGGCAACCCGGGTGATCCCTCGGGACCGGCGGCCGTGCTCGCCGGTCTGCTGCCCTCGCTGCTGCCGGCCGGGACGTATCGGCTGGCGCCGGGCACGGCAAACGCCGAACTTGCGGCGATTGCCTGGGGGCTAGGCGCCTACCGGTTCCGCCGCTATCGCTCGGCGGATCCCGACGCACTGCCCGCCCTCGCCCTGCCCGAAGAGATCGATAGCGCGCGCGTTCGCTCGATCGTCGAGGCGATCTGGCTCGGCCGCGATCTGATCAACACGCCGGCCAACGACCTCGGTCCGGCCGAACTCGAAAACGCTGCCCGAGCCGTGGCGCGGCGGCACGGGGCGCGCATCACCACGATCGTCGGCGACGATCTGATCAGCGAGGGATTTCCGCTGATCCATGCCGTAGGCCGCGCATCCACGCGAGCGCCGCGGCTGATCGACATCACCTGGGGCGCCGAGACCTCGCCGCGCGTCACGCTGTGCGGCAAGGGCATCTGCTTCGACACCGGCGGCCTCGACATCAAGCCGGCGAGCGGCATGTTACTGATGAAGAAGGATATGGGCGGCGCTGCCGCCGCCCTCGCCATCGCCCACATGGTGATGGCGGCCGGCCTCGACGTGCGGCTGCGGGTGCTGATCCCGGCCGCCGACAACGCCATCGCCGGCAACGCCTTCAGGCCGGGTGACGTGCTCACCGCGCGCTCGGGCACCACGGTCGAGATCGGCAACACCGACGCCGAGGGCCGCCTGGTGCTCGCCGACGCGCTGGCGCTTGCCGACGAGGAGGCGCCGGGTGTGCTGGTCAGCCTCGCGACGCTCACCGGGGCAGCCCGCGTCGCGCTCGGTCCTGACCTGCCGCCATTGTTCTCCACCGACGACGCGCTGGCCGGCGAGTTGATCGCCATCGGCGAGGCGATCGGCGATCCGGTCTGGCGCATGCCGTTCTGGGCCGGCTACCAGCGCATGCTCGACAGCGAAATCGCTGACATTTCCAATACCGGCGAAGGCTCGTTCGCGGGCGCCGTCACCGCGGCGCTGTTCCTGAAGCGCTTCGTGCGCAAGACCACCAGCTATACCCACCTCGACATCTACGGCTGGCGGCCGTCGGCCAAGCCGCTCGGACCCAAGGGCGGCGAACCCCACGTCGCACGTGCGCTGTTCGAGATGCTCGAGCGGCGCCACGGCGCACGGAGGACATCCGCGTGACGGCGGGCCGCATGACGGAGGGCTTTGGGCGCCTCGACGCGCGACGGACGGCGGCGCGCAGCGATCTGGCGCGCGCCGGTCTCGAAGGACTGGTGGAGGCCGAGCGGTTCGTCGCCCCGACCGCAGCGCAGGTGCGTCGGGGCACCACGGCGCTGCGTCGCGCGCCCGCTCCGACTGCGCCGCTCGACACTGAGGCGCTGTTCGGCGAGACGGTCGCCGTGCTCGACGAGCGCGATGGCTGGGCCTGGGTGCAGCTCGATCGCGACGGCTACGTCGGCTATATCGCGGCCGACGCGTTGAGCTTTGCCATCGTCGCGCCGACGCATCGCATCAAGGCGCTGGCGACGTTCGTCTACCCGGAGCCGACCATCAAGGCGCCGCCGGTTGCGGAACTGCCGCTCGGCGCGTCGATCGCCATCGCCGAGGTCGGCGAGACGCTGTCACAACTCGCGCAGGGCGGTTATGTCGCCACCCGCCACACGGTGGAGATCGCCCGCTTCGAGCGTGATTTCGTCGATGTCGCCGAGCGATTCGTCGGCACGCCCTATCTGTGGGGCGGACGAACGCGCCGCGGGCTCGACTGCTCGGGGCTGGTGCAGACCGCGATGCATGCGGCAGGCTTTCTCGACACGCCGCGCGACAGCGACATGCAGCAGACGGGCGTGGGCTTGGCCGTTCTGGTGCCCGAGGATCTCGAAGGGCTCAGGCGCGGCGACCTGGTGTTCTGGCCGGGCCATGTCGCGATCCTCACCGACGAGGTGATGGTGCTGCACGCCAACTCGCACCACATGGCGGTTGCCGTAGAGCCGCTCGCGACGGCTGTCGACCGCATCCGTCGCTCTGGGAGCGAGATTTCGGCGATCCGGCGGCCGACGGGGCTTGCCGCGCCGGCTGCTCAGGTGGCGCCAGTCGAGACGCCGCCCTCGGCATAGGTCAGGGCGCGCAGTAGGTGTGGGCCCGCGATCTCAGACGATCGGCGGCTTGCGGGGCTGCTCGTCGTGGCGTGGAGCTTCGCCGGCGAACGCGTCGTCGAGGGTCCGCGCGAGACGGTCCCACGCCGCTTCACTGTCACGCGGGCTGGTCGCTACGACGTCGCGCAGCATGCGGACCAGGCGACGCAGGCTCTGCTCGTCCGGGTTGAGATTACCCTCGCCGTCCTGGCGATCGAGTTCCTCGGAGGCCTGACGCAGCAGCACGTCGTAGGGGCCGTCCGGCATGATCATCAGCACGTGCCAGTTCTGGTCCAATTCGCGACCGACGTCGTGCAACAGCTTCTCGGCGAAGGGATCCTGGCCGGGCAGATCGCGCAGCAGATGATCATAGGCAGCATCGAAGCTCTCGCGCGCGCGGTCGTCTCGCACGTCGAGCAGCTTGGCGAGGTGGACGCTGCGGTCGCGCACCGGGCCGAACGCGTCGGCGGCAGCAAGGGCCGCACTCCACGGCGCGCCGGCCAGCGCCTCGTACATTGTCGGATCGATGCCGATCGCACGCAGTAAATGTTCGCGGAAGGTACGTGCGAGGCGGCGGTCACGCTGTTCGGCCGTTTCGGTGGGCGGCTGCGGTACCGGGCGCGCATGCGCCGGCGTCGCGCGCGGTGCCGCTTGGCTCGCAATCTGGCGGGTGACGGGCGCGCTGCCCGACAAGGCCGGCTGCCGGTCGCCCCGCAGTGCGCCGCCGTCACGGGCCATCTGTGGGCCGCCGAGTTGGGCGTGCGCGCGGGAATGACCCGTGCGTGGATAGTCGGCCGAGACGATAGCCAGCGTGCGATAGAAGGCGCTCTTGGTCAGGAATGTGGTCGCCGGCTGCTGTTCGCCTTTGAGGCGCGACACATAGCCGACCGAGGAGCCGGCGTTGAGCGCCTGCTGCACGATGTAACGCTCGGCATAATCGGTGATCTCGGCGAGGCGGATTTCCTGCGTGAAATCCTCGAATGGCGTGATCGGATGGAGGTGCGAAAGCACCACGTCCGCGTAGTGCCCGGGGTCCGGTGCCAGCGAAACGACCAGCAGCTTTTTCAGTTCGGCGAGTTTGGCGCGGTCCTTGTCGGCCTCGAAGGCTTTCTTGGCGACGGTCGCCAGGAACTCGAACAATTCGGAGCGCACCAGATAGTGGTCGGGGCGCTGGTCGTCACGCTCGACGGCGCCGATCACAGCACCGGCGTTGAGCACTTTGACGACGCGGCCGCGATGCGACGAGTGCGTCGCCGGCAGCATCACCTCGTGCGTCCACCCTGCGCCCATGCGGCGCTGGTCGGCGCCACTCATCGGGTGGATCGCTTCGAGCGCCAGCATCGCGTTCTCGAACTTGTCAGGCAGCAACGCATTCTCGATGATCGCTTCGAGATGGCTCGCCGAACGGCCCTTGTGGCTCGGGACGTCGGACAGCGGCGAGCGCATGGCGGTCGCGGCGAACAGGCCCGACATGAAGATCAGCGAGTCGATGGCGATGGCGATGGCGAGTGCCAGGTAGGCAAGCCGGTTGCCGTCCTGGAAGGCGTTCCAGGTGACGACGAAGCGATGCGCCTTGTCGTCTCGGTTGAGTTCGATCGAATTGATCTGGTTGCGGAGCGCCTCGGTGTCGGTGGCGGGCAGCCCCGACTCCTGAACGCATGAACGCGCGAAGCGGAACAGCGCATCGGCGCCACCCGACTGCGGGAGTTTGTCGCCGCCGACGCAGGTCGAGGCCAGCCGCTCGACGCCAACGTTCAGAGCGAATACGCGGGCGGCGGCTTCGCTCGCCTGGCCCGGGTCGCAGTCGATTCGGGCTGCAGTATCCTTCAGCGACGCGACGCGGAAGCCGGCCGACTGCAGCGCCGTGCACTGCGTCTGCAGCGCGAGCAAGCCCTCCGGGCGCGGCTCGGAGCGGAACGTCTGGCGCGCCTTGTCGAGCATGCGCACGGCCGATGACGGATCAAACGAGAGGCCTTTGTCGCCGCTGGAGGCGGATTCGGCGACGCCGATCAGCTGCTCGGCGGTTGCCGCTTCGCCTTTCAACTTGGCGAGGTCGCCGTCGATCTGGGCGAGTTCGGCTTTCGCGGAGGCGCTGCGGCGGTCGATGCCGTTGACGCGATCCTCGTGGCCCTTGAGACGCTTCTTCGCCACTTCGAGTTCGGAGAGCGCCTTTTCTTCCTCGATGCGGGCTTCGCGCCAGAACTTGCCACGCCCGACCTTGCCCGAACCTTCGACGCCCTTTTCCTCGGCAAGCACGCGGGCGCGCTGCTCGTCGAGCCGGCGCTCGATCTCGGTGACGACGCCTTTCTGCTGGGCGAGCGCTGCGGCGGGCTCCGGCCGCTCGGTGGCGAGACGGGCGATTTCCTCGGCGAGCTGGCTCTTGCGCGACTGCAACGAGGCCTGGCTCGACTGGGCGTTTGCGCGCTTTTCTTCCAGTGAGGCGACGCGCTGGCGCTTCTCTTCGAGGTCGCGGGCGATCT
>Ga0247831_1008860_pt1 | contig 10366 bp, 9 predicted proteins | sample LaCruzMarch2015__9_FD_192406 | JGI IMG/M metagenome (GOLD analysis project Ga0247831, IMG submission 192406) | Freshwater microbial communities from meromictic Lake La Cruz, Castile-La Mancha, Spain - LaCruzMarch2015_1m | ecosystem: Environmental > Aquatic > Freshwater > Lake | place: Spain...
ACTTGTCGAACACCAGCCGGCGCACGGTCGAGGTCTTGCCGACCCCGATCTCGCCGAGCAGCATGATCTTGCGCTGGATCATTGGGGTGGCGGGCTCGGTTCGAAGCGGAACGCGATCTCGAACTCGACGCGGCGGTTCGGGCTATCGGGACCGCTCTTCTGGCTGAGGTCGATACGCGTCGTCCGCCCGATCGGGATCAGCCGCTCGGGGTCGACACCGCGCTCTATCAGCAGCCGACGAATGGTGTCCGCACGATCACTGGCGAGCGTGGCATTGCGCCGGACGTCGCCGCGCTCGTCGGTGTAGCCGACGATCCGGATGCGGGTGGTGGCCTTGTTCAACAGCTCGGCGAGATAGTCGAGATCGCGGCCGGCGGCGACCGGATCGCGCAATTCGGTGCCGTTGCCGAAGAACACGGCGTTCTCGCGCATCCAGTCGGCGAGCAGTTGGGCGGGTGTCGCCACCGCCGGAACCTGGACGGTGACCGGGGCAGGCGGGGCTTGTGTCACGATGACCGGCTTGATGCGGCTCGCCTGGGCGACCGCCACGGCCAGCGTCTGGGCCCGCTCGGCGGCGGCGGCGAGCTCTTCGGCGGCCGCGTGCGCGTTGTCGGCTGCCGGGCGTTCAGCACCCGAGGTCTGCGGCGCGGGCTCGCCTGATCCGATCAGCCCCGAGAGGCCGGTGATTACCGCCTCGAGCCTGATGCCGGCGCGGGCAAACGCGCCGGTCAGTCCGGCCAGATCCTCGGCGCCATCCTTGGCGTCGGCGGCGCGGCGGTAACCGGCGATCTCGCGGGAGACGATGGCCAGATCGTCGCGCAGGCCGGCGACCGTGCGCCGCTTGGCGTCGTCGCTGGCGAGGGCGCCGATGCGGTCGAGTTCGCCGAGTGTCTGGCCGATGCGGCTGTCGGCGCGGGCGACGAGGCGGATGATCGCGGTGCGCGACAGGTTTGCTTCGAGGGCCGCGAGCTGCTCGCGGACCCGAGCGACCTCGGTCTCCGCCATGTTCGACGGCTTCGGCAGCACGGAGAGCTGCTCGGTGATCGCCGCTTCGGGCACTGCCGCGCGTAGCCGGTACAGTGCCTCGGTGCGGGTCGTGTCATCGGGTGCGAGGCCGGTCAGCGCGATGGCACGGCCACGCGGCGACACGGTGAGCCTCGTCGGGTAGCCTTTGAGGCCGGGGGTCGCCGCAATTGCAGTTTCAGCGCGACGACGCACGTCGTGCGTCGCCCACTCGACGTACCAGCCCCAGGCGAGCCAGCCGGCGAGGGCGACGCCAGCCAGCACCAGCAGCCACTTCAGCGGGTTGAAGCCGATGCCCGAACGCGCCAGTTCGTCGTGGGCGTCGCCGGCGCGCCGCTCGAGCGCGGTGGCCAAGCGCGGCAGGGAGGCGCGTGCCTCGGTCGCGCCGGCCGGTGTGTCGAAGCCCGGCTGGGCGAGCGTGCCGAGGAATTCTTCGTCGAGGATGGTCTCGATGCCGGGGGGAGCGACGCCGCGGCAGCGGGCGGCGATCAGATGCAATGGCGAGGCGCGCAGGTAGACGTGGAAGTCGTCGAACTTGAACGAACGAATTGCGCCGCCGTCGTCGGCGAAGGCCTCGCTCGCGAAATCGTTGATGGCGGTCATCAGGCCCGAGAACTGCACGTCGCTGTTCGAGGGGGCGGCGCCAGGGCGCGCTTCCGGATAGCGCGCGATCAGTTCGCCGACGCCGCGCTTGATCAGGAACACTTCTTCCACGGCGAGGCGCTGCGTATCGGCCAGCGCCAGGTCGGCGACGGAGCGCCCGGTCGCCAGGCTCTTCAGCCGCAGCATCAGCGCGTTTTGCTCGAGGCGGCGGTTGATCTGCTCGGTCAGATCGCGCAGCGCGCTCGCAACGTATGCCTTCACCATTCGCCCGGTGATCGGATAGAGCGCCTCGACCATCTCGTCCTGGCTGTTTCTCAGCTCAGCCTTGATTGTCTTGACGACGAGTGGAGCGACAGCGCTGGACAATTGGTCGTGACGCTTGACCTCGGCTTCGCGCAGCGCCCGGTCGAGCACCTCGGCGACGCTGCTGGTCAGCCGTTCGTCGGTGCCGGTGCGGTCGAACACGGTGTCGACCCGACCTGTCAGAGCGTCGACCCGGTTGCGCAACGTCGACAGCGACGCCTGCTCGCTGTCGAGCAGCAGTTCCTTCAGCCTCTGGAAGCCTTGATGGGTGTTGGTATCGGCCATGGTCCGCGCTACTTTCTACTCACGTCACGCAGCCCACCCCGTCGGGGCGGGATGGCGGCTGGCCGCCACGATGCAGCGGTCCAGCCCGGCACGCCTGCCGCTCAGTCGCGGTTGACCCGGCGGACGCGCTGGGCGAGATCGTCGATGCCGCGTGCGACTTCCTCGAAGCTGGTGCGCTGGTTGGCGTCGACCTCGGCGCCGAGCGCTTCAAGGCGGGCCTGCAGCGCATCGAGACGGCGGTGCAACGACAACTCGAGGTCGCGAACGCGCGATTCGAGCATCTGCAGGCGCGTCTCGCTCTGTCGGGCGAAGTCGCCGAACAGCAGATCGCGCACCTGATCCATTTTGACGTCGGGATCGTGGGAGGCGTTAGCTGCCGCGCGAATTTCATTGATGGAAGTGGCGTTCATCGTAAGGCCTCACATACACAATGCATCCCGCAGGCTGTCGCCGGCCCGGGACCATGTCCGATACACCCGCCGTCTCCCGATCCGCGCGCCTTGCTCGAAGGCGAGGTTGTCCGTCGGTGTGAAACGACCGGCGCGATCCGATGCTGCCCCATCGACCTTAACGCGACGATAACTCTACATGCCCAAAGTGACAGTACACAATTGTGCCGGGAAAATGAACCGCTTACTGCCGTAACCCGAGCCGTCGCCGGTCTCGTTGCTGGCCGCAAGCCTCATGGCTTGCCCTGGCCGCCCTGGTCCGGATCGGCGATGCGGATCGTCCAATCGTTCGACTGGCCGGTGTCCACCTCGCTGAAGCCAGCCGAGCGATGACCGCGCTCGCCGCAATTGGTGACGTCGCGGATGACGAACGACTGGTCGCCGATGCACATCGCGTGGCTGCCGCTCCAATCGCCGCCTCGCTCATAGTCGACAGCGTAGACGTAGATGAAGCGCGAGGGCACGCCGCCTTTGAGCAGCGTTTCGCAGGTCTGCGAGGGGATGTTCCACCAGCCCTCGGTGGTCCAGCCCTTGGGATCCTGGTAGCCGAGCGCGACACCGATGCGCGCCGAGGTGGCGTTGCAGATCTTGAGGTCGGCGCGGGCCGGGGAGGCGAGCGCCAACATCGATGCCGCGGCCACGGTCAAGGCGACAGCGCTGCCGCGGGCCGTCAGGCCCAGTGACAGGCGGTCGATCACTGTCGGTTTGACGCTCGTCGGCCGCATCGTTCAACTCCGTCCAGCGGGTGGTAAGCGCGTCTCTAAGCTCGCTGTCGCCATGGAGCGGGGCGCATGACCATGAGTATTTGCGGGGTCCAGACTACGCGCTTTGCGGAAGCATCGTCCAGCTCGCGCCTTAGCCGGGACGCTTCACTCTGCAGCGGCGGCGGGTGCATCGGCCGCGAGCCAGCCCGCGAGATCGATGAGGGCGCGGCGCGACATAGCCTGCTTCTTGGCGACGGTCTTCTCTTTGCCCTTCATGCGGCGACCGGCGGCGTCGTGAGACGGCGGGTCGAGCGGCGGCAGCAGGCCGTAATTGATGTTCATCGGCTGGAACGAGCGCGGCTTCGGGGTGTCACCCGGGCTATCGCTGGCCGCGCCGTCGTCCGCGATGTGCCCGCCGGTGATATGGGCGATCAGGGCGCCGAGCGCGGTGGTCGGCGGCGGCAGGCGCGCGGGCATGCCGAGCCGTTCGGCGGCAGCGAGCCGGCCGGCGATCAGTCCGCAGGCGGCGCTTTCGACGTAGCCCTCGACGCCGGTCACCTGACCTGCGAAGCGGATGCGCGGCATTGCCTTCAGCCGCAACTGGCCGTCCAGCACCTTCGGCGAGTTGAGGAACGTGTTGCGATGCAGGCCGCCGAGCCGCGCAAATTCGGCCTCGTGCAGGCCGGGGATGGTGCGGAAGATGCGCACCTGCTCGGCGTGCTTCAGCTTGGTCTGAAAGCCGACCATGTTCCACAGCGTGGCGAGCGCGTTGTCCTGGCGCAGCTGCACCACCGCCCATGGCTTCTGCGTACCGGGGTGGGGGTTGGTGAGCCCGATCGGCTTCATCGGCCCGAAGCGCAGCGTCTCGCGGCCGCGCTCCGCCATCACCTCGATCGGCAGGCAGCCGTCGAAGTAGGGCGTGGTCGCCTCCCACTCCTTGTAGCTCGTCTTGTCGCCGGCCAGCAGCGCATCGACGAAGGCGTCGTACTCGGCCTTGTCGAGTGGGCAGTTGATGTAGTCGGCGCCGGTGCCGCCGGGGCCTGCCTTGTCGTAGCGCGACTGGCGCCAGGCCTTGCCCATGTCGATCGAGTCGAAGTGCATGACGGGCGCGATGGCATCGAAGAAGGCGAGGCTGTCTTCGCCGGTCAGCGCCTGGATCGCCGTCGAGAGAGCCGGCGATGTCAGCGGCCCCGTGGCGATGATGACGCTCGACCAGTCCTCGGGTGGCAGACCGGTGACCTCGCCGCGCGCGATCTTGATCAGCGGGTTGGCAGCGATTTGCCGCGTCACCTCGGCTGAAAAGCCATCGCGGTCGACGGCGAGGGCGCCACCCGCCGGCAGCTTGTGGGCGTCGCCGGCCGCCATGATCAGCGAGCCGGCGCGCCGCATCTCCTCGTGCAGCAGGCCGACGGCGTTGTTCTCCCAATCATCCGAACGGAACGAATTGGAGCAGACGAGTTCTGCGAGCCCGTCCGTCTTGTGCGCCTCGGTGCCGACGTACGGGCGCATCTCGTGCAGTATCACCGGTACGCCATGTCGGGCGATCTGCCAGGCGGCCTCGGAGCCGGCGAGCCCGCCGCCGACGACGTGAATGGGTGTTCTGTTCGTGGTCATGCAACCTGTGCCTGTGATTTACGGGGGACAGTAGGCGAGAATGCCGTGGTCCTCAACGCTTCGGCTTCTATGTAGCAGCCGAATCACTCAACCACTTGCGTTCGAGGCCAAGCATGGGGCCGAGCACGGGGGGCGGCGCGGGCATGATTGGGCATGGCGTTATCAGAGCTCTGACGGTCGGGGCGGTCGTTGGCGCTGCCATCATGACCGGCGCTTGCACGCATGAAGGCTTCGGCTCGGTCGACAACCACTTCTCGACGTTCTCGGTCAACGCGCCGAATGGCTCGTCGGTCGAGGTGTGTCACGCCTATGGCTGCCAGAAGCGGACGCGCGTGAAGTTCTCTGCCGCCGACGTCGCCGAGATCGGCAAGCTGATGAAGACCAGCCGCAAGACCGACACTCCTGGCGAAGAGCGCCGCGCCGTTGCCTACGCCATCGGCTGGATCGAGCGCACGGTCGGTGCCCGCATCGGTACCGACAAAGACCGCGCCGGCATGGATTTCGCGGCCTCCGGCGATCCGACGCAGCAGGATTGCGTCGACGAGGCGACCAACACGACCAGCTATCTCACGTTCCTCAAGGCGCAGGGTCTGATCAAACATCACGATATCGGTGTGCCGTTCGCCAAGGAGAACTACCTCAATGGCATCGAGGGCTGGACACATTGGACGGCGGTGCTGAAAGAGCACGGCTCCGGCCAGCGCTGGGCGGTCGACAGCTGGATCTACGCCAACGGTGAGAACCCGGCCGTTGTCGAGGCCGAGAAGTGGTACATCGCGCAGCTCGCCGAGCTGCCAAAGCCGATGCGTTGAATTCGGCTACTGCGACCGCGGCGGTTGCGCGTCGCCATTAGTGGCCGGTGCAGCTGGAGCCACTTTCGGCGCTTCGGGGGCCGGTGGCGGTGGCACCGGCTTCACCTTGGCCAACCAGAGCTTCGGCGTATTCGAAATGTCGACCGGCACGTCGATCCAGTCCTTCATCGCATATGCGAGGGTCTGGAGGTGCAATGGCACGTAGATCTCGGCTGCTTGCACCATTTTCCAAAGGGTGGCGAGGGTTTCGCGCCGGGTGTCGAGGTTCTGCTCGATGGCGAGGCTCGCGATCAACTTGTCGACCTCGGGATCGGCGTAGCCAGTTCCATTCCAGTCGCCGGCGCCGCCCTGGCGCGAGTGGAACAGAGCGCGGAACACGTACTCGCTGTCGAATGTCGGCACGCCCCAGCCAAGCAGATACATGTCCGACCTGCCGCCGCGCACGATATCGAAGTGCTCGCCCTTGGTGCGGAAGTTGACGCGCGCCTTGATGCCGGCCTTGGCCAGTTGCTCCACCACTGCGTTACAGATACCGACGTCGTTGACATAGCGATCGTTCGGGCAGTCCATGGCGAGGGTAAAGCCGTTCGGGAAGCCGGCGTCCGCAATGAGCTTTTTGGCGGCTTCGCTGCTCGGCGGCGGGATCTTGTCGAGCTCGGCCGGGTACCCGTTGATGCTCGGGGGCGCGATGATGCCGGTCGGCAGCGACTGGCCGCGCATGACGGTGCGCTGGATCGCACCGCGGTCGATGGCGATCGAGACGGCTTGGCGCACACGCAGGTCGGCGAACGGGTTGCGGCCTTTCACGTCGGAGGATGGGAGTTCGCCCGCGCCGACGTTGAGGCCGAAGAAGATCGCCCGATTTTCCGCACCGATATTGAGCTTGACCCCGGCGACCTTGCCAGCCGCCTGCAACGCGTCGACGGGCACGTCCTGCACGAAGTCGGCCTCGCCCTTCACGAGGGCATCGAGGCGGGCGGCATCGGCCTGAATAGGTCGATAGACGATGCGCGCAATATTGCTCTTCTCGCGCTCGAAACCCCAGTAGCGCTCGTTGCGGATGAGCTCGGTGCGCTCGCCCGCCTTTCGCGAGACGAGTTGGAAGGCGCCGGTGCCCATCGCCCTTTCGACGCTCGTCGTTGCATCGCCGGCAACGGGCCTGCGCGGTTCGGCGAGACCGTTCGCGATCGCCCAGGCGCGACTCATGATCATGATGTCGGTGAGGCGGATCGGCAGCAGCGGGTCGCGCGACTTGGTCGAAATGCGAATGGTCGCGGTGTCGGGCGCAGTGACGGCGGCGATGCCGGCGAGCAGGCCGCGCATGTCGGAGGTTTCCGATCGTGCACGCTCGAGCGAGAACAGCACGTCGTCGATGGTCAGCGGGCTGCCATCGTGAAACTGCACGCCGGGACGGAGCTTGAACTCCCAGACCTGCGGGTCTTCGAGGCGACGCCATGCCGTGGCGAGCGCCGGCCGCGTCTTGCCCTGCGCATCGCGGGTCACCAGCGGTTCGTAGATGTGGTGGTTGAGGGTGTGGGTCGGCCCCTCATTGGCCGCGTGCGGGTCGAGCGTGAGTGCATCGCCGTCGCGTACCCAATTGACGGTGCGCGCCTCTGCGGCAGCCGTCATGAGAATGGCGGCCGACAGGGTGGCCGACATCAACATGGAGAGCGCGGACAATACGGCTAAGGCGACGCTGCGCCTCGACATCACGCCACTCCTCTTTCTCGCATTCCGCAGTGTCGATCGGGTATATCCATCAAGCCGACGCATGTCACGCGCGCCGGGCTGAGGTGTGGCGCGCATGTTAACAATCGTTCATTTCGGCCACCCCTCGATGGCATAGACGCGCGCGGGTGCGCCGTCTGCGCCGACGATCTTGAGCGGGGCCGCCGACAGGAACACCCGGCTGGCGGTGATCTCTGCCGTGTTGGTCAGATACTCGATCATATGCACGCCGGCCCGCAGCAGGATATCGTGAGTGACGTGCTCTTCCACCGGCGCGACGACGCCGTCGAGCAACTGGCGGATGCAGTAATCCTGCGGGAAATCGTAGGCGATGGTCCGCAGCCCGGTATCGCGCAGCCAGGTCGCGCCCTCGCGCGTGAGATACGGTGCGTCACGCCAGAACGCGACGTCGTAGAAGTTCCGATGGCGGTGCCAGCCGGTCTTGAGCAACACGCGGGCGCCCTGCGTCACGTCACCCGCCCGCGCCGCGAGTTTTTCCGGCCCGATCGCCTCGTTCGGGGCGGTGTCCATCAGATCGACGACGATCGCCTCGCCGACCAGCGCGTCGAGTTCGGTTTGCTCGATCGTCTTGCCGTCGAGGAAGAAATGCCGCCGCGCGTCGACGTGCGTGAAGCCGTGGCAGCCGAGCCTGAGCGTGGTCGCCTGGAACAGGTCGCCTTTCGCAAGGTCCCCTTTGACGGTCCGCTCGATGGCATAGCGGGGATGGCCGGCGTCGATCGGATGGGAGAGGTCGATGATACGCATGTTGGCCTCCTTGTGGATTTTCAGGCGGCGAGGGGGGCGAGCTGCAGGCGGTAGATGCGGATGGCGGTGTCGTGGAACAGCCGCAGCCGATCGGCATGGGAAAAGCCGGCCGTGGCCGCCTTGAAGCCGGAAAAGATCGTGTCGAAGTCGCCGATCACGCGGTCGACCGGGAAGTTCGAGGCGAACATTGCGCGCGCCGGCCCGAATGCCTCGATGCACGCGTCGATGATCGGCCGCTGGTCGGCGAGGCTCCAGCGTCGCCCTTTGATGCCGATGCCGGAGATCTTGATGGTCATGGACGGTACCGTCGCGGCCCGGGCGAGCGCCGCGCGCCAGCCGGCGAGGCCGGCCTCGCTGCGGTCGACCGGCATGAAGCAGTGGTTGAGCACGACCGGTGTCTCGGGAAATCGGTCTGCGAGATCGAGCAGTTCGTCGACGTGCCACCACGGTGCCTGCAACTCGAAATGCAGGCCGTGGCGAGCGAGCATCGCGTAGCCGCGCTGCCAGGCTGGGTCCGACATCGAGCCTTTCGCACCCTTTAGCAACGCGTCGGGAGAGGCCGCAGCCGTTGGCTTGTGGCGGATGGCGCGCACCAGGGGATAGCGCGCGTGGCCGTCCAGAACCTCGGCTGCGTCGCCACGGTTGAGGAAGGCGCGTGCGACATGACCCATCAGGCGCGGGTAGTGGGCCGCGACGTCCTCGCTCATCCAGCGGCTTTCAGAAACCGGCGTCGCCTCGTCCCACTCACCCTCCATAGTCACGTGGGCGACCACCCGATGGCGCCCGGCGTCGGCTGCGTACTCGTCGGGCAGGTAGCGGCCACGGATCGAGGAATAGTCGCCATAGCGGAACGCAATCATCGGCTCGTCGCGCAGCCAGGGATGATAGTTGCGCGCCGGGTCCCAGAAGTGATGGTGAGCGTCCACGATCGGGATGTCGTCGTGCAATTCATTCGGGGTCATCGCGATGTCTCCACCCGTGGAGCCGCCGGTCGCTTCAGAAGCGCATAGAGCGTCGCTGCCCATATCGCGACCGTCACCAGCGCGAGGCCGGCGGCGATCGGCCGGTTGACCAGCCACAGCCAGTTGCCGTCGCTCTTGATCAGCGTCGTCACCAGATTGAATTCGATGACCTTGCCGAGCACCAGCGCCAGGATGGCCGGCGCTACCGGGATGTCGTTTTCTTCCATCACATAGCCGAGCAGCCCCATCGACAGCATCACGCCGACGTCGAACAGCGAGTTCTGTATCGCATAGGCGCCGACCATGCAGGCCATCAGGATGATCGGCACGAGGACGCGGCGCGGCACCTTGAGAATGTGGCGAGAGGCGCGGATCACCGCCCAACCGAGCGGCAGCATCAGCAGGTTCGCCAGAATGAAAACAATGAACACTGCATAGACGAGTTCGGGCGTCTTCAGGAAGATCGCCGGGCCCGGCTCCATGCCCTTCAGATACAACACGCCGATCACGATTGCGGTGATGCTGTCGCCCGGAATGCCGAACACGAGCGTCGGCACCCAGGCGCCGGCGAGTGCCGAATTGTTGGCAGCGCCAGCCTCGGCGACACCTTCGAGATGGCCCGTGCCGAACTTCTCCGGCTGCTTCGACAGCCGGCGGCTGGTCGCATAGGACACCCAGGCTGCAATGTCGGCGCCGGCGCCCGGCAGCGCACCGATCAGCGTGCCCGAGACGTTGCCGCGGAAAATCTGAATCCGGTAATGCCAGAGGTCTGCCAGCATGCCGCGGAAGATACTCGTGTAGGGCGGCACCGCCGGCAGCGGAGCGTCTCGTTGCGCCATCTGGCGGATCAGCTCGGGGATCGCGAAGAAGCCGACGAGCACCGGGATCAGGTCGATGCCACCGGTCAACTCCATCGAGCCGAAGGTGAAGCGCGGCTGGCCAGTGCCGACATCGATGCCGATGGTCGACAGGAACAGGCCGAGGCAGAGCGAGATCAGCGCCTTGATCGGCGCCCCGGAGGCGAGAAAGGCGGCACAGGTGAGCCCGAGCACGCCGAGCCAGAAGTACTCGGGCGTCGAGAACGCCGTCGCGAAACGGGCCAGCGTCGGCGCGGCGAG